>Ga0078972_1003208_pt1 | contig 49930 bp, 49 predicted proteins | sample YelNatPaOPGAMG01_FD_67568 | JGI IMG/M metagenome (GOLD analysis project Ga0078972, IMG submission 67568) | Hot spring thermophilic microbial communities from Obsidian Pool, Yellowstone National Park, USA - OP-RAMG-01 (SPADES assembly) (version 2) | ecosystem: Environmental > Aquatic > Thermal...
CATTCGGCGACGACATACTTGGACGAGGCGGTCTTCTCGAAAATGGAGCCTTATTTCACGCGAAAATTCGGAAACGCTTCGACGCCGTACGCGTACGGCAGGGAGGCGGACAGGGCCGTGATGGAAGCGCGCGAAAAGACCGCGGCGGCGCTTTGCGCGTCCGCGTCGGAGATATATTTTACGTCCGGCGGAACCGAAAGCGACAACTGGGCGATAAAGGGCGCGGCGGAAGCCGCGGGGAAAGGGCATATAATAACGTCGTCCGTCGAACACCACGCCGTGCTCGACACGTGCAGGTACTTGGAAGCCAAAGGCTTCGAGGTAACATACCTTCCCGTGGACGCAAAAGGGATGGTGAGCGCGCAAAGCGTGAGGGACGCCCTGCGCCCCGACACCATCCTTATAACGGTCATGTTCGCGAACAACGAGGTCGGGACGGTGATGCCGGTGGCGGAGATCGGCGCGATAGCGAGGGAAAAGGGGATACTTTTCCATACCGACGCCGTTCAGGCCGTCGGGCACTGCTCGATCGACGTGGGAGCGATGGGGATCGACATGCTCTCGTTGAGCGCGCATAAGTTTTACGGGCCGAAGGGCGTAGGCGCGCTGTACATAAGGAACGGCGTAAAGATCGCGAAATTCATGCACGGAGGCGCTCAGGAAAAGGACTCGCGCGCGGGAACGACAAACACTCCGGGGATAGTCGGACTCGGCGCGGCGATAGAGCTCGCCGCCGACACGATGGACGCGGAGAACGCGCACGAGGCGGCGCTTGCCGCGCGCCTTAAAGAAGGCCTGCTGAAGATCCCTTATACGAAGCTCAACGGGCACGAGACGAGCCGACTGCCCGGAAACGTGAACATTACCTTCGAGGGGATAGAGGGCGAGGCGCTCATGACGTACCTCGACCTCGAGGGGATAGCGGTTTCGACCGGATCGGCGTGCACGTCGGGTTCAATACATCCTTCACATGTACTTATGGCGATGGGGCTGTCGCCGGAAGACGCGAGAGGGGCGGTACGGTTCACGTTAGGACGCGAGAACACGGAAGAACAAATAGACGAAGTGATACAAAAGACGAGCGACATAGCCGCGAAGATACGCGAGGTATCGCCGCTGTTCGCTCAGCGCAAGGGGGGCATAAAGCGTGTATAACGAAAAGGTGCTGGAGCATTTCAAGAATCCGCACAACGTGGGGTCGATTCAGGACCCCGACGGATACGCGGAGGTCGGGAGCGTCGAATGCGGCGACACGATGCAGATGTATATAAAGGTCAAAGACGACCGCATAAGCGACATAAAATATAAAACATACGGATGCTGCGCCGCGATAGCTTCGTCGAGCATAGCGTCCGACATGGCGTTAGGGAAGACCCTCGAGGAGGCGGAGGCGATATCCAAAACGGATATCGTAAACGAGTTGGGAGGGCTCCCGGAAAGGAAGTACCATTGTTCGCTGATGGCGGAGGACGCTCTTAAAGCCGCGATCGCGGATTACAGGTCGAAAAACAAAACGCCGCGCCAATAGATTACTTCATCGCCGCCGATGAGAGCGCGAACGTGCCGTTGCCTTAGTTGCACGGCGGCGAATTTGCGCGCGCAATCAGGCTCCCGCGCATTTCACGCAAATCTTATCGAATTTGTGCGTTTCCCATGATTTTTCGGAAACAAATACCATAATAAATAATGGGTTTTTGACGCTCCGATTGAGCAAACTAAAAGCACAAGGATTACGATTGTTTGAAAGGAGTGTTGGATATGAGGGGTAATCTTGTAATCGGAATGCTCGCGGGAGGGCTCATAGGCGCGGTCGCGGCAATGATCGCGGCGCCGTACGTTCAGCCGCAGATCAAAAAGGTCGTCAGCCGCGGCAAACAGGCGATAGGGACTCATCTTAACAAAATGGACACGGGGGAATGAAAACGCATGCTGCCGGCGTCGTCATGAATCATACGATGCCGGCTCCTTAACGGGACCGCCGATTCGGGCGCAAAGATTTTACGTTTCCGGAAACGGCGATTGAAAATTCACGTCAGGATATTACGAATCCTTTATATTTTTACTAACAATTTACGAGCGGGTTTGAAACGGGGGGTAGTCTTAGTATATAATTAAACATGGGGATTAAGGGGGTATTGCGAAATGGTGAAATCTGAAGAGACGATGAGATTCTCGCTGGAGAAGGAACTCAAAAACCCGGCGAGGGAAGTCATATTGCTTGTATGCGACGCTCTGAAAGACAAGGGGTACGATCCCGTAAGCCAGCTCGTGGGGTATATAATCTCCGGCGACCCTACGTACATAACGAGTTATAAGAACGCCCGCTCGCTGGTGAAGCGCGTCGAGAGGGACGAGCTCCTCGAGGAATTCGTAAAGGCATATATTGACTCGATAGCTAAAACAGAGGAATAATTGGAATACGTCCTTCTCGGGAACACCGGGCTGCGGGTTTCAAGGCTTTGTTTCGGGACACTGACGATAGGCCCGCTCCAGAAAAACTTAGGGATAGAAGAAGGCGCTTCGCTTTTAAAGTCGGCCCGTGAAGCGGGCGTGACTTTTTTTGATACGGCGGAATTGTACGGGACTTATCCGCATCTTAAAAAAGCTTTCGCGGGCGATCCGGATGTGGTAATATCGACTAAATCGTACTCATACGACGAAAAGGGCGCGAAGGAAAGCCTAAAGAAGGCGCTGCGAGGGCTGGGGCGCGACCGCATCGACATATTCATGCTGCATGAGCAGCAAAGCGGGCATACGCTGCGCGGGCACTGGGGAGCGGCGGAGTATTTTCTCAGTATGAAACAGCGCGGCGTCATAAGAGCGTTCGGAATATCGACTCATCACGCGGGCTGCGTGCTCGCGGCGGCGAAGATCCCCGAGATAGACGTGATACACATGATATACAACATCCGCGGGCTTGGCGTCGCGGACGGGACGAGGGACGACATGGAGAACGCGGTGCGCGCGGCGCACCGGGCGGGAAAGGGCATATTCGCGATGAAGCCTCTGGGCGGGGGGCACCTGTTCAAAAGCGCGAAGGAAGCGCTCGCGTACGCCGCCGACAGCCCGCACGTCCATTCCGTGGCGGTCGGGATGCAGAACGAACGCGAGCTTGCGGAAAACTGCGCCTTTTTCTCGGGAGCGAGGGACACGGCGTTTTCGGAGAAGCCCGGAAGGAGCGTCATGGTCCACGGCTGGTGCGCGGGCTGCGGGAAATGCGCCGCCGCGTGCGCAGGCGGCGCGATAACCATAGCGGCGGGAAAAGCGCGGGTCGACATGGAGCGCTGCGTATTCTGCGGGTACTGCGCGGCCGCCTGCCCGGAGTTCGCGATAAAGGTGGTTTGAGATGAAAAGGATAATGGGTATAGACATCGGGGAAAAGAGGATAGGCATTGCCGTCTCCGACCTGCTTGGTCTTACGGCGCAGGGCGTCGAGACTTATACGCGCCGCGGCGAAGGCGACGCGGCATATATAGCGGACAAGGCGAAGCGGCTTGGAGCGGAAACGGTGGTCGCCGGCCTGCCGCTGAACATGAACGGAACCGAAGGTCCGTCCGCCGCGAAAGCGCGCGAATTCATGGAAGAAGTCAGGGCGCTGGGATTGAACGTCGTTTTCCAGGACGAGAGGCTCTCGACCGTAAGCGCGCAGAGGACTCTCCTCGAGGCCGACGTGTCGAGGGAAAAGAGAAAAAAGGTCGTCGACAAGTTGGCCGCGGTCTATATTCTTGGCGCGTACCTCGAAACGCACAGGACGGGGTGAAAGGAACACAGCAAAAATACAAATGCGCCGTAAAAAGGCGGGAAACGGAGATCGGCTATGGACGAAGACGACAATATCGTGGTTTTGCGGGACGAGGACGGAAAAGACGTAAAATTCGAGCATCTTCTGACTTTTGATTACGAGGAAAGCTGTTTTATAGCTCTTACCCCGGAAACGGAAGTCGAGGGAATAAAAAACGGGGACGTGATACTGCTCGAGATAGTCGAAGACGAGCACGGCTGCGACTGCTATATGCCCGTGGAGGACGAAGACAAGCTCAACAGGGTCTGGAACGAATTCGAAAGGCTTTATTACGAGGAAGACGGGGAAGACGGGGAATAGCGCGCTCCCGTTTTTATCGCGGCCTTAGTTTAAAGGAGGCGTCCGCGCGCTTTTATCCGCGCGGGGCGAAGGATACGGTCACGTTATTATAACGCTGTTTTCGGCAAACGGGTTCTTCCTTGCCGCCATCGACCAGAGGTAGGGGTATCTCCTCTTCAGGTATTTCATGTATATGACCCATTCGTATACGAGGAGCCCGTACGCGCGCGCCGCGTCGTTGGAAAGGTGCTCGAGGTCCGGTTCCGGCAGCCCGGCCAAATCGTCCCTGTTCTGCAATTCGTCGATAAAATGGTAAAGCGCCCAAAGCGTTTCGGTAAAAGTGTCGTGTTCTAAAAGGTTGGGGTTTGCGAACATTTGCAGTATGCGGTCTTTCTTGCCGCAAAGCCCTTCCTTGAGCGTCGCGAGCTCGCGCTCGCCGAGCCGCGCGCGCCGCGTCATGGATTTGACTTTAAGCGCGGCGGCTTCAAAGTCCTTGTCGCTCCAGCCCGGATCCATATCGAGCAGGCGGCCGACTTCGCCGGAATCCGGCATGAAGGGATTCAAAAGCTCTATCGCTCCCGTCCCGGCTTCGAAGAAAAAAGCGCCTATAACGATGTTGATTTGTTCGAGCCTGTCCTTTTTCTCCCGCGAAACGATTATTTTATTGAGAATAAAGGTGACGAACAGTATGTTGAGGGGCAGGAACAAAAAATCCTGAAGGAAGTAAAAAAGGGTGCTGCGTATATCCCTGAAAATGAGCTGCTGAATTATGAAAAACAGAACCGAAGACGCAAGCAGCGCTATTATTATTGTCCTGTAGAATCCGAGACGCTTCATAACCCCTCCCCGGCGATTATATCATACATGTCCTGTTTATGAACGTATGAATTTATCATTTGACAAGCGCGCATGAAACAAATTATATTATTTTCAATACGGTTGTCTGGAGGTAGGGAATGCGGGCCGGGATCGACATAGGCGGCACAAAAATAAACATGGGGCTCATCGACGAATCGGGGCGCGTGATCGCAAAAACGAAATTGCCGGTAAGAGCCGAAGACGGCTGCGCGTCGATCGTCGGGTCCGCCGCGCGGGAGCTTTTAAAGATGTTAGACGAGATCGGAGCGTCCCGGAAAGACGTTTCGTTCTGCGGGATAGGGATCCCGGGCACGGTAAGCGAAGACGATAGGACGGCCGTGTTCGTGGAAAATTTGGGCTGGAAAAACGAGAACGCGGCGGACATATTCGAACAGGCCGCCGGCATCCCGTGCCGCTTGATACACGACGCGCATGCCGCCGCGGTCGGCGAGAGCAAGGCCGGGATCGCGAAGGGCAGAAAAGTCGTGGTCTGCGTCACGTTAGGAACGGGGGTAGGCGCGGGCGTAATAATCGACGGCAAGGTTTATAAAGGCGCTTTGGGAACCGCCGGCGAGATAGGGCACTGCGTTTCGAAGCCGGACGGAAGGCAATGCAACTGCGGCCGGCGCGGCTGCATGGAAACGGTAAGCTCCGGAATGGGCATCGAAAAAGCCGCATCCGAACATCCCCGCTTCAAAGGCAGAGCCATGAAAAGCAGGGAAATCTTCTCCGCCGCCGCGGACGGGGACGAAGCCGCGATGAGCATAATAAACGAAGCGGTGCGGGCGCTCGGAGACGTCCTCGTCTGCGTCGTAAACGTGCTGTCGCCCGACGCGCTTGTTTTCAGCGGCGGGATATGCGGCCAGAAGGAATTATACATAGACCCCGTTACGGATTACATCCGTTCACATGCGTATCCGGTCGCGGCGGGGGAAGGGCTCCTTATCGCGACGGCGGCTTTGGGCGAGGACGCGCCTATGATCGGAGCCGCGCTTTTCGGCGAAGGATAACCCGTTTTCCGTCATTTAAAAAACCGAATCATATCGTTGACCACCGTACCGTTCCGTATAACGGCCTCCGTGCCGCTGTAGGGAACGACCGCCGTGTCGTTCCGATCGGCCCCCGTACCGTTCCGATAAATCCCCGCATCTCCACGCGCCTGATTAAAGAGCGGTCAATTCTTTTTATTGACGATGCTCTCGTAATCGAACAGCTCGTCCATCGGCACGAGCTCGTTCACCATGAACGCGCGTATATAATCCTTGTCGCGCGTTATCGAGTGTATGTAATACCCGTTTTTGAGGTAGAACGCGACGGACGAACGCATCCGGCTCGCGGTGTGGAGCGTTATCGCGCGCGCTCCCAGCGCGGCGCATTCCTGCCTTGCCTTTTCGAGCAGCAGCCCGCCGATACCGAGCGACTGTATCTCCGGGTCGACGGCCAGCCTCGAGAGGTACGCGATCCCCTGATCGAGTATCTCAAACCTGACCGCTCCTACCGTCTGCCCGTCGACCTCGCATATATACACGTGCTTGCGCTCTATGTCCGCCAGTATGTCCTCGTCCGTCTCGCGAAGCGCGTCGATCCTGTCCTCTCTGCCGACGGTCTTCGCGTATTCCTCGAACGCCTTCCTTGTAACGCGGCGTATCTCGCCCGCGTCGCGTTTATCGGCTTTCCTGAAAACTATGCTCTCCATATCATCTGTCCTTCATCAGAAGCGCCATGACCGCCTTTTGAGCATGGAGCCTGTTTTCGGCCTCGTCAAAGACGACGCTTTGCGGGCCGTCAATAACTTCCGGGGCGACTTCCTCGCCCCTGTGCGCCGGAAGGCAATGCATGAATATCGCGCCCTTCGCGCAAAGCGCCATAAGCTTTGGCGTTACCTGATAGCCCGCAAGACGCTTGCGCTTTTCCGCCGCTTCCGCCTCCTGTCCCATGCTCGCCCATACGTCGGTGTATACCGCGTTCGCTCCCTCGACGGCTTCGCGCGGGTCGCGCGTAATCGTTATATTCGAACCGCTCAGGCGCGCGGCTTCGCGCGCGAGAGCGAGGACTCCGCCGTCCGGTTCGTACCCTTCGGGGCACGCCGCGCTTATATCGATTCCCAATTTTGAGCATATTACGAGGAGCGAGTTGGCGACGTTGTTCCCGTCGCCTACGTAGGCGAGCTTGCCGGAAAAACCGCCGGTATGCTCGTAATAAGTGAGCATATCCGCGAGCGCCTGGCACGGGTGGAGGAGGTCCGAAAGCCCGTTTATTACGGGCACGCTCCCGTACTTCGCGAGGTCTTCGATGTCGCTCTGCCTGAAAGTCCGGATCATTATCCCGTCCACCATCCGGGACAGGGTCTTGGCGGTGTCGGAGATGGTCTCGCCGCGCCCGAGCTGTATGTCCGCGGCGGAGAGGAACTGGGCTATGCCTCCCAACTGGTAGATGCCCGATTCGAACGAGACCCTCGTCCTCGTTGAGCTTTTAGCGAATATCATCGCGAGTATTTTTCCCTTCAAGAGCTGCGGGCGGATCCCGCGCCTGAACTTTTCCTTAAGTTTCAGCGCGAGGCTCAAAACCTGCAGTATCTCGTCGGGGGAGTAGTCCGACAGACGGAGAAGGTGTTTTTGAGAAAACTCTTTCTTTGGTTTATATGACGCAAGATTCATTCTTAATGTCCTCGATTCTTTTAAAATTCCTGTACTCGCTCAAAGGTATGAAGCGCTCCGAAGCGTTTTCATCCCGCATCACGGACAGCAGCGCGCGAAGCGTGTCGAACGATGTCACGCACGCGACGTTGAACTCCATCGCCGTCCTGCGCAGCTCGAACCCGAAACGCGAAGGCTGCCTGCCTCTCGTCGGGGTGTTTATCACCAGCGAGAAACCCCGTTTTTTGAGCGCGCTTACCGCCGCGCTCTTCGGCAGCAGCGCGCATTTTATGCCCGCGCCGCTGAAATATCCGTACGTGCCGTCGGTGCACGTTATTTTGAAACCCATCTCCGTCATGCGCTTCGCGTACGTGCAAGCCTCCGGCTTATCCCTGTCGGTCACCGAGAACAGGACGGGCAGGCTCCTGTCCGGCATCCTGATGCCTGACGAAACGAACGCTTTTTTAAGAGCCGCATGAAACGTTCGGTCCGTGCCCATAACCTCTCCGGTCGACTTCATTTCCGGTCCAAGGAAAATATCCACGGTCGTCATCTTCGAAAACGAAAACACGGGGGCTTTTACGGTTACCAGCCCGCTCTCGGGGTAAAGCCCCGGCCGGTATCCCATCCCGGAAAGCGTTTCTCCCAACATCACGCGGGTGCCGAGGCTTACCATCGGGACTCCGGTGACCTTCGACAGGATCGGGACGGTGCGGCTCGCGCGCGGATTGACCTCGAGCACGTATACCTTCCCCGAAGGATCGATCACGAACTGTATGTTCAAAAGGCCGCGGATCCCGAATTCGCGCCCTATGCGCGCCGAGTAGTCGGCCATCGTTTTTTTCTGGGCCTCCGACAGCGTGCGGGACGGATATACCGCGAAACTGTCGCCGGAATGGATCCCCGCGCGCTCGATATGCTCCATGATCCCCACGACGAGCGTATCCTCCCCGTCGCAGACGCAGTCCGTTTCCGCCTCTTTGCCGAAAATATATTTGTCGACGAGCACCGGATGCTCCGGCGACGCCTTCGCCGCGCGCCTCATGTATTCCTCAAGCTCCGTTTCGTCGTACACGATCTCCATCGCCCGTCCGCCGAGAACGTAAGATGGCCGTACGAGAACGGGATAGCCAATGCGCTGAGCGGTGGCTTTGGATTCGCGCAGCGAGAACGCGGCAGCGCCGGGGGGCGCCGGTATGTCCAGCCTTTGAAGCGCCTTTATAAACAAGTCCCTGTCCTCGGCCATGTCTATGCCTTCGGGCCGGGTGCCCAAAATATTCACTCCCTCGCGCGAGAGCGCGCCGGCCAAGTTGATAGCCGTCTGGCCGCCGAACTGCACGATCACGCCTTCGGGCTTTTCGCGCTCTATCACGTCGAGTACGCATTCCTTCGTTAGCGGCTCGAAATATAGCTTGTCGGATGTGTCGAAATCGGTGGACACCGTCTCCGGGTTTGAGTTGATTATTATCGACTCGTAACCCGATTTTTTTAGCGTAAGCGCCGAATGCACCGAACAGTAATCGAATTCGATTCCCTGCCCGATCCTTATCGGCCCGGAACCCAACACGATCACCTTTTTGCGCCCGCTGTCCCTCGACTCGTCCGTGTCGTCGTAACAGGAATAATAGTACGGGGTCTTTGCCTCGAACTCCCCCGCGCATGTGTCGACCATCTTATATGCGGGGCGCAGCGATTCGCGCAGCCTTAAGGCGCGGACGTCGCTCTCACGAGAGCCCGTAAGGTTCGCGATGTATCCGTCCCCGAACCCGAACCTCTTGCACTTTTTGAGCAGACCCGCGGGAAGCGTTTCGAGGCTGTATTTTTTAAGCTCGCCCGCGAGATCCACTATGTTTTTGAGCTTGCTCACGAAGAAAGGGTCAATCTTCGTTATCCGCGCGACCTCGTCCACGGAATACCCGCGATCCAAAGCCTCCGATACTACGAATATCCTCTCGTCGTCGGGGTTTTTGAGCGATTCCTCGATCTGCCCGTCCGTCCAGCCGGCGATAGTCTTCATCCCGAGCTGGTAGTCGAGCTTCACGTCGAGGCTGTCGATCGCCTTGAGAAGCGATTCCTCGAAGCAGCGCCCGATCGCCATGACCTCGCCCGTCGCCTTCATCTGCGTCCCCAAGCTGCGGTTTGCGGTCACGAACTTGTCGAAAGGCCATCTCGGGACCTTTGTAACGACGTAATCGAGCGCCGGCTCGAAACACGCGCAGGTCTCGCCGGTAATAGGGTTCGCGATCTCGTCGAGGTTGAACCCGACGGCTATCTTCGCCGCCGCGCGGGCTATCGGGTAGCCCGTCGCCTTGCTCGCGAGCGCCGACGAGCGGCTTACGCGCGGGTTGACCTCTATCACGAAATAATCAGCGCTGCGCGGGTCGAGCGCGAACTGTATGTTGCAGCCTCCGCGAATCCTGAGCGCGCGTATTATCTTGAGCGACGCACTGCGCAGCATCTGGTAATCCTTGTCCGACAGCGTCTGCGACGGCGCGACGACTATGCTGTCGCCGGTGTGGATCCCAACGGGATCGATGTTTTCCATGTTGCAGACCACTATGCAGTTGTCCGCCGAATCGCGCATAACCTCGTATTCTATTTCCTTGTAGCCGCCGACGCTCTGTTCGAGGAGCACCTGACCGATCATCGAGAAACCTATGCCCCTCGCCGTAATGTCCTCAAGCTCCGCGGTATCGCGCGCGATGCCGCCGCCCGTGCCGCCCAACGTGAACGCGGGGCGCACTATGACCGGAAATCCGGTTTCGCGGGCGAACGAGGCCGCCTCGCCGACGGAGCGCACAATGCGGCTCACCGCGACCTTCTCGCCTATGCTTTCCATGGTCTTTTTGAAAAGCTCCCTGTCCTCGGCGAGCCTGATGGATTCGAGGGAGGTGCCCAAAAGCTCTATGCCGAGCTCATCCAAAACGCCGCTGTCCGCGAGCTCTACCGCCATGTTGAGTCCGGTCTGGCCTCCGAGCGTAGGAATTATTCCCTGAGGCCTTTCGGCGCGCAGTATCGCCGATACCGTTTCGAGCGTGATGGGTTCTATATAGACCCTGTCCGCGGTCTCCTCGTCCGTCATGATAGTCGCGGGGTTTGAGTTTATGAGCACGACCTCGAAGCCCTCTTCCCTGAGGGCTTTGCAGGCCTGAGTGCCGGAATAATCGAATTCCGCGGCCTGGCCTATGACGATCGGCCCGGAGCCTATTACCAATATCTTTTTGAGGTCCGTTCTTTTAGGCATATCATCTCCGCGTTCAAAGCAGCGTTTCAAGCGCGCCTATGAGGGAGTCGATGTGTTCGCGCCGTATGATATACGGGGGAAGGAACCGCAGCGTGTTCGTCCCCGCGGTCGCCGTTACGAACCCTAAGGCGAGAAGGGAGGTTTGTATCTCCTTCGCGCTTGCGTCCGGAGCGAGCTCGGCGCCTATCATGAGCCCCCGCCCGCGCACCTGTACTATTTTGCGGCTCTTCTCTTTTAGCTCTTTTAGTTTGGAGATGAAATATTCTCCCGTATCGGCAACGCGGCGCATCAAGTCCGTCGACACGAGCTTGTTTACGACGTAATAGGCCGCCGTGCACGCGAGCTGGTTCCCGCCGAACGTAGAGCCGTGGTCTCCGGCGCTAAACGCCCGCGCCGCTTCGCCGCGCGCGAGGAACGCCCCTATCGGGACGCCCCCTCCGAGCGCCTTGGCGAGCACGACGACGTCCGGCTTTATCCCCGACGCTTCGGAAGCGAGGAGCGTTCCCGTCCTGCCCATGCCGCACTGTATCTCGTCGGCTATCAGAAGCGCGCCGTGCTTGTCGCAGGCCTCGCGCGCCGCCGCGAGGAAATCGCCCGATACGGGGGAGACCCCGCCCTCGCCGATTATCGGCTCTATCATCACCGCGGCTGTGCCGCCGTTTACCGCGTCTTTAAGCTCGCCGGGGTCTTTCGGATCGACGTGCACGAACGATTTCGGCAGCGGCCTGAAAGCCTCGTGGAATCTCGATTGTCCGGTTGCGGCGAGCGTCGCCAGCGTCCTTCCGTGAAAGCTGCCCTTTAGGGTTATAATGCCGCGACGGGGTTTCCCCAGGGCGTAATGATACTTAAGCGCGAGCTTCAGAGCGCCTTCGACCGCCTCCGCTCCGCTGTTCGAGAAAAACGCGTTGTCGTAGCCCGTGGCTTTGCAGAGAAGCTCCGCGAGCCTCGACTGGACTTCGTTATAGAAAAGGTTGGACGTGTGCATGAGGCTGTCTATCGCGCCGCGCAGCGCGTCCTTATACCCTTCGTCCGAATACCCGAGGCAGCATACCCCAATGCCCGAAAGGAAATCGGTATAGCGGTTCCCCTCCGTGTCGAACAGGTGCACGTCTTCGCCCCGCGTGAAGCAGACCTTCTGCCTCGAAAAAACCGGGCAGTAATATTGTTTTTCGAGCCGTATGATATCGTCTAAAACCATCATTCCCTCACCATCGTGCCGATGCCGGTATCCGTGAATATCTCGAGGAGTATCGGATGCGGTATCGTGCCGTTCAGTATATGCGCGCGTTTGACGCCGCTTTTTATCGCCTTTATGCAGCCCTCGACCTTGGGCAGCATCCCTCCGGAGATAACGCCCTGCCCGATGAGCGCGTTTATCTCGCTTACGGTTATCTCGTATATGAGCGAACCCGGGTCGTTCTCGTCTCTGCGTATGCCGTCTATGTCGGTCAGAAACATCAGCTTTTCCGCGCCTAAAGCCGCCGCGATGTCGCCCGCGACCGTATCCGCGTTTATGTTATAGCTCTCGCCGTCTTTGCCCGCGCCGATCGGCGCGATGACGGGGATGTACTCGTCCGCCGCGATCGTGTTCAACAGCTTCGTGTTAATGCCCGTTATCCGGCCTACGCGCCCGAGGTCGCAGCCGTCCGCGCCGTAAAGCTTTTCCGCTTCGATAAGCGACGCGTCCTTGCCGCACAGGCCGATCGCCTTCGCGCCCGCGACGTTTATCTGCGAAACGATGTCCTTGTTTATCTTCCCCATCAGAACCATCTGGACGACGTCCATCGTCTCCGCGTCGGTTATGCGCAGGCCGTTGTGGAAGCGGGGCTTTATGTCGAGCCTTTTTAGCATGCTGTTGATGTCGTTCCCTCCGCCGTGGACTACTATCGGGTTGACTCCGACGTATTTTAAAAGCGTGATGTCCTGCATAATCTTTCGGGAAAGATCCTCGGAAAGCATTGCCGCCCCGCCGTATTTGATAACGACCGTTTTGCCGGAAAGCCGCCTGATATACGGCAGCGCCTCGATAAGTATATTCGCTTTTTCGATATATTTGTCCATTACAGATACCACCCCAAACCTTCGAGCCCCTCGGTTTCGCGCAGGGAGCACATTATGTTCATGTTCTGCACCGCCTGTCCGGCGGCGCCCTTTACAAGGTTGTCGATGCAGCTTACGATAACGAGCCTGCCCGTACGCGCGTCGCATACGAATCCTATCGCGCAGCGGTTGCTGCCCGCGACATGCTTTATCTCGGGAAGGGCGCCGGACACGATTACAAAAGGCTCGTCTTTATATATTCCGTACGCGTCAAAAATATCCTTTTCGGAAGCGCCGTTTTTCAGGGGCGCGTATATCGTGGACAGGATGCCCCTTTTCAACGGGACGAGGTGCGGAGTGAAGGATACTATGACGTCCCGCCCCGAAGCGAGAGAGAGCTCCTGCTCTATCTCGGAGGTATGCCTGTGAGACGCGACGCCGTATGCCTTGACGCTCTCGTCCACCTCGCAGTACGAGTTTTCAAGCTTTTCGCCGCGCCCCGCGCCGGAAACGCCGGACTTGGAATCGATTATTATCCCGTCGGCCCCGATCACGCCGGCTTTAAGAAGCGGGTAAAGCGCGAGTATCGCGCAGGTCGGGTAACAGCCGGGGTTTCCTACCAGCCCCGCGTTTCGTATTTTTTCGCGGTATACTTCCGGCAGCCCGTATACGCTTTCGCCCAACAATTCCTTCGCGTTGTGCGGGATATTGTACCACCGCTCGTATACGGCCGCGTCCCGGTACCTGAAATCGCCCGACAGGTCGATAACGCGCACACCGCGTTTCAAAAAATGCGGTATATGTTCGCAGGATGCGCCGTGCGGAAGAGAAAAGAAGACCACGTCGCTGTCGGCGCCTATTTTTTCGGCGTCCATGTTCTCGAGAAGGATGTCCCTGCTTTTAAAATTAGGGTAAACATCGCCGAGCCGCTTTCCCGCGAAGCTTTTTGAAACAGCGTGCGTTATATTCACACCGCCGTGGCCGGACAATATACGCATCAGCTCCGCGCCGGCGTAGCCGGTCGCGCCTATCACGGATACGTTGACCAAAAAATGACCCCCTTTGACGCCCCGAAAAAGCGGAACGCCATGCCGGGGACGAAAAATTTTATTTATAATTATACATAAAAATGAATAATAATGCAACACCTTTTTCGGAATAACGAAATAATATTTCTGCCAAACTAAAAACGGGCAGAAAGAAAAAAAGGGGGGCATCCGCGTGAAGAAAATTATACTATTAATAGCCGTTTTAGGGGTCATCGCGGCAGGATGGTTTTTATACTTCAACGATAAAGGCACGAATACGAAGGTAAACGTCTGCAAGGCCAAATTGATGGACATGAGCGACACGCTCGAATTTTCCGGGAAAACGGCGCCGAAAACGGCGTATGGAGTAATGAGCGAAACGGGCGGGACCGTTGAAAGCATATACGTTTCCGAGGGGAGCGCCGTGAAAAAAGGGGACGCGCTTTTCGACCTTGACGCGTCGGAAGTAAGAAACCTTCTCCAGCAGGCGCAGATAAACTGCGAAATGCTCGAAAATTCGCAGTCTCAGGCGGCGTTCGCTTCGGGCGCGGCCGCCGAAAAGGCGAAGCTCGCGCTCGCTCTTTCGCAGACGACCGGATACGATTACGAATCGTTCAACAGCGCGTTTTCAGGACAGCTCGCCGACAACGCCGCAAGCATGGCTTCGAGCCTTAACGCTTTAAATTTAAGCGGTGCGGAGGGAACGGACGCATACGGCAGCGTCAGGCTCGCGGAGCTCCGGGTCGAGAGCCTGCGGCGCAAGCTCGACGCGATGTGCTTTACGTCCCTGATAAAAGGGACGGTCTTAAACGTGAGCATTCATAAAGGAGAAGTGCTTGCTCCCGGGACTCCGGCGATGGTCGTCGCCGATACCGACGACCTGCTGATCGATGCATATGTATACGAAAGGGACTTGAACAAGCTTTCGGAAGGTATGAGCGTAAAAATAAGCACGGAGGAAGGAGTTTACGACGGAAAGATTACGGAGATCTCAAAATCGGCGGCTGACACTGCGGGACAGTCGAATTACGGCGCCATGACGAAAATCGTGATAACTCCGGAGAAAAGGTTCAAAAAAGTGTTGGGCGCGGAGGTCGACGTCGAGGTGGTTTTCGATTCGAAAGAAGATATACTCGCGCTGCCGGTGGATTGCCTGACGGACGACGGATGCGTGTTCGTCGTCGGGCGGGACGGCGTTCTTGAGAAACGCGCCGTTACGACGGGATTCAAAAATTCTCTTTACGCGGAGATATTGAGCGGCGTCGTTGAAGGCGAAACGGCGGTGCTCTCGCCTCAGAATCTGAAGGAAGGCCAGAAAGTTGTGTATGATTGAAGTCAGGAATCTAAGCAAAACGTACGGCAGGGGAGAGGCCTGCGTTCACGCCGTGAAAAACATATCCCTGAAGGTAAAGAAGGGAGGGTTTCTCGCGGTGATGGGCGCGTCGGGCTCCGGAAAGACGACGCTGATGAACATACTAGGATGCCTCGACACCCAGACGAAGGGGGAATATTATTTCGACAATACGGACGTAAGAAAGCTTTCTCCCGAAAGCAAGGTGCATTTGAGAAACAAGCGTATCGGCTTCATATTTCAGTCGTTTTATCTGCTCCCGATGCTGACCGCGAGGCAGAACATCGAGCTGCCGATGGTATATTCGGGCGTGCCGCCAAAGGAAAGGAGGCGCAAATCGGCGGAACTCCTCGAGATGACCGGGCTTGCCAACCGCGCGTCACATCTGCCCGGAGAGCTTTCGGGCGGCCAGAAGCAAAGGGTCGCGATAGCGCGCGCTCTCGTCAACTCCCCCTCGCTGATACTCGCCGACGAGCCGACCGGAAACCTCGACAGCAAAACAGGCGCCGACATCGTGGAGATATTGAAGGCCCTGAACGAATTGGGCACCACGATAGTGCTGATAACGCATGAAAAAGCGGTGGCCTCTCACGCGAAAGACCTTATCGTTTTAAAAGACGGGCGCATAGTCGAGGAAGGGGAGGCAAAATGAGGTTCAGGGATTATTTGGGCATGGCGCTGCACCAGCTCATAAAAAACAGGATGAGGACGGTGCTTACTATAATAGGGATAACGATAGGCGTCGCGTCGATGATAACCGTCATATCCGTCAGCAACGGCGGGCAGGCGATGATAAACGACGAGCTCCTGAAATTCGGGACAAACAGGATATGGCTCCTCCCGAGCGACCTGCAGGGACCGGAAAGCATGCTTGACATGAGGGATGTGGAAATGCTCAAGGGGGTAAGCGGCATAAAGGACATAGCGCCTTCCGTTTACGAGAAGGCGTATCTTTCGTACGACGGAGGAAAGATAGTATCGGACGTCGTCGGTACGAACGAAGCGCTTTTCAGGATAGAGCATACGAATTATATCGAGGGCATGGGCCTGACGAAAAACGACATAGATTATTCGAGGCGCCGCGTCGTTTTGAGCCGGGACGCGAAGGAAAAGCTGTTCGGAAACAGTAAGGCCTTGGGGCAAAAAGTAAGCATAAACGGCCAGAAGTTTACCGTGGCGGGAGTCGAGGACGATAATCAGTCGATATACGCGTCTTTTTTTTCCGGGAAATGCTATATACCGGTCACGACTTTCAAGGAGCTTTTCGGAAAAAAATATTTCAACGAAATTTCCATAACCGCTTTGTCCACGGAGGCGCTTAACGGAGTGATAAAGGCGAGCACGTCGATGCTGTTGAACAGATACGGGGACGGTTCGCTGAAAATAATCAACCTGACGCAGGAGATAGAAAACGCCAAGAACATACTCGACATATTCACGATAGTCGTCGGCGCCGTCGCGGGAGTCGCGCTGCTCGTCGGCGGTATCGGAATCATGAACATAATGCTCGTTACGGTGAAGGAGAGGACGCGGGAAATAGGGATACGCAAGGCCTTGGGCGCGGGGGAACACCATATACTAGGGCAGTTTCTTGCCGAAGCCCTTTTCTACGCGGTTTTGGGCGGGCTTCTCGGGGTCGGCATCGGGGCGCTTACGACCAAGCTGTCCTCAAGCATTATCGGCGTGAAATCCGAGATATCCATGTCGGCCGCGTTTTTAAGCGTCCTTTTTTCCGCGACGGTGGGCATATTGTTCGGGCTAATACCCGCTTACAAAGCCTCTAAGCTGAATCCCGTCGACGCGCTCCGGCACGAATGACAAACCATAATTTTTTCGCGCAACCGTAAAAAATATTGACGGCGTAATATCTTTAGGAGTATAATTTGAACAGTTGAACAAATATTCAAATGAACGGGGAACGAAATGGAAAGATGTACCGACAGCGGATTGCCCGAGGCGGTTTCGCGCGAGGAGTCCGAACGCATGTCCGAGTTTTTGAAAGTCTTCGCGGATCCCGACAGGATAAGGATAATGTCGCTGTTGAGGGACAGGGAGGTATGCGTTGGGCATATAGCGCGGGCGTTGGGGAAAAGCATATCGGCGGTTTCGCATCAGCTCGGACTAATGCGGCGCGAGAGGCTCGTGCGCTACGTCAGAGACGGTAAAAACACATATTATACGTTGGACGACGAACATATTTCGGTTCTGCTCGAAGCCGCGAAGGAGCACTGCGGGCACGGCAGGGTGGGAAAATGATCTTCTTTTCGGCGCTCGCGGGCATATTCCTCGACATGTCGTTATACATGATCATAGGGATGACCCTCGCCGGGTTACTTCACGAATTCCTTAAAAACGAAACGGTGGCGAAACACCTCGGACAAAAAAGCAGGTTCGCCCCGATTAAGGCGGCGCTTTTCGGCGTGCCGCTTCCGGTATGCTCCTGCGGGGTAATGCCGGCCGCGCTTTTTCTGCAAAACAGCGGGGCGTCGGTATCCGCCGTGATGGCGTTCCTTATCTCCGCTCCGCAGACCGGAATAGATTCTTTCATCGCGACTTTCGGCATGATGGGGGCGGCTTTTGCGGCGTTCAGGCCGCTCGCGGCTTTCGTTTCCGGCGCGGCCGGAGGAGCGGTGGTACAGGCGTTGGCGGGGGATGTCAAAAGCGCTGGGGATTTAGAGCGGGATTGCGGCTGCGGGGGAGGACATTGCGGCTGCGAAGAGGAACATGAAAGGACCGGTATCGCGGACAGGATAAAAAGAATCGCGAAGTATGCCTATATAGATTTTATCGACGACATATCAGTACATTTCGTAATCGGGCTGCTCGCCGCCGCGGCGGTAACGGCGGCCTTCCCGGCGCGGTTTTTCGAGAGCCTTAACGTCGGTTCGGGTATAGCCGGAATGCTTATCATGCTTGTCGTCGGGCTTCCGATGTACGTATGCTCGGTATCGTCGATACCAGTCGCGGTCTCCCTGATGGCAAAAGGATTCAGCCCGGGAGCCGCCTTCGTTTTCCTGTTCGCGGGCCCGGCGACGAACGCGGCCTCGGTATCGGTGATTATCAAAAGGTTCGGCAAAAAAACGGCGGCCGTTTACCTTGCGGTAACGGCGGTCTTCGCGGTTTTGTTCGGGCTTTTGTTCGACGGATTTCTCGCATTGAGCGGCATAACGGTGAACGTGTCCGGGCATATATACGGTATTGAAAGCGCAGCCCCCTTAGAGATCGCGGCCGCGGCGGTCTTTAGCGCGCTGCTTATAAGGAGCCTTGCGGTAAAACTGAAGAAGCGCGTCGCAATGCGCAAGGAGCGCCGCCGGTATTAAAAGAGGCGCGATTACGCAGAATATACGCAGAAAAACGAGATAGCCGAACGGAGGAGCCGCGATGGACGCGCTTGACAGGTGGCAGAAAAGGATTGATAAAATAGACGAGAAGATCCTCGCGCTTTTCGAACGCAGGATGCAAATCGTAAAATTAACCGCACGCTACAAGAAAAGGCACGGGCTCAAGCCCGACAAAAAGAGCGGCGGCGCGGCGGAAAAGGCTGCGAAAAACGCGCGCGACGCCGGGGTAACGGCGTATGCCGAAGGCCTTTACAATTTCCTCCGGGACGCGTCGCAAAGATACCAGTTGGATGTGATGAAAAAAGTGTGATTCGCTCAGACGCGCAAGGCGGCAATGATGCGCGGGACGAATATAACGAGTCCGGTTGCCAGCGAGAAAACGGAAAACACGAGCACGGCTCCGGCGGCTATGTCCTTAGCCTTTTTCGCCTGAGGCTTGTATTCGTGCGTAAGGCCGTTTATCACCGTTTCTATCGACGTGTTTATCATTTCAAGAGACAGCGTCCCGGCGCAGCATATGAGGACGGCAGCCCATTCCGTTCCCGAAAGCCCGAAAACGAACGAAAGAACGATTGCGAGCGCCGCGCAGGCCGTCATTATGCGCAGGTTGCGCCCCGATTTCAGCGCTGCGCATATGCCCAAAAACGCGTATAAAAAGGACCTCAACTATCCGCCTCCCCGGTTCTCCCCCGAACCAAATAATAACATGGAACGGCGGCGCCGGCAAGCGTGAATCGGGTATGGAAAAATAAAAATACCTGTCAATTTTTTTGCCATCCCGGCATAACATATCACAAAAATCAAAACGGAAGGAGATAAAGCGATGGTTCCCCGCGAAGACTGCTTTGTATACGAGGTCAGGGAAAACGAGACCATATGCGACATAATCCGCCGTTTCGGGGTAAGCATAAAGGAGCTTAAGGAATACAACGGCGGGACGGATCTTTTTTCGCTGCGCGAAGGACAAAGGCTTCTGATAAAGAACACGCCGGACGAATCCGAAAACACATACGAGCTTCAGCCCGAAGACACTCTGCGCTCCGTCGCCGAAAAATTCAACACGAGCACGCTGTGGCTTTTAAAAGCGAACCCGAACTACATGCCTCAGGAAATAAAACACGGCATCCGGATCGCCCTGCCCTGAGCGTCCCGCGCAGGCCGCTTGCGGGATCGTCCCGCTTTGCCCGATGCGGCGGCGGGGAATCTTGTGTTTAAATGACCATAAACCATATATTATAGGGAACAACCCCATGTCGTTCCGCCGGTCCCCGCGTCGTTCCGCTTGCCGCATGTTGTCGGGAACGGCCGCAGCGCCGTTCCGAAGTTGCATTTTCGGACACCCCCGACGCGTCAAAACGGGGTATGTTTTACGCTTCAATATTTCAACTCGTCGTCCTCGCAGCGTTCCCTTTTTTTAAACGGTCCCGAACGGCTGAACATCATAGTGAGGAACGCCGCGAGGGCGGCAGCGCCGCAAAGAGCCGAGATAAGAGCGGCCGGCGAAACGCTCAAAGCGCCCGGGGTAGCCTCCGGCGCGGGTTCGGGCGTAACGACTGCGGGAGACGCGGCGGTTTCCCGCTCCCGCTCCGAGCGGAGCTGTTCCGACAAAACTTCATAAGCGCTTCGCATGGCCGCGGCGGATTCGAGAGCTTCCGCCTGCGCGTAAAAATCGACTCCCGCGGTTGCAGGGATCACGGCGTCAGAAACGAAATAACCCGAACAATGGTAAATCGGAAAAGAAACGAAGCCGTTATCGTCGACGGTACGCGACTCGACCCCCTCGATGACGCCCGCCTTATCGTAATAGTAATAAAGGTATAAAACGTCGCCCGGCTTGTTTTTGTCCGCTTTGAACTTAAATGTGAACCTTCCCGGAAGCTGCTGCTCCGCGAAATGGAGCTGGTAAACGTCGCGCCCTCCCGCAGCGGCTGAAAGCGCCTGATCCTTGTCCATCTTAAGCGACAGGTCAACGGCGCCCGAGGCGGGTATTCCGGAAAGCGCGCCGCCGTCGATCGTGCAGCTGTACGAGCCGAAATCGGCCGTCAGCGTCCCCTTTTTCTCCTTCAGCAGCGAAAGCAGCGAGACGGGAACGAGCGCGTTTTCTTTGAATTCCCTGATGAGAGAGCCACCTTCGGGCATCGCCGCAACGTCGGCGGCGGCCGTTTCCCATTCTCCCGGCGCCGGAGCGGCGGTTTTTGCCGCGGGTTTAACGGCAGGCTTTGCCGTGGGCTTTGGAGTCGGGGTCGCGGCGGGCGCGGCGACCACTTTCGCCGTCCTCGTTACCTTTGAAAGACTGTATTCCTTAACATTGCCGTTAGAATCGAGGTAGGAGCCGCTGCCCGATACGCTTATCGTGCCCGTTTTGCCTATCTGCGACGCGGTCGGCTTGAAGGTGACGTAATTCGTTATCGTTTTGCTCGTGTTGGAAGAATTAAAAAAATCTATGTTTATGGGATCGTGAGAGAATACGCCGGAGAACGTTATCTTTCCGATGAAAGCCGTCGAACCCGTTATCTTGACCGTTATGGCGTACTTGTACGATTTCCCGGCCTGTATCTGCGTATAATTCGATATCGTCGCCGAAGCGGAACCGGCGGCAAAAGCCGTGGCGGCATACGAGAAAGATATAAAGAGCATGATAACGATAAATAACGCGGCAAACCTTTTCATCCGCTACCCCCAAAGTCTGTTCTGTTTATGATTCCGCGGGCGTCCCCCGCTGCGCTTTTAAAAACGATCCCGCGTGCCGCCGTTGATTTCGCGTGCGCGCGGCGCAGTTACCGGCCGTCATGCCGGCGAAGGCTCCGGCGTAGGTTCGGGCGAAGGCTCCGGTTCGGGCGAAGGCGAAGGCGAAGGTCCCGCGCCCGGAAGCGGGGTAAGGACCGGCCTGCCGTACGGCTGCACGGCGAGCGTCGTGTTCGGATAATAGAACGCTATTATCCTGTCGAAGGTGTTCACGTTTGGATCCGCGGATTTTGCGCGCTGCTCCGCTCCGCGCTGGCTAAGCCCGACTCCGTGCCCGTATCTCCTGTGGTATATCCGAAAATCCGCGTCCGTCTGCGTAACGACGAAAAGCCGCAGGCTTAAGTTGTTGAACGCCTGGTAAGTTCCCCCGTCCTTGTCGAATTCGTGCATGTTTATGCTAAATTCGACCGTTACTGGTTCCGTTACGTACGAGCCCGCGCCGAGGCCGTTCAAACCTTTAAGCCCGAGCAGCGCGAGGCGCATCAGCGTATAGTCGGCGACGCTTACTTTCCCGTCGCCGTTCACGTCCGCCGCCGCTTTCTCGGCGTCGTTGAATTCCCTCAGCGAAAGCAGATACAGGCGCACGAGAGTGTAGTCGCTTATAGTCAGTTTCCCGTCGCCGTTTACGTCACCGGCGACGCTGTCCGGTACGAACCTTTTAGCTGACACGGTCATATTGACGGCGGCGTTCTGGAAGCATACGCAGGCGTCGTTGCCGTTATAGTCCTTTATATTATGCTGGCTCTCGTAGGTGTCGGGCGTAATGGAATTTATGCCGAGTATCTGTATGTCGGCAACGCTTGAGGCGGCGTAGCCTTTCGCGGCGACGGCCGGAAGAGCCTTCGAAAGAAGGTACTTTTCGGCTCTGGCGCTCTCGCCGCCGGAACCCGCGACCATCTTTCCTCCGCTCGCGTACTGGTACGATATCTTGTTCGAGCCGGATATATCTTTGGGGAATATCAGCGCCTCCTGCGAGCTGTACGGGTTCGCGGCGTCGTACGGGTCTTCCTGGATTATATGGTATGGCAGAAGCTTCGCGGACGCCGACCAGACGTGCTGCGGTATTTCCGTATAGCCCCCGTTCGAGGCGGAGTAATAAACGTCGGCAAGCTTCCCTTCGCATACCGCCGTCACGCCCGCCGTTTCGTCGACCGCTCTTATCGAGTTCACCGTCGAAGCCTTATAGCCTCTGTATACCTGGTTCGCCGACGTGTCGACGACGTCGTAGCTTCCGCCGCCGATATGGCTCAGCGCGTAATTTCGCGCGCAGACCGCCTGAGCCTTCAGAGCCTCGACAGGCCAGGAGTCGCTCATTTCATACGGCAGCACTCCGTAAAGATAATCCTCGATATAGACTTTGTTTATAACGACTATGTAGGAGCCGGACGAGTCGGCGCAAAACTGCATGTCGCCCAAGTAGTTCGTATTGCCGTATTTCGAGTTGTTCAGGGTGATATAGTTGTTTTTCCCCGCCGTCGGCGCGTGCTGCTTTAAGGTAAGCGACGAACCGGAGAAAATGAGGGCGCCGCCGAGATACAGCTTGATTTTGCCGCCGGACAGCTTTACGGTATATGCGTTCCTGCCGAGCGGTTCGCCGGTATTGGCGACGCTGTAATTCCCGTCGACGTTGACCGTTACCGAAGCAGGCGTCCCCATGGACAGCTTGACGCGCACGAAAACGCTCGAGGGATCGTCGGCGGAAACCGCCGGAGCGAACTGAACGAGCAAGCATATGAAAACGATAAATATTAAGACCTTCCGCCGCATCCAACGCCCCTTATAACCGCCCCGAAAAGTCCTGCGGCTTTTGGGGCTTACATTAAATTTATCGGCAATCTCCGGCAATTTATGAAACTGTTTCATCGATATGTAATATAATCGCAACACTATTGTAATATTTATAACAACACTTATATCATATATAACTCAAAATGTATACATTTAAACATTGGAAACCGGGCCGGCGCGCTTTTTGCGCCGGAACTTTTCATTAGCGCGCCGCCGTCCGTGCAGCCTAAGCATGATTCAATCCGAATCCGTTTGCCTTTTAACAAAAAAGACCGTATTTCCGGAATAACCTAAAATATGACAAAATAATCGGTTATAAAACTTTTCGCTTGGCAAATAATTCTGAATATATATGGCCGGAGATTTCATATACATAAAAAAAATCATGAAAGGCATACGCGAGATGAGTGGAAAAAGAGGCGCAGTTATCGTTGTTGCTTTTTGCGCGATTTTGACCGCCCTGCTTTTTCTTCTGAATTTTCAGGTTTTTCGGATCCTGAGCGGTTTCGAAGAAGCCGGGAAATCCCCGGAAGCCGCCGCGCCGGTTGCGGACGGGAGCGGCGTCCGGCCGCGCGCGCCGGAGAGCGAACCGTCCGGCGCGCGGGATAACGGTACAGGCGAGATAAGCGGAAAGATCACAGGCCGGACAAAGATCGACGACTTTGTCGCGCCTTCGCTCTGGATAGGCGCGCAAAACGAATCGAAGGACGCAGGATGCCTTACCGTTTCGTCAAAAAACGGCGACGCGCGGGTATTCAGGAAATTCGACGGTTTTCTGAACCTCCAGAAATATATATACGTCGAGATGAACATAAGCGGACGAAAATCCATAAAATGGCTCTCGATGTACCTTGTCGAAGACATCAACGAGGCGAACTATTTCGAATGCGATCTGCTTCCGGCGGCGCGTGAAGGCGCGAACGTATTCTCGCTAAACAAGAAAGATTTCAAGGTCGGCTCCGGCCTTCCGGCGTGGAACGGGATAAGCGCAATAAAATTCGCGTTCGGGACGAAAGACAACGAGTTTTCGGCGATTACGATATCCGAGATAGGCACTTACGACGCGTCCCCGCTGTGCAGCATATGGTTCGACGACGGATGGAAAACGGCTTATTCCGTCGCGTATCCCGCGATGAAGGAAAAGGGGTTCAAAGGCACGCTTTCCGTTGTAAGCTCACAGGTGGGCTATCCGGCGTTCTGCGGCGAAAGCGAGCTTAGACAGATGTACGATTACGGCTGGGACCTTGTGAACCATACCGAAGGGCACAAGGACTTAACGGCGCTTTCCGCATATGAAGTTGAGCGGCAGATCTCCGCGTGCCGCGAATATCTCGATTCCCGCGGGTTCACGAGGGCGTCGGACAACTTCGTCCCGCCCATGTGCGCGACGAACGAAAAGGTGGACGAAATAATCAGGAAGTACGCCGCGACTTCGAGGGTGTACGGAAACGATGACAACAACCTGCCCGTAATGGACCCGTATCATTTAAGATACAGGGAAGTCTTTTCCTATATAGAACCGGAAACCGTCGAGCGTTGGATAGACGACGCGGCGCAATACCATCAATGGCTTATACTGCTTTTCCATACTCTCGGCGACTCGGCGGAATCGACTACGTCATACCCGACCGGGAATTTCAACGCGATAATCGATTATCTCTACGGCCAACGCGAGAAAATACGCGTCGTCACCGTTTCCGAAGCTCTGAAAGCCGGCTCGGTGCAGGAGGCGCAGACTTCGCCCGCGGTAAACGCCGGCGCGGGATCAGGGTGGGTTCTTGAATGGGAGGACGGTTTCAACGGCGGCGCGATAGACGCCGGCTCGTGGAACATCGTAAGCGCCGCCCCGTACAAGAACAACGAGCTGCAGACGTACAGGGCTTCGAACGTTTCGGTTTCGGACGGCTGCCTGCGGATAATAAGCAGCGTCGAAAAAAAGAAATATTATTCCGGACAGGTGTCGACGGAAAACAAGAAGCTGTTCAAATACGGGAAGATAGAGATAAGAGCGAAGCTCCCGTCGGGAAAGGGCATATTTCCGGCGTTCTGGCTCGTGCCTCAGTCGGGAAGGCGGTATCCGGAGATCGACATAGTCGAATATCTCGGGAAAGAGCCCGGTTCGATCTGGAACGTATTTCATTATCCAACGCCGGGAGGCCATGAAACTTGCTTCTATCAGGTCAAAGGCAAAAGATTCGATACCCGGTTCCACGTCTATACCATCGAATGGCTGCCGGGATCGCTCAAATGGTTCATAGACGGAGCCGAAACGTTCTCGGTAAAAAACCATGTTCCGGACGAAAAGATGTTTCTCATCATAAACACCGCCGTCGGGGGCGACTGGCCGGGCGACCCCGGCAACAGTAAGAAATTCCCGCGCCGGATGCTTATAGACTACGTCAGATATTACAAAAATGGAGTTTGAAATGATTTATTTTGGATTGACATTATTTGCGCTTTACCTTGTTTTTAAAATGCTGTATATCGTTTTCCCGTTTGCGCGCGGACAAAGGAAGGAACCCCGGGTGAGAGAAGGGAAAAACAGGAGCTTCGGGATACTCGTGCCCGCTTACAACGAAGAAAACGTGATAATAAACTGCGTGCGATCGCTTTGCGAACTCGAATACCCGAAATACAGCGCGTACATAATAGACGACGGCTCGACTGACAAGACTTTGGAGCTTTTGGAACGCTACCTTTGCCTCGCGCCGTATGAATTGAAGCGCGACCCGCGGCTTAAATACAACGAGATACTCTCGACGTACAGATCCCGCAACTGCCCGAACATATTCGTATTGAGCAAGAAAAACGGAGGCAAGGCGGACGCTCTGAACGCCGGGATAGCCGTCTGCGAGGAGGAGATCGTTATAACCTTAGACGCGGACTGCATGCTGAAGGAAGACTCGCTCACGAAAATGAACGGCGCTTTCCAGAACGGCATGGTCGTAGCAGCGGGAGGCGCGGTGCATATAACGCAAAGCGTAGATTCGCGCTCGAAAGGGAACATAGTCTTCAAGCTCAAAGACATTATCAAGTATCAGGTCATGCAGTATATGATAGCCTTCTATCTGCATAAGTCGACGCAGTCGCGCCTGCGCTCCCTTATCGTTATTTCCGGCGCTTACGGCGCTTTTAACAAGGAGCTGCTGATAACGCTCGGCGGCTACCGCAAATCGGTGGGAGAGGACATGGACATAACATTGAAGGTCCAGCAATATATCAATACGGTCGACAAAAAGCTGATGATAAGTTTCGTGCCCCAAAGCATCTGCTTTACGGAATGCCCCGAGAGTTTCGGAAGCCTTTTTAAGCAGCGGATCCGCTGGCAGAAGGCGTTCGTAGACTGCGCTATAAAATACGGGCCAAAGATGTTTCGCAAGTTCGGCGCGTCGATCTCGCTTTTCTTCATATTCGATTACCTGATACTCGGGACGCTGACGACTTTTTTGTTCCTGCTCGTCCCGGTGTTCATCGCTTTAAGCGCGAAGGTATATCCCGTGTTTTTCATAATGCTTTTCGCGGATTTCGTATTCGGCGTTATCGAATGCCTCGCCTCGAAGAAAGCCGCCGCCATGAACAATTTTACGTTTTCCGGCGCGGACAACTTAAGGGTGAATTTGTTCATACCGCTAAAGATGTTTTTCTTCAGGCTTATGAACATATTGTTCGTAGTGACCGGCACGCTTCTTTATTTCGTGTCCAAGCACCACTGGAACAAGGCGGAAAGGTTAGGCAGGGCCTTCGCGGACACCGCGGCTCCGGTCCGCGCCCACAAAGTCCCGGCAAAGGCCGACTACCGGCTTTGACGCGCCGCGCGCTATCTGCGCCGTTGCGCCGCGGGGAACGACCACCGTACCGTTCCGTCCCCCGTTGCCCGTGCAGATTTAAAATCCTCTACGTGCTCTTCTCCCTCCTCGTCTTCGACATAACGAGCTTTCGCGCCATGTCCGCAGGTATGACGGTGAAGGCGAGAGCGAGCGAAACCGCGAGCTCGAAAAAGGTAAGATCGGACGTACGGAAAAGCGGGCCTCCGAGATAAATGAACACGATCTGCATTGCCGCTACGAGCGCCATTATCCGGATGAAAGCCCTGTTGCGCCCAATGTTCGCGAAAAGGTTGAGCCTGTGCGTGCGCGCGGAAAAGCTGTTGAAAAGCCCGGCGAAAAGAAAGAACGTAAAAAAGCCGGTAAGGAAGTATTCGTTCGCGGGCGACTCGCGGAAAAGCGCGCGGATCGCGGGCGCTTTGAGGAAAACAAGCCCCAAAACCGACGTGTAAAGCCCCGTGAAAACGATCTGGCTCCACATGTATCCGTTTATCAGCGGCTCGTCCCTTTTCTTCGGCGCCTCCTTCATATAGTATTCGAGCGGCGGTTCCCCGCCGAACGCGAGCCCGGCGAGCGTGTCCATCACGAGGTTTATCCACAGCATCTGTATGACGGTTACCGGAAGCCCCGCGCCGATGAACGGCCCGATTATCGATATGCTGACCGCGCAGAGGTTGACGGTAAGCTGGAATATTATGAACTTGCGTATGCTCTTGAATATCGTCCTGCCGTAAAGCACGGCCTTCGCGATGGACTTTAAGTCGTTGTCGAGTATGACTATGTCGCCCGCTTCCTTCGCGATTTCGGCGCCGCTGCCCATGGCGAACCCGACGTCCGCTTTTTTCAGCGCCGGGGCGTCGTTTATCCCGTCTCCGGTCATCCCTACGACGAGCCCCTTGCTTTGCGCTATTTTTATTAGCCTCGTCTTGTCGGCCGGCATCGCGCGCGCGACTATCCTCAAAGAGGGGAGAAGCTCCGAAAGCTCCCTGTCCGTCATGCAGCGCATCTGGTCGGACGTTATTGCGATATCCTTTTGCGTTTTTATGAGCCCCGCCTCGAGCGCGACGGCGCGCGCGGTTTCGAGGCTGTCGCCGGTTATCATCACGACCTGTATTCCCGCCGACCTGACGAACGATACTCCCGAAGCCGCGTCCGGCCTTATCGGGTCGCGTATGCCGAAAATGCCCACAAGCCGCAGGTTATGGAAACCGCCGGCTGGGGATACGGGCGTGTCGGACACGGCGACCGCGACGAGCCTCATCGCGTCCTTAGCCATGGAGTGCATCGAGCCTTCGACGTCCACGCGGTTGAATCTTATAAGGTTCAAGTCCTCGTCGTAATAATACGCGCAGCGGGGGAGTATCTTTTCGGGTGCGCCCTTTATAAAGGTGAGGTTAAACGCTCCTTTTACCTGCGTGTACGAGTATTTCGCGGCGCTTGAAAAAGGCGCCCTCGAAACGATTTCCGCCTCTCCGTATGCGGCCGGATATGCGGCGACGTACGACAGCAGCGCGCGGTCTGTCGCGTTTCCGCCGACTGCGAATTTCGCGCCTTCTTTCTGAGCCATGACCGCCTCGGTGTTGTAATATACGCAACTCGAAAGAAGGTCCCAAAGCTTCCTTTTACGGTGCAGCTCCTCCGCCGAGCCGTACATTTTGTTGCCGCCGCTTAAGAAAGCGTGCACCTTAAGGTTTCCCTGCGTGAGCGTGCCGGTCTTGTCGGTGAAAAGTATGTTGAGGCTGCCCGAGGTCTCTATGCTTACCAACTTTCTTACGAGTATATTGTCTTTAAGCATCCTTTTCATATTGGACGACAGCACCACGGTTATCATCATCGGAAGCCCCTCCGGGACCGCCATCACGATTACGACTACGGCGAGCAGCGCCGCCTGAAAAAAATCGGCGCACGCAGCCTCCGGCCGCGAAAAGTAGTCCAAGAAATTTTCCAAGGTGAACCCGCGTTTGAAGAACACCGCGTTGAACATGTAGGCTATCGAAACGGCGGCGGCGCTCGCGTAGCCGAACGCGCTTATCGTTTTGGCGAGATGCGCGAGCCGGACCCGAAGCGGGCTCTGGCGAGTCTCTTCCTGAACCTGCCCCGCGATGCTGCCGTAAAACGTATTGTCTCCGACGACCGTCACGATCATCACGCCCTCGCCGTTCGTGACGACCGAGCCGCGGAATACGTGCTCGGGGTTGCGGATATCGAGCTTAGGCCTTTGGCCGCGGCGCACTCCGGCGCCGTATTTTTCCGCCTCCGCGGATTCGCCGTTCAAAGGCGACTGGTCTACGCTGATACGGCCCCGGAACATGTATCCGTCCGCCGGAATACGGTCTCCGGCCTGAAGGAGAACATGGTCGCCGACGACGATCTCGTTTATCGGAAGCTCGGCGAGCTCGTCGTTGCGGTATACCTTGCAACGTATCTGCGACGCCTCCCGCTGGAGCTTTTTGAACGTCTGCTCGCTGCCGTACTCCGACACCGTCGAAACGAGAGTCGCGAGCAAAATCGCGATCCCTATCCCAACGGTCTCGAACCACGATTCGCCTTTGAACGATATGAGTATGTTGATGAAAAGCGCCGCGAGAAGTATCTTTATGATCGGGTCGCCGAAATTCGACAGGAACTTGGAAACGAATCCGCGCCGCTTTTTTTGCGTGATCTCGTTTCCGCCGTGGCTCGCCCTGGATCTTCGCACTTCGTGGTTGGAAAGCCCTTTTACCTCCGAAAGCCGCCGGTATGGCGCGGGATCAGGATGCATCCGTAAAAACTCCTTGTTTGCCGGGTCTGTTCAAATTAATGGTATGCGCGAAAGGTTTGCAAAATAACACGCGAAAGGCGATAATAATATACAGTGAACGTATGAATGAATGAACAAACTTTTTATTTTGAGCGTTTATATTGATGGAAGGTAAAGGGGTTTTGCAGGACGGACAAAGGCTTAAAAGCTACCTGTTAAGCGGCGAGATCTTCGACGAGGCGCTTATACGCGCCTGCGAGGACAGGCTTTACGGCTTATGCCGGAAGCTTGTTCGAAGCCGCTCCGACGCCGACGACCTTTATCAGCAGACCTGGCTTAAGGCGCTCCAAAAGGCGGACAAGTTCAGAACGGGATCGTTTTACAACTGGCTCTGCACGATCTGCATAAATCTTTTCCGCGACCAGTACAGGAAAACAAAAAGATGGGAAAAGATAACGAACGACAAGCTGGACGCCGAACTAAAGGATTATGCGATCTCCGCCGCGTCGGACGGGACGTCCGCCGAAAGCGAGGCGCTCGATAATTTCACGAGGGATCTGCTGCGCCGGGAAATAGAACGCCTGCCCGAAAAGCACAGGCTCCCGATAGTGCTGTACTATTATCAGGGGTTCGGTTACGAAGAATGCGCGCAAACGCTCAAGATCCCGGTAGGGACCGTAAAATCGAGGCTGAACGCCGCAAAAAAGAAACTTCAGGCGGAAATGGAGAAATCACAGGGTGTTTGAAATCGAACGGGAACTCGAAAAAATAAGGAACGAATCCTTCGCGCCGGACGAAAGCCTAAGGCGGCGCGTTCGCGCGGAAATAAAAAACCGCGTCCGTGCGGACGGGGCGGAAAAAGCCCGAAAAGCCCGGCGCGCGGGGACGATGTATAAAGCCTTTTCCGCCGCGGCGGTGGCGGCGGCGCTGCTTATCATATTTTCATTTAACTTTTTTACGCCCGCCGTAGCCGCCGGGTATTACACGATAGACATCAATCCGAGCGTAAGCGTCGCCGTCGACGCGGACGACAACGTGATTTCCGTCAAGGCGGAAAACGACGACGCGTCCGACGTGCTTTTAGGGTTAAGCCTTACCGGGAAAAAGTTCGAGGAGGCGTTAAGGCTCGTCATTAATGCGGCGGTACGGAAGAATTACCTGAAGCCGGACGGGAACGTGCTTGTCGCGCATTTCGGAGGAGGCGGCGGAATAACCCAGCTCCAGCTGAGCGCGATCGTGTCCGAAGCGTCGCGGGGCGATATCGCCGTTTTAGTATTGAACGGCGACAAGACGGATTTCGAGAACGCGCAAAAATCCGGAGAAAGGGCGGGAATCGCGCTTCTGATGAGCGACGCGAAAAAAATGGGGATCGAAAACGGCGACGTCGGCTCGCTGATCCGCATAATGAACGGCAGGAACAATAAAGACGTAAAACCGGACGGCTCCGCCAAAAACGCCGCCGGCGCCGCGCCCTCGCAAACCGCCGAAGGTGGAGGCGCGGATAAAGAAAAACCCGATAAAGATAAAAAAGACAATAAGGACGATAAGGACGCCAAAAAAACGCAAGAGCCCGATAAAAACGCAAACGACAAGGGGAAAGACAAAAACACGGACGTGGCCGGGAACGACAAGGGGAAAGACGAAAATACGGACGTGGCCGGAAATGCCAAGGACAACGATAAAGACGGCGGCAAGAAATAAAAAAGGCGTTTCATAATACGCCAATCAAATGTTTTTATATGTTTAACCGAAATAAAAACAGGACCGGAGCAGGCGCTAAGGGTTCCGCGAAAGGCCCGTCAGCCTTTTATGTTTTTTAAAGGGCAGGAACCCGGCTTCTAAAAGAGCCGTTTCGAACGCCTTCGTTATCCGCGCCACCGTTCTTTTTACCGCAGCGGACATGGGAGACCCGACGCCGAGCTCTTGCGGCTGTATCCCTATTACCACGGTTTCGCAGCCCGTTTCGCGCCGCAGGTAATCTGTCAGTATCTTCAAAGGAAGCATGTGCGTCGAAAAGGAGACCCCGTCTATTACCCGCGGGTCTATCGAGGACACGCTGCCCGGGGCTTCGCCGAAATCGGCGGCGTCGATGATTATTAGGCGGCCGGGGGAGAACGCCTTGACAGCGCCCGTGTAATTTTCGGGCGCCGTGTTCCCGGAGTATATCCTGAGCCGCTCCGAGCAGTTTTGCGAGTATTTTTCGATGAGCCTGTCGGCTATGAGCGTTCCCGCCGCGTCGTCCGCCTTGAGCGTCGAGCCGGCGCCTAAAATCACGAGCCTGTCCGTTCCCGCGACGCAGTCCCTGATAAAGCCTTCGACCGGCTGCATCAGATATCTACCTTGAGCTTTTCGCGGTCGAACGCGGCGAGCTCGAACTCTCTCGTTACCGACAAAGCGTTTTTGTTGCACGAATCGACGCACTGAGCGCAGTATATGCATTTGTCGAGCCTTACGACGGCCTTGAACTTCTTGTCGCCCATATCGACGATCTCGATAGCCTTCGACGGGCAGTCCCTTACGCAGAGCCTGCAGCCTATGCATTTCGAAGCGTCGAACGCGAGTTTTCCGCGGAAACCGGCGGGCGGGTCTGCTTTTACGAACGGATATTTCGTCGTGGCGGGCTTTTGGAACAGCGATTTGAGCGCCAGAGGCAGTATTCTTCCCGCTTTACTCATTTGATCAATCCTTTCAGCAATACGTCGATAAGCACCTGCGCGAGGGCGAGGGGGGTAAGGAACTTCCAGCAGAAGCTTACCATCTGCTCGATGCGCAGCCTCGCCATCGCCGCGCGCATCGCGGCGAGCAGGAATACAACGAAAAGCGTCTTTGCGACGAAGAAAAGCATCCCCAAAAGCGCGCTGCCGGAGAACAGCGGAATAAACACCGCGGAAAGAAGCGCCGCGACAACGACCATCTCGATGTCGAGCGACATCCTGAACAGCGCGAGGAGCCTTCCTCCGTACTCGGTGAAGGGGCCCGCGACTATCTCGGTTTCCGCGTCCGGGATGTCGAAAGGCACTCTTTCGAGCTTGCCCTGCGTCGCAATCAAAGCGGCCGCGAAGCCGGGGATGTTTACGAGCGCCATCGCGGGGTTCGCGGCGTAATACGCGGCGACGCCGCTTACGCTCCACGAGCCCGCGAGTATAGCCGGCCCCAAAAGCGCCATGAACAAAGGCACCTCGTACGCGAAAAGCTGCGTCAGGGCGCGCACGGAGCCTAACGTCGAGAACAGCGACGAAGAATGCCAGCCGCCTAAGAAAAACGTAAGCGTCGGTATAGTGAGCAGATACAGTATTACGATCATGTCGCCCTCGAACGAGAACAGCGCGCCTGTACTCCATATCGGCGTATACAGTATGACCGTAGAAACGGCGGCGAGCGCGAAAACCGGAAGCGCCTTGAACATGCGCCGGTCAGCCTCGCGGGGGATTATCGTCTCCTTGCTGACGAGCTTTACGAAGTCCGCGAACGGCTGGAACCACGGAGGCCCTTTACGGTTCTGGAGCCGCGCGTAGATCTTGCGGTCTGCGAACTCGACGACGAGGCCGTACGCGCCGAGGAATATCAGCCCCGGGAAAACGAGCAGATAGAATATTGACCAGCCCATAGTTTATATGTCTTCCTTCCTGAAGTCCTTGATGGCGGAGCAGTCGACGCCCCTTTGCCTGTACCAGCCGATGCTGTATTCGCGCAGCCCGTTCCAGTCCATCACCGATTCGTCCCCGCGCCGCAGATCCTTTACGCGTATCGTGCGGTCTGTGCACGAGAAGCAAGGGTCTATCGCCGCGATGACGATTGGCACGTCGGCCAAATATCCGCCCTGAAGCATGTGCGCGACGGACGCGGCGTTCGCCATCGTAGGAGCGCGCACCTTTACGCGCTCCGGCATGTCCGTGCCGTTCGCCTTGACGTAATGAATGTCCTCGCCGCGCGGCGCTTCGTAGCGGCTGACCGCCTCGCCCGTGGGGATCTTTCGCGGCACCCTCGCGCTTATCGGGCCGTCCGGCATGTTGTCGAGCGCGAAGCGTATTATCTTATAGCTTTCGAGAAGCTCCTTTACGCGCACCACCGTCCTGCCGAACACGTCCGCGTGCTCGTCGGTTATGACGTCGAACGGGATTTCGCCGTAAGCGGCGTACGGGTCGTCCCTGCGAACATCCTTCGATATGCCCGCGGCGCGCGCCACGGGCCCCGTGGCGCCGTATTTGAAAGCGTCTTCCTTCGAAAGCCTGCCGACCCCGGAGAACCTCTCTATCAGCGTCGTTTCCTCGGTCGCCAATTTGATATAGTATTTCGTCCTTTCTTCGAGGACGTCCATCGTCTTTTTAATCCGCTCCGCGTCCTCGGGGGATATGTCCCTCCTCACGCCGCCCAATGTGTTTATCCCGTAGTTGACCCTGTTGCCGGTAATATCCTGAAGCAGCTCGAGGACGAGTTCCCTGTCCCTCCATGAGTACATGAACAGCGTGTCGAAGCCGACCTCGTGGCCGGCGACGCCGAGCCAGAGGAGATGGCTGTGTATGCGCTCAAGCTCGCCGACTATCGCGCGAATATACAGCGCGCGCTTGGGGACCTGCGTCCCCGCTATCTCCTCGACGGCCTGAGTGAACGCGGTTGAATGCGAATGCGAGCAGATTCCGCAGATGCGTTCGATTATGTATATGTCCTGAAGAAACGTGCGCTGTTCGCACGCCTTTTCTATGCCGCGGTGGTTATAGCCCAGGTTGACCGTCGCGCCCACGACCCTTTCGCCGTCGAGCGAAAGTATGAAGTTCTCAGGCTCCTTCAACGCCGGGTGCTGCGGCCCGATCGGTATTACGACTTTTGCCATTTAACATTCTCCTTCCTGTTTGATTTCCGGAAGCTCGCCTTTCCAGTCCTTGCGCAGAGGATGCTCGCCCTCCGGCCAGCCGTCGGGCAGGGGGTATCTTATGTCCTCCGGAACCCCGCGTATATCTGCTCCCAACAGATTGCGGATTTCTATCTCGTAAAGCGCGCAGCCCTCGTAGACGCCGGAAACGGTTTCGACGGCCGGATCCGATTTCGGGGCGTTGATCCTGACGTTCACGATTATCCCGTCGTCGTTCGCGATATGGTAAATGAGCTGAAAATCGTCGCCCGCGTCCAGCCCGGTTATCGTGCACAGCCAGCCGAACTTAAGCCCGTTTTTCAGGAAATCCGCTATCGCGGTTATTTCTTCGCGCGGCGCGGAAACGAATATCCTCCTCGCACGCGTTATTTCGCATTTGCCCTCGAGAGACTTGAATCTCTCAGTAAGGCTTTTGACAATGCTTTCTTCCTTTTCGAACATCGTTTCGACTCCTTTTCTTAAGCCGCGCGTTTTACGGCGCATCCGCCCGTTATGAGAATATCATACCACAAAAATTTATTCCGCGACTTTGTTACGAAAGCCGCGCCGCGGCGGCGCAAAGGCCGTTTGCCGCGGCATATCGCTATTTTTTAAGGCTGCTCAACAGCTTCACGACTCCGTCGATTATCGCCTCGGGACTCGCGGGGCAGCCGGGTATATACGCGGATACCGGTATCACCGAGTCGATGCCGCCCTTGACGCCGTAGCAGCCGTCGAATACGCCGCCCGAGCTCGCGCAGGTGCCGACCGCGACAACGAACTTAGGCTCCGCCATCTGTTCGTAGATGCGGATCAGCCTGTCTTTAGTCTGAAGCGTGACGGGGCCGGAACAGACGAGGACGTCCGCGTGGCGCGGGGTGCCCTTAAGCTGGACCCCGAAGCGCTCGAGATCGTACTTCGGAGTAAGGGCGGCGAGTATCTCGATATCGCACGCGTTGCACGCTCCGGTGTTAAAATGTATGATCCACGGCGATTTTATTCTCGACCATGTTATCAGCTTGTCCAAAACCATCTGTTACCTCCGGAAGAGTATGCGCAGCGCGAGAAGCGCGACGCCAATATAGAGTATGGCGAGCCACATCGCGGAGGCGTCCATCGTCGCGATAACGAGGACGACTACGTGCATTATCGTGAAAAAGAAAACGAACGGGAAGAACTGGCGGTAATCCGGCTGGACTTTGTTTATTTCGTTGGCCTGTCCGCACGCGTACGCCTTGTACTTGCCCTCGGAATCCCTGCCTTTCGCGGCCAGCGGCTTTACGAGCCCGGACAGGCCCGCCGAAAGCAGCAGGTATATGACGAACGCGACCGGCGGCAGCAGCAAAAAATATTCCATTTCACATTATCCTTTCAGGTTCTTGATTTTGCGCGTATCGAGGGAATCGTTATGCCTGAATATCCCGATAACGATGCCCGCCGCGACCGCTATCACGACCACTTCGATTATTATCAGAGTGATGACGAACGCCTGCGCGAGCGCGGTCTGGCCGGTCAGGTATCCCGCGAATATAAGCATGAGCGTCGCGGCCTTTGTAAGTATCTCGACCGAAATGAGGACCCGTATAAGGTTCCTCGACGCTATCAGCGCATATATGCCGGTAAGGAACAGCAGCGCAACGGCGGCGACGAAGAATATCGTGATCATGTTCATTTTTCCTCCCGTTCCCTGAACAGTATGACAACGCCGAACACGCCGGCGGCGATTATTATTATCTGCCCTATGACGTCAAGCTGGCGGACGTTCCAGAACGCGGTCTGAACGCTTAAATTCCCCGAGGCGACGTTCGCGATATCGAGCCGCAGCGAAGGCCAGCATAGCAGAAGCCCCGCGCCGAGCAGCACGGCGGCTATCGGCAGATATATGAACCTCTTTAAGCGCGCCTTGCGTTTCGCCGCGAGCTCCTCGGCGGAGCTTATCTTTGTCAGGCTTATCGCGCTTATGAATATAGCGGTAATGAGCCCCGCGCATACCGAAAGCTCGAGCACCGCCGCGAGCGGAGAACCGAGCGCGAACATGACCGCGGTGAGCACCACGCTTACGGCCGCGAGCGCGATGGCCGCCTTTAAAAGGTTCCTTATCATGACCGCGAGTACGGCGGACAAGACGAGAAGCGCCAACAGTATTATCAAAATAACGTTTGCCGTTTCCTGATCCAAGTCAATCCTCCTAACCGATATCCAACCGGATATATACTCAATATTCGTCCGCGGCTTTGCAGCCGCTTATGTATCATACCGCCGCCGCTCCGAAGGGCGAAGCGGCAGGCTTTTAAAGCGCGCGCCGTTATATCAGGCCGTTCGCCCGCATTCCTATCAGCACGATCGGGAACAAAACGCCTACCAAAACCGTTATCGCGGACAGCAGCAGCGCGGGGACGGTATTTGAAGCGCGCGCTTCCCTTACCTCGTTCAATCCTTCCTTCAGTTTCCCGAAGAAAACCTTTCTCTGCATCAAAACGAAATATCCCAACGTCAGTACGCTCGAAAGCAGAGCGATCGCAGCGAACGCGTATTCCCCGGAATCGAACAAAGCTATTATTATCAGCAGCTTGCTCCAGAATCCGGCCAACGGGGGGATCCCCGCCGCCGACAGGAAGCCTACGACGGATGTGCCCGCCGTTACCGGCATACGGTACGCGAGGCCTCCAAGCTCGTCCATGTCTCTCGTGCCCGCGCAGGTCTCGACCGCGGCGGAATTAATGAAGAGCTGCGATTTGAAAGCGGCGTGGTTGAAGAAATGCAGCAGCGCGGCGGCATACCCGAGCGGCGTCCCAAGCCCCGCCGCGAGTATTATGTACCCTAACTGGCTAATGCTCGAATAAGCGAGCATACGCTTGAAATCCTTCTGGTTTATCGCCGCGAGAGCGCCGACCACTATGCTCGCCGCGCCTATGACCATGAACGAAAGGCTTACTATCCTGTTTGCGCAAAAAACGCTGAAAACGAGCCGCATAACCGTATAGACGCCCGTAACCTTCGTGACTATTCCCGCGAGAAGAACGGAGACCGAAGCCGGGGCGGAGGAGTACGCGTCGGGCAGCCACCCGTGGAACGGCACGGCGCCCGCCTTTATCGACAGGCCGCCGATGAACAGTATGAAAGCGGCGATCATCTGGAGCGGAAGGGACGGCGCCGAGGCGATATACGCGGACAGAGACGCGAAATCGACCGCGCCCACGGTAAGGAACACGATCGCTATCCCCGAAAGTATGAAGACCGTCGCGAGAGCCGACATGACGAAGTATTTGAAAGCGCCTTCCAAGGAATCCGCCTCCCGGTACATCGAAATGAGTATGAACGAAGCGACGGCGGTTATCTCGAGGAAAACATACATCGAAAACAAATCGCGGACAAGCACGATTCCGCTCATGCCCGCCGTTATGACCATGAGCATGTTGGCGAAGTTCCGGCCGCGCCCGTTCTTTAAGCTTACGTCGATGATCAGGGAAACGAGCGCGATGAGGCCTATCGTCGCGAGGACGACGGTTCCCGTCAGGTCCGAAGGAGAATCGTTTACCCGAAGGGCGGCGCTGAAAGGAAGGCAGCCGTTCAAGAACCCGGTTATGCCCCGCCAGAACGGCGATTCCGACGTCGCAGCCATGAACATCTGGGACAGGCATACGACAACTGCCGCCCAGAAAGACATTACGGCGCTTATCTTTTTCCCCGGTATGTTGGATATTATTATACCCGCGAGAGGTATTATCAAAAATAGAGCCGGCAATCAGATTACCTCCTGATCCACGTAATTAAAATTTTTCGTCACGCCAATACCGCGATCAATACCGCGATGAGCGCGATCCCGCCGATTATCCATGATATATAAAGCCTGTGGCTGCCGGTATGCGCCCTGCGGATCGCGAGCGAAGCCGCGTTGGCGGCGCCTAAAGACAGCCCGTCGTATATCCAGTTCACGCCCCTGTCGACAAAGTACAGCAGCCAGGCGAAAGCCCTTATAATTTTCATCCCTATCTCGTACGGGTCGAACCAGCGGCGTTCCGCCGCGTGGTACATCTGTTTCATTCCGGGAGCGTAATGTATGTGGTCGACCGCGCCGAGCCCGCTCTTTGTCCGCCTCGAGCCGTATATGTGGTTCAACAGCGCGAGAAGCAGCACTCCGACCGATACCGCGGAAAGGACCCGGTCGACATGTCCGGCGAAGCTCTCGCCGTGAAGCGAAGCGCCCAAGGAAGGCTCGATAAGCCCGCGGAGCGGCAGCGCGTTCCATACCCCGAACAAAAGGCAGCCCGCGGCGATTATTATCATCGGAACGAGCATAGGCCACGGGGCTTCCTTAACGTCGTCCCGCCCGGCGCGCGGCTTTCCTAAGTACGCGGCGTGGCCGAGTTTTAGGAACGAAGCCATCGTGAAGAACGCGCCGAGGACGGCGATTATGTAAAACACCATATTGGTTTCGAGAGCCGCGCCGAAAATGAGCTCCTTTGAAAAGAAGCCGTTGAACGGCGGCACGCCGGAGATCGCGGCGGCGGTAACGATATAGCATGCGAACGTTACGGGCATTTTACGCCCCAAACCGCCCAATTCCGCAAGATCCGAGGTTCCCGTAGCGCGCTCGACAGAGCCGGCCGTGAGGAACAGCGCGCTCTTATACATCGCGTTGTTTATCATATGGTACAGGCCGCCAACTATGCCTATCGGCAGCGCGGTGCCGATACCCAATATCATATAGCCGACCTGGCTTACGGCGTGGTACGAAAGCAGGCGTTTGTAGTTTTTCTGGATGAGCGCCATCAGCACGGCGAATATAAGCGTCGCCGCGCCGATTATCATCATGACGAGGCTCATCGCGGAGCCCGCCTCAAAGCGGAACAGATCCATGCTTATCCTCGCGAGAAGGTAGATGCCGGTCAGCTTTTCGAGAGCGCCGGGAAGCAGCGCCATGAACGGAAGCGGCGCGTCGGAAGCGGCGTCGGGTATCCACGTATGGAACGGCATAGCACCGGCCTTTCCAATCGCGCCCGTCATCATGAATATGAACGAAAGGGTCCCTGCCGTATTCCCTTCCGTCGCGACGTGGCCGCCCATCGCCGCTGTCCCCGTGGAATAGATGAGAAGCCCCGCGCCCAACATCAGGAACAGGTCCGCCACGCCGTTTAGTATCAGAGCCTTCATGGCGGTAGCGGTAGCTTTCAGTCCTCCGGCCATAATCATCGCGAAAAGCATGGCGAGCAGGCCTTCCCAGAAGAACAGCATCAGTATGAGGTTGTCGGCGAGAACCGCGCCGTTGACGAACCCCAAGGTCAGCAGTATGTACGCGAAAAACGGTTTTGACGCGCCTTGCCCTTTCATGAACACGACCGTATATACCGATATGAGGAACGCGAGCGCGGAAGCCGCGAGTATTATGAACGCGCTGAAGCTGTAAAGCCGCAGCGAAAAGTCGACGGCAAGCGTTCCCCATTGCATCCACGGGACGCTGAAAGTCAATTCTTTGCCGAACAGCAAGGCGGAGAATACGAGCGCCGCCGCCGTTCCCGCAAGAAGCAGCAGCCCTTTTAAGAGCCTTCCTTTCTTCGGCGCGAGGAACATAATCAAACCGAATAGTACGGGCGCGGCCGCCGGCCAAACAATCATTTCCTGACTCATTTAATCATCACCGCCATCTGTTGTACTATTTGCGTAACGAAAGCCGACGGGAAGTTTATCAGTATCCCGGCGATAAGGGACAGCGCCGCGAGCGCGGCCACGCTTATCAGCATCGACGGCGAGCCTTCCTTTTTCAATTCGGACTTCGGCTCCCCGAGGAATACCAAGGTAAACAGCCGCAGCAGGTATATTATCGTAAGTATCGCGCCCAATATGAACGTAAGGGCGATAAGGAGCTGGCCGGCGCCGGCCGCGCCGTTTATGACCATGAACTTGCTGAAAAACCCTCCGAACGGGGGTATCCCCATTACCGAGAACGAACACAGCGCGAACGCTATGCCCGTAACCGGCATCGTCTTTATCAGCCCGCCCATTTTAGTTATATCCTTCGTGTGCATGTTGTGCTCGACTATCCCCGCGCAGAGGAACAGCCCGCCCTTTGCAAGCCCGTGCATCAGTATGTAAAGCAGTCCGCCCGCAATCCCCATCATGTTGCCGGAAGCGAGCCCCAAGAATATGAACGCAATCTGGCTTACGGTGGAATACGCTATTATCCTTTTTATATCCTTGTCTATTATCGCCGCTCCGCCCGAAACGAGCGCGCTTGCCGCGGCAATCACCGGCACCCACGAGCTCCATACCGAGCCTGTCCAGGACGCGCCCGTGAACATATTGACGAGGAACAGCCGCGCGAACGCGTACACGCCGATCTTGACCAAGACCGCCGCGTGGAGCAGCGACGTGACGGGGGAGGGCGCGACGCCCGCGTCGGGCAGCCACGTATGGAACGGGAGCGTCGCCGATTTGGCGAAAATGCCCGCGAGTATAAGGCCGACCGCGAGTTCGGGGACGTTGTTCATCGCCTTCATTTGGGCGAGGTCGAACGTGCCCGTCTGCCGGTACAGCAGGAAGAACCCTAAAAGCATCACGATCGCGCCGAAAACTGTCACCATGAACGCCTTGTTCGCCTTCCTCACGTAATCCGGCTCCCTGAAGAACCCGATGAGCCTCCAGCACGCTATCGCGCATATTTCCCAGAACAGGTATATGAATATCAGGTTTGTCGAATATACGAGCCCCATCATCGCGCCTATGAACAGCACGACCATAAGGTAATATTCGTGCAGGTTCTTATAGCCGCGCATGTATCCCCAGGAATAAAAGACGATTATCGCCCCGATGAAAGAGGATACCGCCGCCATGAACACCGCGAGGCCGTCGGCCAAAAAGCCGAAGCCGAGGCCCAAAGGAAGCGCGATGCCGATTTCGGCCGGTTCGCCCCGAAGCGCCGCGGGAAGCAGCGACAATGAAGCGGCGAGCGACGCCGCAACTAAAAAAAGCGCAAGCCCGTTCCTGAAACGCGGCGAGCACTTTCCCGCGAGCGGCAGTAAAAGAGAACCGGCGACCGGAATAAAGACCGCCAGTAACAATAAAACCTGACCCATCATTCGCTCCTGTCTTTTTTACAAGATATAGTATTTGACAAAACAAAACAAAAAACGCTTAGCTTAAAACATCTGCCGATCCGCACGCAACCACCCCGTGATAAAAAGATATCGTTCCACGGCAAAAACCTTATCTATTATAAATCGGCACCACCGCCAATTCAATATGAGTTTTTAAAGTTTTGGTGCATTATAATAAAGTGACAACGCGGCCGAAGTTGACAACCACGGCGGGGCGGTGTAACATTACGTTTACGGTTTTGCCGCTTAAACCGCGAAAAGGGCGTCCAAAAAAACGGCGGGCAATGACCGCCGTCGCATATATGAGCATGTAAAAGACATTTGCGGGGAACGGCTTCTGTGCCGTTGCAAAATCGCATTTCCGGACACCCTCGCGAAAATACGGGGAAAATCAGGATGCACGAATATCCCGTCACAACGGAAATAATACGCATCGCGTCGGGCGCGGCGGAAAAACAAAACGCTTCGAAAGTTACAAAAATCGCGCTCGTCGTGGGCGACCTGTCCGGCTACGCTTCGGACAGCATACAGATGTATTTCGACGAGATATCGAGAGGGACGCCCTGCGAGGGCGCGTCGCTCGAAATAAAGAGGATAAGGCCGCAGTTGAAATGCGCGGAGTGCGGCCTTCTGTTCGACATGACGCCTCTGTCTTTCAAATGCCCCGCCTGCGGAGGCGGCTCGCGTCCGGCGGGGAACGGGAGCGAGTTTTATATCGATTATATCGAAGCCGAATAAAGGAGAGAATCAGGATATGGACGAAAAGATCGAAGTCAAGGAATCCGTTTACGAAAGAAACGACCGCATTTCAAAAGAAACTAAGGAATTTTTAAAGAGCAGGGGCGTTTTGGCCGTCAACGTTTTGGGAGCGCCGGGGGCGGGCAAGACGTCGCTCATCGAGTCTGTTATAAAGCGCGCGGGGATAAGGAGCTACGTCGTCGAGGGAGACATCGAATCGGACATCGACGTAAAAAAGTTGGGCGAGCAGGGGATCGAGGCAGTGCAGATAAACACGCACGGCGCCTGCCATCTCGACGCGCCGGTAGTGAAGAAAGCGCTGTCTGAAATCGAGTTCAGCGAACCCGGAATCCTGTTCGTCGAGAATATAGGCAACCTTATCTGCCCGGCGGAGCTTACGATAGGCGAGCACGCGGTCATGCTCGTGCTGACGGTGACGGAGGGGAGCGACAAGCCTTACAAATACCCGCTCGCGTTCCAGAAGGCGGACGTCATAGTTTTGAACAAGACCGACCTGCTTGCGTACGTCGAATTCGACGAACGCTATTTTCTGGAGGGGGTAAGGACTCTCAACCCGGACGCGCCGGTATTTCGGGTTTCGGCGAAGACGGGCGCGGGAGTCGGAGACGTTGTCGAATGGCTGAAGGAAAGGAAGAAAAACACAATATAATAATACGCCTTTACGGGATCGTCCAGAGCGTGGGACTCCGGCCGTTCGTCGAACGGCTTGCCCGCGCTCATTCTATTACGGGAGCCGTCAGGAACAGCGGCGGCCTCCTTGAGATAGAAGCGAGGGGGACGGCGCCGCGCCTTGAGGCGTTTTACCGCGACATACTCGAAAAAAAGCCGAAGCACGCGCTCATAGTCCACTCCGAGACGCATAACGCCCCGCACGAAGATTTCAACGGTTTCGCGATAGAGAAAAGCTCGGACGCTAAAGGGCCGGTGTTCCTTTCTCCCGACATATGCGTTTGCCACGACTGCGTGCGCGAGATGTACGACCCGAAGGACGCGCGGTACCGCCATCCGTTCATAAGCTGCATGTCCTGCGGGCCGCGTTACAGCATAATCGAGGGCGCGCCGTACGACCGCGAAAATACGACGATGCGCGAATTCGGGATGTGCCCGATGTGCGCGCGCGAATACGCGGACAACGGCGACAGAAGGTTCCACGCGCAGACTATCTCCTGCCACGAATGCGGCCCGTATCTGCTGTTCCGGGACCCGGAAGGGAAAACGTATACGAGGGAGGAAGCGTTCGGGAAAGCCGTCGAAGCCGTTAAAGGCGGCGGGATCATCGCCGTAAAGGGGATCGGCGGCTACCATCTCGCCTGCAGCCCGTATTCGGAAGAAACCGTAATGCGCTTGAGGGAAATAAAGATGCGCGAACTAAAGCCGTTCGCGGTCATGTTCCCGGACATGGAGAGCGTAAAAAGGCACTGCGAAGTCTCCGCGCGAGAGGAGGCGCTTCTTGAGTCGGACGCGCGGCCTATCGTGCTCCTCGAAAAGGGCGAGGAAAGCCTTGCTCCCGCGGTTTGCAACAAAAGCCGTTTCGTAGGGGCGTTTCTTTGGTACACGCCGCTGCAGGCGATGCTTCTCGCAGAGTGCGGCCCACTCGTAATGACGAGCGCGAACGTTTCGGAAGACCCCATCATAAACGACGACGAAGAGATGATGAAATGGAGCCGCAGGCTTGACGGGATATTGTATAATGAAAGAAAGATAGCGGTAAGGCTCGACGACTCGGTCGTAAGATCCGTCGCCGGAAAAACGCAGATGATCCGCAGGTCGAGGGGCTACGCGCCTCTGCCCGTATTGCTTCCGGGAACCGGGATTGAAGGATACGGCGTGTTCGCGGCGGGAGGAGAGCTGAAAGGCTCGTTCTGTCTCGCGTCGGGGCGGTTCGCGTACCCGAGCCAGCATTTGGGCGACCTCGGAGGGCTGGGGAACGGGAGCGTCTACCGCGAGACCTTCGAGCGCATGAAACGCATATTCCGCATCGAGCCGCGCATAGCGGCATGCGACATGCACCCCGGCTACGAGTCGTCGCTTTTCGCGAGGAGCCTCGGGCTGCCGTTGATCGAGGTGCAGCACCACCACGCGCATATAGCGTCCGTTATAGCGGAGCACGGGCTTTTAAAGCCGGTCATAGGGGTCGCGTTCGACGGCACCGGCTACGGGGAGGACGGCGCGGTCTGGGGAGGCGAGTTCCTGATATGCGAATGCGAAGCGTACAGGCGCGCCGGGCACCTCAAATACGTCAAATTCTTGGGCGGCGACGAGGGCATGAGGGACGCGGCGAAGAGCGCGCTTATGTACCTTATAGACTGCGGATCGGGAAACGTTACGAAAGACCCGCGCTGGCCGCTGATAAGCGCGGCGGTCGAAAACGGCGTAAACACTCACGACAACTCGAGCATGGGGAGGCTTTTCGACGCGGCCGCGGCGCTTCTCGGGGCATGTTCTTACAACAGGTACGAGGCGGAATGCGCGTCGGCGCTCGAAAACCTCGCGCACGCGGCGCTAAGGCGCGGCATAAAACCGCTTCAAATGCGGTTCGACATATGCGAACGGGAAGGAATGCTCATAGCGGACGCCTCGCCGGTTATAAGGGCGCTGTGCGAAAACGCGGACGCGGGCGCGGCGGCGCTCGGGTTCCATCGCGCGGCGGCGGACATGACGGTCTCGATGTGCGAAAGGCTGCGCGATAAAAACGGCATAAACGACGTCGCGCTGAGCGGAGGCGTGTTCCAGAATACGCTCCTGCTCGAGGACACGATGGAAAAGCTCAAGGAAAAAGGGTTCGCGGCGTACATGAACGAGGCGGTTCCGCCCAACGACGCAGGCATATGCCTCGGGCAGGCGTATATAGGGCTTAAAAAGATGGAAAAGAGGGGTACACTCGGATGTGCATAGCGGTTCCGGGCAGGGTGCTGTCGGTATCGGGGGGCAAAGCGAAGGTGGATTTTTCGGGCAATATCGTCGAGGCGGACGTAAGGCTCGTCGACGCGAAGCCCGGAGACTTCGTCCTCGTACACGCGGGGATCGCGATCGAGGTCATGAGCGCAAGCGCGGGCGAGGAGACGGCAGCGCTGCTGCGCGAGATTGAGGGGCTTGGGAATGGTTCCTGAGGCGGTCGTGCGGTTCCTGTCCGGCTACGGCGGAAGGCCGGTAAAGATAATGGAGGTCTGCGGGACGCATACCGCGACGGCGCTAAGGGGCGGCATAAGGTCTCTTATATCCGATAAGATCCGGCTCGTCTCCGGACCCGGCTGCCCGGTATGCCTCGCCTCGTCCGCGTATATAGACAGGCTTTGCGCGCTGGCGAAGGACGGCTGCGTCATAGTTTCGTTCGGAGACCTGCTCAAAGTCAAAGGCAGTACGGGAAGCCTGCTCGACATGAAGGCGGCGGGGCACGGCGTCGAGATGGTTTACTCTCCGCTCGACGCGGTAAGAATAGCGTCGGAGCGTCCCGGAAAGACGGTGGTGCTCGCGGCGATAGGATTCGAGACCACCGCGCCGGCGCACGCGCTTGTCGTCGAAACGGCGATCCAAAAAGGGTTAAAGAACCTTATGCTCCTTACCGCGATGAAAAGGCTGATGCCCGCGCTGGATCTGCTCTGCGCGGATCCGGGACTGGACGCGTTCATCGCTCCCGGGCACGTCGCCGCGGTGACCGGAAGCGCCGTTTTCGAACCCGCGGCGAAAAAGCATAAAAAGCCGTTCGCGGTCGCCGGGTTTACTCCGGAAAGCATGCTTTTGGCGATGTACTGTCTCGTAAAGCAGATAGGCGCGGGAGGAAGCGGCGTCGCCAACCTGTACGGGGAGGCCGTGCGCCCGGAAGGGAACGAAAAGGCGCGGGCCGTGATGGACAAGTATTTCGAGCCGGGAGACGCTTACTGGCGCGGGCTTGGCGTGATAAAGGATTCGGGGCTTTATCTGAAAAAAGAATATATGCGGTTCGACGCCGGAAGCTTCGGGCGCAACGACGAGGGCGCGGAGGCGCGGGGCTGCATGTGCGGCGCGGTGCTGACCGGAAGGTCCGACCCGGACGAATGCCCGATGTTCGGGAATAAATGCACTCCCGAGGACGCGTACGGGCCGTGCATGGTGTCCGCCGAGGGCGTCTGCGGGATATGGTACCGGGAAGGGGCGGCGAAATGAAGATACGGATGGCGCACGGAAGCGGCGGCGAGGAAACGCGCAGGCTCGTCGAGGAAATATTCGTCGCGGCTTTCGGGAACGACCGGCTCCGCGCGATGGAGGACGCGGCGGTCGTGAAGCTGAAAGGGAAAACGGCGTTTACGACCGATTCGTATGTTGTTACGCCTTTGTTTTTCCGCGGAGGGGACATAGGAAGGCTCTCGGTGTGCGGCACCGTCAACGATCTGCTGATGATGGGGGCTAAGCCTGAATACCTGACCGCCGGATTCATAATCGAGGAAGGCATGGATACGGGAACGCTCGAAAAAATAGCCCTTTCGATGGCGGAAGCGGCGAAAGAATCCGGAGCGGCGATCGTCGCGGGAGACACGAAGGTCATAGAAGGCAGGGGCGGGCTTTTCATAAACACGTCCGGAATAGGGACGGTGCCCGAAGAAAGGGACATATCCGCAAGAAACTGCGCGCCCGGGGACGCGATAATATTGTCCGGAACTTTGGGCGACCACCACGCGTGCATATTGAGTGCGAGGATGGGGATCGAGAACAGCATCCGCTCCGACACGGCGCCGCTCTGCGAGCCGGTCGGCGCGCTGCTTCACAGCGGGGCTAAAGTAAAGGCGATGAGGGACATAACGCGCGGCGGGCTCGGCACCGTGCTGAACGAAGTCTGCGGCGCGGCGGGAGCGGGAGCGCAGATTTACGAAGACAGGATCCCGGTCACGGCGCAGGTAAAGTCGTTCTGCGAGATACTCGGGCTAGACCCGATGTATATGGGCAACGAGGGAAAGTTCATCGCGGTCGTCGGCAAAGACGACGCCGATAAGGCTCTCGCGGCGCTGCGCGAAACGCGTGGCGGAAAAAACGCTTCGCATATCGGAAACGTATGCGAAGGCAAAGCCGTGACTATGATAACCGCGGTCGGCGGAAGAAGGACGATACACACGATGACGGGGGAGGGGCTTCCGAGGATTTGCTGACGAGGAAGCGCTCAATAATTAGCGCGAGAGGGTGTCCGAAAATGCAATTTCGGAACGACACAGGGGTCGTTCCCTACAATATATGGTATATAGTTTTAATACACCCATATATGCAGCGGCGGTTATCGGCCGCTATTTATTTTCGGACACCCTCGCGATATCTAAAAATCTAATTGCCCCCGCCAGCGTTTCCCCTAAGCCTCCTTGCAGTCGTATCCCGCGGCGGAAAGGAGGCTCAAAGCCTTCGCCGCGCATTCGGAGTCCTGAAGCGTTATGCGCAGCGTTCCGCCCTCGTATTCGCGGATGTTCTGTATGCTCAAATCCTTAATGTTTAAGCCCGCGTCCCCGAGTATCGCGGTAACGTCGCGAAGGACCCCGGGCTTGTCCGGCACTTCGAGAAGAAGCTGCGGATGCCCCGGAACCGCGCCTTTCGTACGAAGCGGCAGCGAATCCCGGTAATCCTTCGCGTCGGTGAAAAATTTGTTAATATAATCGGCGTCTTTTTTTATGATGGCGTCCCTTATCCCGCGGAGCGCGCGTATATGCTTGTCCAATACGGCGCAAATAGGCTCGGAGGAGTTAAGGACGATGTCCGTCCACATCTGCGGGCTGCCCGAAGCGATGCGCGTGATGTCCCGAAAGCCGCCCGCGGCAAGCCTTTTCGCGCTCTCTCCCGCGCCTGAAGCGAGAAGGCAAAGCGCGCCCGCCTCGATATGCGGGACGTGGCTGACGGCCGCGGTAGCCATATCGTGCTCGTCGGCGTCCATCACGACGGGGATGGCTCCCATCAGCGACGCGAGGTCTAAAAGCAGCTTTAAGTCTTCCTGTTTCGTGTCGCGCTGCGGGCAGAAAACATATACCGCGTTCTCGAAAAGCGCCGCGCTGGACGCGAAGTATCCGCTCCGCTCGCTTCCCGCCATAGGGTGGCCGCCTATGAACCGCATGCCGGAGCCGTCAAAGCGCCGCATGATCGCGCCTTTCGTGCTGCCCGCGTCGGTTATGACGCCGCCGCAGTGCCGCGCGACGTTTTTCGCGTAATCGTATATCCGGCTCACCGGAACGCATATGAAGACCGCGTCGCAGCCGGAGAACACTGAAAAATCGTCCGCCGAGCCGCGCTGTATGACGCCTTGGGAAAGCGCGGCGCGAAGCGCATCCTCGTTCCTGCTCAGAGCGCGTACGCTTTCTATCCCGCTTTTGCCCGCGAGTGCTTTCGCTATCGAGCCTCCGATAAGCCCGAGCCCCGCTATGCCTATGTTCAGCATTTTCCGCCCCCGTTTCCTTCGAACAGATCATATTCCCTGCCGGACGCCGCGGCAAATTTGGCGATATCGCGGCAGAGAGAGAGGAATTCTTCTTCGCCGAGCTGCTGCGACGCGTCGGAAAGCGCCGCCTTCGGATTCGGGTGCACCTCTATCATGAGCCCGTCGGCTCCCGCCGCGACGGCGGCGCGCGAAAGCGAAGGTATGTACGCCGCTTTGCCCGCCGCGTGGGAAGGGTCTATTATAAGAGGCAGGTGGCTCTTCTCCTTCACTACGGCTATCGCGCTTATGTCGAGAGTGTTGCGCGTCGCGGTCTCGAACGTGCGTATGCCGCGCTCGCAGAGTATTATGTTGTAATTGCCTTCGCTCATTATGTATTCGGCGCTCGCGAGCCATTCGTCTATCGTCTCCGCGATGCCGCGCTTTAAAAGCACGGGTATGCCGCTTCTTCCGGTCTCTTTTAAAAGCCTGAAGTTCTGGGCGTTGCGCGCGCCTATCTGGATCACGTCCAAATAAGCCGCCGCCTCGTCGATAAGGCTCTCGCTTACGAGTTCCGACACGGTAAGGAGCCCGTATTCGCTCGCCGCCTCGCGCAGCAGCTTCAGTCCTTCCTTCTCGAGTCCCTGAAACGCGTACGGAGACGTGCGGGGCTTGTACGCGCCGCCGCGCAGGAACTGGGCGCCGCCCGCGCGGGCGATGCGCGCCGCCTCGAAGATCTGTTCCCTGCTCTCGACGGCGCACGGGCCAGCAATCATCGCGAACTCTCTTCCGCCGACAGAGCGTCCGCCGACCTTTACGACGCTCCCCTCAGGGCGGAACGCCTTGCTCGCCAGTTTGTAGTTCTCCGTTATCGGGACGATTTTTTCGACTCCGGGAAGAAGGCCGATATTAACGCCGGACAAGACGCTCTTGTCCCCTATTACGCCTATTATCGTGCGCGACTCGCCGACGCTAAGATGCACCTTAAGGCCTTTCGATTCGAGCAGCCTTACGATATCGTCCATATGCTGTTGTTGTGTGCCGGGTTTTATGACTATGACCATGCGAAAATAAACCTCCGTGCTTCCATCATACCATTCGCGGCCGGTAAAACCGGCCGTACCGTGCTTCCGTGATACAAAAAACGGCCCAAACTATGTTTCCACAATATATTAATACTTAAGCACGATT
>Ga0078972_1003209_pt1 | contig 49924 bp, 43 predicted proteins | sample YelNatPaOPGAMG01_FD_67568 | JGI IMG/M metagenome (GOLD analysis project Ga0078972, IMG submission 67568) | Hot spring thermophilic microbial communities from Obsidian Pool, Yellowstone National Park, USA - OP-RAMG-01 (SPADES assembly) (version 2) | ecosystem: Environmental > Aquatic > Thermal...
CACCGGTAATAAGATTGGTCACGGTAAAGGCATCGCTGCGGTTGAAAACGAGGGAGGCGAGGTTGGTAATGTTCCCGGTGCCGAGGGTCCCGCTGGCGCCGCCGTTGCCGATTTGGAGGACGCCGCTGTTGATGAGGGTAACATTGGAATAGGTGTTGTTGCCGGTGAGGATGGTTGTGCCGGTGCCGGCTTGGATCAACCGGCCGCTGCCGGAAATGTTGTTGCCGACAAGGAGGCTGTCGCTGCGATTGAAGATGAGGGTCGCGTTGTTGGTGACGGTGCCGGTGCCGAGGGTGCCGGTGGCGCCGCCGGTGCCGATCTGGAGCGTGCCGCCGCTGATTGTCGTCGGGCCGCTGTAGGTGTTCGTCCCGGTAAGGATCCACTTGCCGGCGTCGGCTTTGGTCAGGCTGATCACCGCGCCGATACCGTTGGCAATCTTTCCACCAAACGTGTTGTTGCCGGTGTTGGAGCCGCCCAGCGTCAATGTCTTATTACCATTGGTCGTGACCAAGAGGTCGGTGTTGATGGTGATGGTGTTTGCGGTAGAGGCATTGTTGTTTTGGATATATCCGCCGCCCGCTCCGGTCGCCCCAAGCTCGATGTGGCGACTGTTAAAGACCAGCGGCGCAGCCGTGCCGGCACCCAAAATAAAATAGGCCGCATTGGCGTTGCCGTTCAACCGGATGGGATTCGGACTATCCGCCAAGCTGTTGACGGTCAGGCCGCCGCCCGCATTGCCCGCGTAAACAATCTGGACGATACCGGTGAACGTGTTGGCGGCACTGCTAAAAGTAAGGTTGCCAGCAGCGCCACCGGCGCCGGTGTAGAAATTGAGGGTACCACCACCGGCAAGCGGACCGGTAAAGGTCATTTTATAGTACTGATGCCCCGGATTGATGGTTGCGGTAACCCCACTATTAATGACGACGCTGTTTGATAATGTGGGATAGGCAGAGTAATAAGTGGCTAAAGTGCCGCTACCGGTAAAGGTAATGGGCCCCGTGCCGGTCGTGTTGTTTTTCACGGCGACCGTCCCCCCCGCAATCGTCAGCCCACCGCTGAAGCTATTGTTGCCGCCGAGGTTTAAATTTCCTGCGTTCACCGTCAGGGAACCAGAGAAGGTGAGGTTGCCGTTGAGGTTGACGGTGCTGCTGCCGCTTTTGATGAGGCTACTCCCGCCGCCGGCCTGCAGTTCGCTGATGCTGCCGTTGATGTTGAACGTGCCCGTGCCGTTGCCGCCAATGGTGAGCACGGACGCGCTACTGGCGGTGCCGAGCTGGATATTGTTATTGAGGTTGAACACAATGACTCGGGTGTTGTTGACGGCATTCAGGTTGATGGCGCCGGTGGCACCCGAAAAGTTGAGGGCATCCCCGGTGATGTTGTTGGTCAGGTCGGCATTTGCGGTGCCGCTGGCTCGGCCATTAAAGGTCAAGGTGCCCAACTCAAAAGCTGAGCCGCCATTGTTGAGGTTGTAGGTGATGGTTTGGTTGGTGGTGTTCGGCAACGCCGTCGTGGTGTTTTGGTAGAACTGGACCACGGTGTCGCTGGCGCTGACCGGGTCGCCCCCAATCCAGGTGGCCTGCGCGTAAGAACCACCAGCAAACCAGTCGTAGTTTGTTGAGATCACCGCCCCCGACACAACATTGTTGCTCGAAACCGTGTACGTGGCCGCGTACGCCGAAGAAAGAAGGGCGAGAGCCGCGATGGCCAGGGCGAAAAGACGGACAACAGTTTGGCATGTCTTCATGGCGTTCTCCTCATGCAAAAAGGTTTTCATTTCGCAACGCGGAAAAACTATCCCCCCCCCGCGCCGGTTGCAAGCAAAAAATAGGATTTTTTTTCAACGGAGCAGGGGCGACGGACAACGCCTCCTGTGCGGAGGGTCGCGTTTCGGCGCGACCGGGGGGGGTTCGTGGGCGCAACAGCGGCCACGCGGAAGCGTGGCCCTCCGGGGATCTGGTCGCCGAAGGCGCTGCCTGCGGCAGGGAAACGTGGCCCTCCTTTGGATAGAACCAATCCGTAAACCTCCCCCGATTGTCATTCTGAGCTTGTCGAAGGGTCTGGGTCGTTTCTTTCGGCTTTTGCTTCGCTCAGAATGGCGCCGATTGCTTTCGTGGAGGTCGTGTGGTGCGGCGCTCGGGTCGCCGGGATCGTCGCGCGTGTGCTTGCAGTCGGGGGGCCGGCTTTGGTAAAGTGCGCGCCAGTTTGCCGAGACAGCCGTCGCAACACTTGTTCGGAGAAACAAATGAATATTGCCCACATGATTGACCACACTCTGCTCAAACCCGACGCCACCTGCACCGACATTGAACGCCTCTGCGCCGAGGCCCGGCAGTACAACTTCTGCGCCGTGTGCGTCAACCCGATGTACGTCCGCCTCGCCAACCGGCTCCTGCAGGGCGCGCCGGTCAAGGTCTGCACCGTGGCCGGTTTCCCGCTCGGCGCCAACCTCGCCACCACCAAAGCCTCCGAAACCCGGTTTGCCATCGCCGACGGCGCCGCCGAGGTGGACATGGTCCTCAACATCGGCGCCCTGAAAAGCGGCGATTGCGACGTCGTCCTGCGCGACCTGAAAGCGGTGGCCGAAGCGTGCCGGCAGGGCGGCGCCCTCAGCAAAGTCATCCTCGAAACCCATCTGCTGACCGAAGCCGAGAAAATCCGCGCCGGCGAACTGGCCATCGAGGCCGGATTGAATTTTGTGAAGACCTCCACCGGTTTTACCGGCGGCGGCGCGACGGTCGAAGACGTCGCGTTGCTGAGCCGGGTGGTGAAACCGAAAGGGCTTGGCGTCAAAGCCAGTGGCGGCATCCGGTCGTTGGCCGATTTGCAGAAGATGGTCGCCGCCGGCGCCACGCGCATCGGCACCTCCAGCGGGGTGAAGATTATGCAGGAATTGGCCGGCCAACAACCGACCGTCACGGCCGGCGGCTACTAAAGCCACTTCGCCAGTTTCTCGCGGTTCCTGGCGTAGAGGTAGGCGAGCACCAGCAGAATCACCCCCAGCCCGAGGCACGACAGAATCCGGTACGGCGTGCTCACCCGGCTCAGGTCGTGCACGATCACCCGCAAGACACTCAACGCCAACACCACCAGCCCGGCAATCCGGTCGGGCCGTTGGCGGACGGCGAACCCGAGCGCCAGCAACACGAAGCCCAGCACCGCCCAACTCACCGTCAAATACGGCCCAGCCACCAACCGCCCCAACCCGTACACCGCCACCGCCGTCAGCAACCCGACCATCCACGGCGTCAACGAGCGCAGCATCCGCGCCGTCACCCGTTCGCCGAGGACGAACAGCAACACGCCGAGCACGAGATTGTTCCAAGCGATGGACCGGTCAGCGAAAATTCCCCGGCCAGATGTCAGATAGCCAACGACACCGGCCACCATCAAAATCAAGCCGTTCCACGCAAACACCCGCTCGCCCAGCAACGTCGCCGCGCCGAACAACAGCAGCGCCACCGCCGCGAAGGCCGTCAGTTGCCATGCGGCGGCGCAATGTTCGCGCGTCAACCCCAGCCACGCCAACGCCGCCAGCAACGCATACGGCCACAACACCTGCGCCGCTTGCGCCGGCAACTCCCGCGCCCGTTGCCGGCCCCACGCGACGACGCCGAAGGCCAGCGTCACCGCCACCAGCGCGAGCGATTGATCGACCGGCCACGGGCGGCCCCACCAAAACCGCGCGTGCGCCCACGCCAACGGCAGATGCGCCGCCCACACAATCTCCCGCGTCCGCAACCCGCCGCCGATCAACGCCACCAGCACCGCCCCGCCGAGCCACGCCCACGGCAGGAACGACGCCGCGAAACGTTCCCGGGCCGCCGTCATCGCCAGCGCCGTCGCCAGCAACCCGAACGCAAACGAGGCCAGCACCGGCTCCGGTTTCACCGGTTCGCGCCGGCTTTCGAGCCGGGCGTTGAGCAGCCCGGCCGCCGCGGCAAACCAGGCGCTGACAATCATCCGGTCACTCCAATCCGGCAGTTTGTTCCACGCCGCCACCGCCGCGAAGACGTACGCTGCCCGGGCAATCCACGCCACCCATTCCGAGTTCACCTGCCGGGACAGCCAGACGAGAAACACGCTTTCCAACGCCAGCGCCGCGACGAGTTGCGCGCCCTTGAAATAACTCACCACACCGAGCGTCGCCACCGCCAGCCCTTGCACGAAATACGTGTCCAGCCCCGACCGGTCGGGCCGAAACCGTTGGTACGCCGCCGCCGATGCCAGCAGCAGCGCCCCGGCAAACAGGAATTGGAACTGCCATTGCGCCACCGGGTGGGCGTGATGCATCAACAACGAAAACAGGAGGAAGAAGAACGCGTTGTTCAACGTCGCCAAGCCGTTGCGTTCCGCCGGAGCCATTGCCGCCCGGTTCACGATCAGACCGCCGACCGCGAACAGCGCCCAGTACAACGTCAGAAACGCCGCCCGAATGCCGAATTGTTCCCCGGTCAGATAACCGGTCCCGAAAATCAGCCGGTGCAGTTCCGTCCAGTCGCTGACTTTCCACGCCCAGAGCGCGTAGGTCAGGTACGTCGCCAACACCGCGCCGTAAGAAATCGGCACCCAGCGGTTGCGCGCCAGAAAATACAGCGCCGCCCCCGCCAGCACCGCGTTGGCCGCCAACGTGAACGTCGCCACGCCGCCCACCAGCGACGTGTAGTACCCAAAAAACAGCGCCAGCCCGGCCAGCGTCGGCGACCGGCGTTGCTGCGCCACAACCACAATCGCCACGACCACCACCGACAACAACGCCAGCGCCAGCCGGGGACTCTCGATCACCCGGAACTGCTCGACGTAATGCGCCGCGTACGTCACGAAATACGTCAACGCCAGCGCCCCGGCCTGCAACACCCGCGCCAGGCCGGTCGTCCGTTTCTCCAGCCACAGCCCCGCCCCGCCCAACACCGCGCACACGAGATAGCCCAGCGCGACCTTGTGCAGCACGTGCAACCGGGGCGCGTAGTACGCCGCGAAAAACACCATGCCGGTCAGCAACAACACCATCCCAATCCGCGGCAGCCAGAAGGTGCCGAGCCGGACCTCGAAAGATTCCTTCTCGGCGACCGGTGGCGGGTGACTGGTGATTGGCGGCGGCACCGCAATCACCGGTGGCGCTTCCATCACCGGTGGCGCGGGGATTACCGGTGGCGCCACCGGCGGGGGCGACTGCCGCCGGCGCTCCAAATCATCCAACCGGTGCTGGAGCCGGTTGAGTTCCTCACGCAACTGTTGGAGTTCTTGATCGGGCGTCATCGCTGTGGTTCACTCCGTGGCGTGACAGCCTATCAGGGATTCGTGCCACTGCCAAGCAACGAGAATCTGCGCATCGTCTGGCCGACACCGGGCCGCGTCTTCGCCCGGACCCGCGCGAATCCCGATTACGGCAAACCCGGTTGGACTCGCGATTGCGGCCGGCGATTCCACCGGGGATGCGACATCGCGCCCGTCCACGTCACCCCGACCGGCCAGACCACGACGGTGCTGTTCACCGACTGCGCCACCGGCCGGGAATATCCGAGCGTCGAGCCGACGTTCATCCCGCACGACGACGTGTTCTGTGTGTATGACGGCACCGTCGTCGAGGCGGTCACCGATGCAATGGCGTCGGATTATGGCCGGCACATCATCGTCGAACACCGCTGGCCCCGTTGTGGCGAGAAGTTTTACACCCTCTACGCTCATCTGGCGGAACTGAGAACCGAGAACCGAGAACCGCGAACGGGCGACCTTCTCGGACGCATGGGGCAGACGAGCCGCAGCGCCGACGCGCGGAACTGGATGCTCGTCGCGCCGCATCTGCACTTCGAGGTCCGCAACGCCGCCGGTCAGCCGTACAACCCGGTGGAGTTTCTTCGCTACTCGATTGTGGACGGCAGGTAACGCTCACCGGCGGTCAACGCGAGCACGGCCAGCGCCGTGGTGTAAAGCCGGCCGCCGCGTTGTTCGTCGTTGAGGTTGGGGTTGGCCGGCCAACCGCCGTCGGCGCTTTGCCGGTCGAGCAACAGTTGCGGATCGAACCCGGCGCCGGCCTGCGCGCAGTAGTAGGCCGCGTAGTAGAAAAACTCGCTGTCGGCCCGCAACGGATGTTCCGTCAGCCACCGTTTCGCCCGCGCCACGGCCGGGTCGTCGCCCTGACCGGCCAGCCGCAACCCGACAATGCCGGCAGCGGTTCGGGATTGATTCGGCAGCCCGCCCGGCTGGTAGCCGAACCCGCCGCGCGGATGTTCGCAACGTTTGATGTACGCGGCCGCCTGCGTCATCGCCGCCTGCGGCACGAACACCCCGGCGGCGCTCGCGGCGCGCAACGCCGCCATCTGCCAGACGGTGACGGACAGATCGCTGTCGGTCGAATCGGGCCGGTACCGCCAGCCGCCGGCATGGAACTCGCCTTTCGGCACCGCCTGTGCCGCCAAAATGACTTTGATGGCGTCGCGCAAGGCGATTTGGACCCGCGTTTGCCGGTGAGTCATGCCGGAGACCTCGGCCAACACCAACGTCGCCAGACCGTGCCCGTACATCCCGGCTCCGGCTTCGGTCCACGTCGGGTGCATCAGCAACCGGCGCACGCCGTTTTCGACCACCTGCCCCTGTTGACCGCTGCCGGGAACGCGGCCGGCCGCGAGAAACGCCAGCACCGGCAGGGCGTTGAGCGCGGGGTTGTCGCTCCAGCCGCCGGTGGGTTGTTGCTGCGCGGCGAGCCATTGCAGACCGCGCTCGACCGGCGGGGCGGCGAGCGCGGACGCGCAGGAAACGATGACCAGGACAACGGCGCGCAGTTGCATCGGGCGGCAGTGTAGCAGAGCGAGACCGGCATTCACAAGCGGGAGCCGGTGTGCTATGTTCCCGGCAGGATGAGGCGGTGGTGCAACGGCGTGTTGGGGTTGCTGCTTCTGGCGTCGGCGGCCGGGGCGGCCGAAACCAGGGTTTGCCTCATCCACGTGCAGGGCACGATCGGCCCGGCCACGGCGGGCTACATCAGCCGGGCGGTGGACGCGGCGGCCGCGCAGAACGCGCAGTGCCTCATCGTCCAACTCGACACGCCGGGCGGCTTGCTCGACGCCACGAAAACCATCGTGCAGAAATTCCTCGCGTCGCCGGTGCCGACGGTAGTGTACGTCGCGCCGGCCGGGGCGCAGGCCGGGAGCGCGGGCTGTTTCATCACGCTGGCGGCGGACGTGGCGGCGATGGCGCCGGCCACGGCCATCGGCGCGGCGCATCCGGTCGGCATCGGCACGGGCGAGATGGATGAGACGACGAAGAAGAAGTTGGAGAATTTCTACGGCAGCTACATCGAGACCATCGCCGCGAAACGCAAACACAACGCCGAATGGGCCAGGTCGTCGGTGCGCGACAGCTCGGCGATTGCGGCGGAGAAGGCGCTGGAGTTGAACGTGATTGACCTCATCGCCAAAGACAGGGCGGAGTTGCTGGCGAAGCTCGACGGCCGCGAGGTGAACAGCCGCCCGTTGCGGACGGCCGGCGCGGCGATGGTGGAGATTCCGATGACGACGCGCGAGAAGGTGTTTCAGGTCGTGGCGCATCCGCAGATGATGTTGGTGCTGATGTTGGTGGTGATGTACGGCATCATCGGCGAGCTGACCAGTCCCGGCGCGATCCTGCCCGGGGTGGTGGGGCTGATTGCGTTGGTGCTGGTGTTGTATCTGTCCGCCGTGCTGCCGATGAACGTGGCCGGGCTGGCGCTGATCGCCCTGGCGGTGGCGCTGTTTGTCATTGATGTGTTTGCGGCGACGCACGGCGTGCTCACGGCGGGAGGCATCGTGGCGTTTTTCCTCGGGACGTTCATGTTGTTCGACCGGAGCGAGCCTTTTCTGCGGCTGTCGCTGGCGTGGATCATCCCGGCCACGGCGGTGACGGCGGCATTTTTTATGTTTGTGGTCGGCGCCGGGGTGCGCGCGCAATTCCGCCCGGTCAGCGTCGGTGCGGAAACGATGGTCGGACGCCGGGTGGCGGCCGTGACGGCCATTGACGCGCAGGGCGGCAAGGTGTTCATCGAGGGCGAATACTGGAATGCGGTGAGCGAGACGCCGGTGGCGGCGGGCCAGCCCGTGGAGATCGTGGCGGTCAACGGATTGACGTTGAAAGTGAAACCGAAAGGAGACTGACATGGAAGCGTTCATGCAACTGATGAATTGGGTGCCGTGGATCGTCACCATCTTCGTGCTCGGCTCGATCATCCTGCCGCAAGCCATCCGCATCCTGCGCGAGTACGAACGCGGAGTGATTTTCCGGCTCGGCCGGCTGCGCGGCGCGAAAGGGCCGGGGTTGATCCTGCTCATCCCCGTCGTGGATCGCATGGTCAAGATGGACCTGCGCGTCGTTACCATTGACGTGCCGAAACAGGAGATCATGACGCGCGACAACGTGCCGGTCACCGTGGACGCCGTGGTGTATTTCCGCGTGGTGGACCCGGCCGCCGCCGTCGTGAAAGTGGAAAACTTCCTGAAAGCCACCTCGTTGATCGCCCAGACCACCTTGCGCAGCGTGCTCGGGCAGTCGGAGCTGGACGAACTGCTGGCGCACCGGGACAAAATCAACCGGCAACTGCAGGAGGTCATTGACAGCCAGACCGACCCGTGGGGCATCAAAGTAACGACCGTCGAGGTGCGCGACGTGGTGTTGCCGGAGGGCATGAAACGCGCGATGGCCAAACAAGCCGAAGCCGAACGCGAACGCCGCGCCAAGATCGTCAACGCCGAGGGCGAATTCCAGGCTGCCGCGAAGATGGTGCAGGCCGCCGGCATGATGGCGAAAGAACCGATGGCGCTCCAGCTCCGGTTTCTCCAAACCATGCGCGAGATCAGCAGCGAACACAACACGACCACGTTCCTCCCCATCCCGCTCGACCTGTTTGCGCCGTTGCTGAAAAAAGCCGGCGACCAGGCCTCCGGCCAGTAACGGAAGAAATCCTGTAACATTTCCGCGGATTTGCTTCTGCACGACCACGTTCCTCCCCATCCCGCTCGACCTGTTTGCGCCGTTGCTGAAAAAAGCCGGCGACCAGGCCTCCGGCCAGTAACGGAAGAAATCCTGTAACATTTCCGCGGATTTGCTTCTGGGAAAGGTGTAGGAATGCGTTCCGGACAGATTCGCGCATGACCCAATGCTCCCACTGCGGCGCCGCCCTGCCCGCCGGTGACCTGGCCGGGTTGTGTCCCGCCTGTTTGCTCCGGCAAGGGGCCGCCGGCGACACCGGACCGTCGGCCGCCTTCGCACCGCCGAGCCTCGACGAACTGGCGCGGCTGCTCCCGCAGTTGGAGATCCTCGGCCTGATCGGCGCTCATCGAGCGCCATTCCCCACCGGCAAATTGCCGCTGTGCGCGTGGCCGTCCACCGGTTCCGCCGCCGCTACCGGGAACTGCTGCGCCTGGAGATTGCCCGCACGTTGGCGGATCCGGAGCTGGTGGAGGATGAACTGCGGGCCTTGTTCACCGCGTTTGCCGAGGCGCCGCCGCGGTCTTGCCGGGCGCGATGACCACGGTGATCTGCTGGCCTTTCGTGAAGGGACCGGTCAACGGCAAAAGCAGAAAGTTGTCGGTAACGACCGGCTGATGTTCCTGACCGGCCAGGACAGTGGCGCCCGGCATTCGTTGCGGCAGCCACACGCCGAGGGGGCGATGGGGCCATTGGCCGTCCCCGGTGGTTGTCAAAGTGAACGTCAGTTGCCCGTTGCCGGCGGTGAATTGCTCGGTCCAGCCGGGATCGCGCCGCGGCAGCCGGGCGTCCCACGCGGGGTCGCCGTAGAAGGCCATGATATCGCGGTCGAAGGTCAAGCCCTGGAGTTCCTGGCCGGTCGGATGGCCGGTGAGGAGTTTGTGAAGCAACGCCTGATTGTTGAAGAAGAACGCCTCGGCCAAGTTATACCGGCCGCTCAGAAACAGCTCCAGCGTGCCCCAGCCCATGTATCCGAACCACGTGACCTGCGTGTAACCGATCATCTGGTACACGCCGCCGGTATGCATCCACGCGGTGGCCAGGCAATCCGCGCCCGGGATGTGGCCGATGAGACAGTTGCCGGCTGGCAAATACACCTTCGGCGCGGGCGAGTGGATGTCGAACCGCTGCCCCGCAGAGTTGCGCGCGTAGAGCTGTCCGCGTTCCGCGCGGAACTCGCCGCCCTTGAACCCGTAGCCGATCTGCCAGTCCCGCTCCGTCGCGTGGCCGCTGGTGATGAACATCTCCGGGGCCTGCGTGTTGAAGGCGTGGGCAAGCAATGCCGCGGCGTCGGGCGCCGCGTTCGTCTCGGTCACCCGCCCGTTCTCCCACCGGCAGAACCGGCCCCGCTGGGTCTCAAAACTCGCGAACCCGCTCGCCACCTCGCGCAGCGGCCCGCCCATGCTCGACGCGCCCGAACGGATCACCAGCGGTTCGCGCCGCCGCGCGATCCGCAACGCGTCCGCCGCCTCGTACCCGGTCACGATCCCCCACAGCGCGTCGGTGTACGGGTCCTCGTCCAACGCGCGCATCAGCCGGTGGATGGCCACGACAAACGCGCGGCCGGCCTCCTCGGGCCGCGCCACAAACGCCACATACTTCGGCATCGGCTCGGCCAGCGCGGCGCGCGCGGCGGTCACGTCGGTGCTGTAGGTCACCACGCGGCCGTGGTGTTTCTCGACCAACGCCTGCACCACCGCCCGCCACTGGGGGTCGGCGTTTGTCTTCTCGCTGACCACCACCGCGTACTCGCCGCGCGCCACGGTGGCGCACACCAACAGCGCCAAACAGATTCGTCTCATGGAAACAATTTCCCGCAAATGTGCCGAATGTCATCGGGGGCCACTCCCAGCACAGGCACCCGAAACCAGGTCGGGGCATGGGCGAGATTGGTCCGCTCCGCCAACCCGCGCCGGCGTTTGCCGGCCAGGTCATTGAAGATCACGCCGGCCACCGTCAACCCGCTGGCCTGCGCCTGCCGGATGGTCAACAACGTGTGGTTGATGGTGCCCAGTCCCAGCCGGGCCACAATCACCACCGGCAATTTCAAGTCGCAGGCGAGATCGGCCATGAAGTAGTCGCGCGCGATCGGCACCAGCAGGCCGCCCGCGCCCTCGACGAGGACCGGATGGAAGTGGGCAGTGAGAAGCTGGAAACGGGCGAAAATCCTGCGCAAATCAATGCGGCGGTGTTCCCGCCGGGCGGCCACGCTCGGCGCCAGCGGGTGCCGCAGATACACCGGGTTGATCAGGTCGAGCGGGACCGCGCGGTTCATCAACCGCCAGTATTGCCGGGCATCGTCGCGATCGCCGCAGGCAATCGGTTTGAACCCGGCCGCCGGCATCCCTCGCCGGCGCAGTTCGGCCAGCAGCAGAGCGGTGACGTAGGTTTTGCCCACGCCGGTATCCGTGCCGGTGACGAAGTAGTTCATAGCAATGAAAGCGGATCCACGTCCACGTGGACATGCACGTCCGCGGGCGGGCGTGTGGCGGCGAGGACGTTGCTGACGGCTTCGGTGAGTTTCATGATTTGTTCGCTGCGGAGCATGATTTGATACCGGTACTGGTTGTGGACGCGGGCCAGGGGCGCCGGGGTCGCCGCGCCCAGCAACACCGGCAAGCGCGCGGTCGCCGCCCGCAGTTTCTTCGCCAACGCCTCGGCCACGAACCGCGCTTTTTCCTCGTGCCGCCCGCGCACGGTCACCAACACCACCCGGCTGAACGGCGGGTACCGCAGTTCTTGCCGGCAGGGAATCTCCTGTTCGTAAAACCCGACGTAATCGTGCTGCCGGGCAAATTGCAGGGCCGGATGGAACGGGGTGAAACTTTGCACCACGACTTCCCCGGCCACGTCGCCCCGCCCGGCGCGGCCGGCCACCTGCACGAGGAGTTGGAAGGTGCGTTCCGCCGCCCGGAAATCCGGCAGGTGCAGCGCCATGTCGGCGTGAATGATGCCGACCAGCGTCACGTTCGGAAAATGCAGTCCTTTGGCGATCATCTGGGTGCCGACGAGAATATCAATCTTGCCCACCCGGAACGCGCCGAGGATTTCCCGGTAAAGGGATTTGCGGGTCATCATGTCCGAGTCCATCCGCTGGACCCGCGCTTTGGGGAACGCCTTCTGGATGGCCGCCTCGACTTTCTCGGTGCCCATGCCGCGATACCGAATGGCCGGGTCGCGGCATTCGGGGCAAACCTTCGGCACGGCGGTGGTGTGGCCGCAGAGATGGCAGATGAGTTGTTCAGCTTTCTTGTGGTAGGTGAGGGTGATCGAGCAGTTCGGGCAATGCTCGACGTGGCCGCATTTCGGGCAGAAACAATGTGTCGCATAGCCGCGCCGGTTGAGGAACAGAATCACCTGCTCGTTCTTGTCGAGCCGGGCCTGAATCGCGTCGCGCAGCCGGTAGGAGAGCACGTACAACCCTTTGGCGCGGATGATTTCCTTGCGCATGTCCACGATGCGCATCACGGGCATCTGCCGGTGGTCAATCCGTTGCGGCAACGACGCCAGCACATACCGGCCGCGCCGGGCGTTGTAGTACGACTCCAACGACGGCGTCGCCGAGCCGAGCACGACGGCGGCGCGCTCCAGTTTGCCGCGCATCACGGCGAGATCGCGGGCGTTGTACCGGGGCGCTTCCTCCTGTTTGTAGGAATTCTCGTGTTCCTCGTCCACGACGATCAACCCCAACGCCCGCACCGGCGCGAACACCGCCGAGCGGGCGCCGATGACAATGTGCGATTCGCCGTCGTGGATCTTGTGCCACTGGTCGTGCCGTTCGCCCGCGCTGAGGTGGCTGTGCAGGACGGTGATCTGCTGTTGCGGAAACCGGGCGCGAAACCGCTCGACCGTCTGCGGCGTCAGCGAGATTTCCGGCACCAGCACGATGGAATCTTTCCCCTGCCGGAGCGCGTATTCGATGGCCTGCAAATAAATCTCGGTCTTGCCGCTGCCGGTGACGCCGTGAATCAGCACCGGCTTGATCCCCGGCCTGTCACCCTGAACGGCGCGAAGGGTCTCTGCCGGAGACAACCGAGATTCTTCGCTGCGCTCAGAATGACAACCAGCGTCAATCGCGGCCCTGCAAAGTTCCAGCGCCTTCTGCTGGTCGGGCGTCAATGGCAGCGGTTCGGTCGGCAGAAACACCTCGCCGCCAAACGGGTCGCGTTCCTCCACGTGCTCGACCAACTCCAGCAGCCCTTTGTCGGCCATGCGCTTGATGGTGCCGGGATCGGTGTCGGCGGCCCGCGCGAGTTTGGCGACGAACATCCCGCCGGTCTCTTGAAGAATTTGCAGCACCCGGGCTTGTTTCGGCGCGCGCTGCGGCACCGGCGCGTCTGGGACCGGTCTGGCATAGAGCCGTTCCTGCCAACTGATTTGCGCTTTGCGGACGACTTCCGGTAACGCACATCTGACGCACAACTCAATCGGACAACAGTAGTACCGGCTCATCCACCGGGTCAGTTCGAGAATCTTGTCGCTGAGCAACGGTTTTTTGCCGACGACCTCGGCGATGTCCTTGAGTTTGGCGAACGTGGACGAATCGGCCAGCCCGACGACATAACCTTGCGTGATCGTCCGCCCGAACGGCACCCGCACGCGCGAGCCAACGTGGACCTGCCCGGCCAGCGCGGCGGGAATCCGGTAATCAAACTCCCGGTCCAGCGCGAGGTCCACAACCACTTTGGCGATGCCGTTGCTCACCGCCGTCATCTTAACCGTTTTCGGCCCCCGCGCACGACTGAAAGCGCGTCCGGTAGACCGGCTTGCCGGCGGCAAGAAACTCGCGCTCGAAATCGGTGCGGGCTTCGGCCGGCAACGGCGGCGGCACCGTCTCGACAAACTCCCGGCGCGCGGTCATCACCTGCCGGACCTGCGCCCAATAGTCGGCGGAATCCGTGGCGAAATGCACTTCCCCGCCCGGCACCAGGGTCCGGTGCAAGTCGGCAACAAAGGCCGGTTGGAACAAGCGTTTGCCGGCGTGCCGGCGTTTCGGCCACGGATCCGGAAACAACACGTGGTACGCCGCCACGGTGCCGGGCGGGATCAGTTTGGCGACCACGTAGCTGGCCTCCAGCCGGAGCAGCCGGATGTTCGTCAAGCCGAGCCGGCAGGTTTTCCGGTCGGCTTTGCGGAGCCGGTCGAGCAGGCGTTCGATGCCGAGGAAGTTCCGGTCGGGATACTGCGCGGCAGCCCAAACAAGAAAGGTGCCTTTGCCGCAGCCGATTTCGACTTCGACGGGACCGGGCCGCCCGAAGACATGCAGCCAGTCGAGCGGGTCGAGCCAGTTGGGCGGGAAATAGCGGCACGTGTCCATGGGTAGATGAAAATGGTGGCGAGGGTCAGAATCGAACTGACGACACCTGCATTTTCAGTGCAGTGCTCTACCAACTGAGCTACCTCGCCACCGAACGCGCCTATGTCTAACGCAGCCCCCGGCCCGTGTCAAGGTTGGCACAGCCTGGCACGCGCCCGGATGGTCATCGTGTCCCAGCCGCCGGACGTGCTCGCAACATGGATTGCCGGATGTGCTTGATTTCCAAGCGGATTGGCCGGCGGTCACCGGCCCGGCACGCGGGTAGCTAAACCAAAAGCGGAACAACAAAACGAAAGGAAGGTGAGTGACATGGCACTGATTCGATGGAGTCCGAGACGAGAGGTGTGGGATCCGTTTGCGGCGTTGACGGAGATCCAGAGCGAAATGAACCGCCTGTTTGATTCTTCGCTGCACCGGCGCACCGACTGGGAGGGCGTGTTCACTCCGGCGGTGGATCTGGTGGAGGAGAAGGATCACTTCGTGTTGAAGGCGGACCTGCCCGGTCTCACGAAAGACGACGTGAGCGTGACCCTGCAGGACAACTACCTCACGATCAAGGGCGAGAAGAAGCACGAGGCCGAAACCAAAGACGCCAACCGCTACTTGAGCGAACGCGTCTATGGCGCGTTCAGCCGGACAATTGAATTGCCGGCCACGGTGGACGCGAAGAAGATTGACGCCACGTTCAAGGACGGCGTGCTGCGCGTGACCCTGCCCAAGACCGAAGAGGCCAAACCGAAGCAGATCGAAGTCAAAGTCAACTGACCGGCCCCAACCGGTCCGCAAACCGGGACCAAGTCCGGTCGATCATTTCGACCGGACTTGTGTCCACAACTCGTCGTAGAGCTTCGTCCGGTCGCCGAGGTCGCGGAGGAACTCCAGTTTCTGCATCATCTCCGGCGGCGGATAAATGGCCGGATTCTTCAGGTCGGCGGCATTGACGAACGCGCGCGCGGCCCGGTTCGGCGTGGCGTACCGGATGAAGTTGGCCAACCGGGCGCCGACGCGGGCGTCGAGCAGGTGGTTGATGAACTTCTCCGCCAAATCACGGTGCGGCGCCCGGGCCGGGATGCAAAGGCTGTCGAGCCAGATTTCGCCGCCTTCCTGCGGCACGAAGTACCGGGTTGCGGCGTCTTCCTGCATGCCGCGGACGGCGTCGCCGTTGTACACCAGCGCCAGCACGCAGGTCTTGCCGAGCACCTTGTTTTTGCCGCCCACCCCGCCCTCGAAGCCGAGGGACCGTTTCTTGGCGTCAAGCAACAGGTCCCGCGCTTCTTGCAATTCCTTCGGGTCGGTGCTGTTGATGCTGTAGCCCTTGTACCGCAACGCCGCGCTGAAACATGGCCGCATGTCGTCCATCAACAGAAACGGTCCCGGCTGTTTCGCCGGGTCAAACAGCAGACCCCATGTTTCTTCCACCGGCTTGCCCCGCAGGTACAAACCGACGGTGCCCCAGAGGTACGGCGCGGTGTACCGGTTGCCGGGATCGAACGGCGGGTTGGCAAACTGCGGGTCAATGTTTTTCAGGTTCGGGATGTTCTCGTGGCGCAACTCGGCCAGCAACCCGCTCGCCCGCATCGCCGGGATGACGTAGTCGGACGGCACAACGATGTCGTACAGCGACACGCCGCCGCCTTTGAGCTTGGCGATCATGCTCTCGTTGTCCTCGTACAGGTCGAGCGTGACCTTGCACTGGAACTCCCGCTCAAAGTCGCGCACGATCTGCGGGTCAATGTACTCGCTCCAAATAAACACGTTCAGTTTGTTGACCGGCCCGCCGCAGCCGGTCAGCAACAACAGCAGCACCAGGCACCGCTTCATGTTTTCCTCCCTTGCAGCCACGCAACGCCGATCGTGCCGGCCACCGAGACCAGCACAATCAACGTCGAAAGCGCGTTGATGTCCGGGGTGATCCCGCGTTTCACCGACGCGTAAATCAGAATCGGCAACGTCGTCGCCCCCGGTCCCGTGGTGAAAAAGCTCACGACAAAATCATCAATGCTCAACGTGAACGCCAGCATCGCGCCGGCCAACACGCCCGGCAAGATCAACGGCAACGTCACGTGCCGGAACTTCTGCCAGCCGGTCGCGCCGAGATCGTGCGCGGCCTCTTCCAGCGCCGGCTCGAGTCCCGCCAGGCGCGACCGGACGACGATGGCCACAAACGGCACCTGAAACGTGATGTGCGCCACAATCATCGTCGTCAGCCCCAACTCAAACAAGCCCAGCGCGTCGCGGACCAACGCGTAAAACAGCAGCAGCGCCACCGCCATCACGATATCGGGAATCACCACCGGCACGTACATCAGCCACGAAAACAGTTTCTTCCCCGGAAACCGGTACCGGCTCAACCCCAATCCCAACATCGTGCCGAGCACGGTCGCCACGGCCGTGCTGACCACGGCCACGATGACGGTATTCCACGCCGCCGCGAGTTTCTCCGGGCTGTCGAACAACCGGACATACCATTGCGTCGTGAACCCCGCCCACGGCCCGCCGTACCGGGCGGCGTTGAAGGAGTGCACGACCACGACCGCGATCGGCGTGTACAGAAACGCATAGAGCAATACCGCGACCGGCCAGAGCGCGCGTTTCATAGCAAGGTCTCCTGTGCCCGTTCGCCGGCCGCGCGCGCGTAGCCCCACAGCCCGAGCATCACCAAGCCCATGCCGAGCACGGCGATGGCCGACCCGAACGGCCAGTCCCGGCTCGGGCCGAATTGCTGGGCAATGGCGTTGCCGAGCATCACTGTCTTGCCGCCGCCGAGCAGATCGGGAATCACGAACTGGCCGGTGGCCGGGATGAACACCAGAATCATCCCGGCCACCAACCCCGGCGCGATCTGCGGCACCAACGCGTGCCAGAACACCCGCACCGGCGGCGCGTGCAAATCCATCGCCGCCTCGGCGATGCTCCAGTCAATCTTCTCCACGCTCGCGTAGAGCGGCAGCACCAGAAACGGCAGGTAATCGCACACCATCCCGACCAGCACCGCCGGCGTGCCGACCGGCAACAACAGTTGCCACGCGTAGGTGCGGATCAGCAGGTTCGTCCAAAACGGAATGATGACCAGCGTCAACGCCAGATTCCGCCGCCGGACCGGCAACCCGGCAATAAAGAACGCCAACGGCAGTCCGGCGGCCAAACACAGCGCCGCCGTCGCCGCGCCGAGCGCCAGACTGCGCAGCAGAATGACCGGGTACATCGGATCAAACCCGAACGTGCCGCAGCCGCAGAACCGCCGGTAGTTCTCCAGCGTCCACGTCCGCACCAACTCGCCATACGGCCCGCGCGACCAGAAACTGATCGCCACCACCGCCACCAGCGGCACCAGCAAAAAGAGCGTGACCCAACCGATCCCCGGCCCGCTCGTCAACAACGCCCGCCCCCACTCCTGCCGGCGCGTCAGGTGCTCGCCAAATTTGACTTCTCTAGTCCTCAAGTTTCACCAGCGCTTCCGGCGGCAGATGCACCACGGCCTCCTGGCCGACGGCAAAACCCTGGGGGCCGGATTTGACGTTCATGACTTCGACCCGCAACTGCTGGTCACCGGCGCGGACAAGGTAGTGCGTTTCGGCGCCGACGTAGATGACCTCCTCGATGCGGACGCGGCGCCGGTGTTCGTCGAGCGGCGTGTGGGCCGGCAGCAGCGTGATTTTTTCGGGCCGAATGGCCAGACCGCCCGGCAGCAGATTGCACGAGCCGAGGAATTGGGCCACGAACCGGGTCCGGGGCCGCTCATACAGGGTCTCGGCCTCGTCCAACTGCTCGATCCGGCCGTCCCGCATCACGGCGATCCGGTCGCTCATCACCAACGCCTCTTCCTGATCGTGCGTAACGTAGATGAACGTGATCCCGAGCCGGCGTTGAAGGCCGCTCAACTCGACCTGCAATTCCTTGCGCAATTTCCGGTCGAGCGCGGCGAGCGGTTCATCGAGCAGCAACACCGCCGGTTCGTTGACCACGGCGCGGGCGAGCGCGACCCGTTGTTTCTGGCCGCCGGACAGTTGCGCCGGTTTCCGGTGAGCAAGCGGCGTAATCTGCACCAGATCCATGACCCGCCGCACGCGGGTGTCCATCTCCGGTTTCGGCACGTGTTTCATTCGCAGGCCGAACGCGACGTTGTCCCAGACGTTCAGGTGCGGGAACAGGGCGTAGGACTGGAACACGGTGTTGACGGGGCGGCGGTGGGCCGGCAGGTCGCGCGCATCCACGCCGCCGATGCGGACGGTGCCTTCATCCGGCACGTCCAACCCGGCCACGATGCGCAGCAACGTCGTCTTGCCGCAGCCGGACGGGCCGAGCAAGGTGATGAATTCCCCCCGCCGCACCGCCAGGCTGACATGGTTGAGCGCGATGACATCGCCAAACCGGCGGGTGAGATCGGTGACTTCGACGGCGTTCACGGCTGGCGCGGCGGGTTGGTGTGGATCATCTCCCAGGACCGGTCGGCTTGAGTCCGCACCTCGGGGACGGGATCGTTCCGCAACCGGTCCAGTTCGTTGACGAGGGCGAGCACCGGCGCGCGGCCGATCAACTCCGCGGCGCGGGCGCGAATGGCCGCGGACTCGTCGGCGGTCGCGCCACGGAGCAGCGCCAGAGCGTCGGCGTCGTTGAGCTTGGCGAGCGCGGCGACCACCACCAGTCGGGATGCAACCGGCAATTGGGGCAACTTCTGACGCAGCAGCGGGCGGTGGGACTCAGTCACGAGAGCCAACAAGGTCGCCTCGACCTGGTGCCGCACCAACGCGTCGGCGTCGCCCAGCATAAACAGCATCCAGCCGGCGGCATGCGGGTTTTTCAGGCGCGCCAGGCCGGTAACGGCGGCGGCGCGCACGGCCCCATCCGGATCCCGCAACAACCGGAACAAAGGGCGCAAGGAAGACGGTTCCGCGCGCCGGCCCAGTTCGCGCGCGCAGTGGTGGCGGACCGGCGCGTACGAATCGGTCAACCCGTCCACGAGCACGCGGGACGGGACAGCCGTGGGCTGGTCTGCGATCAGCCGGGCGGCATTGCCGCGAATCACGGGGTCCCGGGCACGCAGGGCGGTCACGAGCAATGCCGCCTGATCCGGCAACTGGCGCATCATCTCGCCGGCGGCATCGATCTGCTCGGTTTTGAGCAAGAACAGGATCTGTTGTTGGCGCAGGGCGGGTGAGTCCGGCCATTGATGGCGCGCCCGGTCCAGCGCGGCGGCGGCAGCGCGGACATCGCCGTCGCGAAGCAACTCCGCGACCTCGCGGGCCGCAGTCTGGTCCGGCGGCCGGTGGCAGGCGGCCAGCGCGAGCGCCAGCCCGACCGCGATCCCGTGATGTACCCCATTGCGCCCCATCGCCATGTGCGGACGGATTCAAGCAAAACGGGACGGAGCTGTCGAGCTTTTGCCGGGGCTTCGGAATTGACAGCGGTTTTCGCGACTCGTACAGTGCCGCCAGAAGGCGAGTCTATTGAGATTGACACTGCAACAATTGAATTGGCCGGAGCTGTTCGAGCCGATCATGCCGGCGTTGGCGCAAGTCGAAAACCTGCTGACCCGGCAGGCCGAGGCGTTTGCTCCGGAGATGGTGGATTATGTGCAGCACGCGCTGGGCGGGGCGGGCAAACGGTTGCGGCCCAGTTTGGCGCTGCTCAGCGGCGGGGCCACCGGCGGCATCCAGCAGGAGCACATCATTCTCGGGGTAATTGTGGAACTGATCCACGTCGCCACGCTGGTGCACGACGACATCCTGGATCAGGCCGAGTTGCGCCGCGGCCTGGCGACCTGCAACCGCCGGTGGGGCAACGAAGTCAGTGTGCTCGTCGGCGATTGTCTGTTTGCCCACGCCCTGCGGCTGGCGGCCACCTACCAGACCAACGAAGTGTGCCGCCGCGTCAGCGAGGCCACCAATCAGGTTTGCACCGGCGAGATTTTGCAAACCCAACGCCGGTTCGACCTCGCGCTGTCCGTGGACGATTACCTCCGCATCATCGGCCTGAAAACCGGGGCGCTGTTCGCGGTCAGTTGCGCGCTGGGAGCGTTGTTGAACGGCGCCGCGCCCGATCGTGTCCAAGCGTTGTATGACTACGGGAACAACCTCGGCATCGCGTATCAGATTTACGACGATTGCGTGGACATCCTCGGCCAGGAACGCCAGACCGGCAAGTCGCTGGGCACCGATATGAAGACCGGGAAACTGACGTTGCCCCTGTTGTTGGCCCTGCAGCACGCCGCGCCGGCCGACCGGCAGGAGTGGGGCGCCATCATGTTGCGGGCCGGCGACGCCGAGCGCGCCCGGCTGGTCGAATGGATCACCGGCAACGGCGCCATGACCGGCTCGTTGGAACGGATTGACGAGCATCTCGCGCAAGCCCGGCAAAACTTGAAGGCCATCCCGGCCAACGCCTGTTCCCGGACGTTGGCCACATTGACCGAGTATCTCGCGGCGCGCAGCCGGTCGTTGCTGCGCCCCGCCGTCGCGGCCTGATGAAACTGACTGACAAGTGGCGGCGCAACGTTCCCCGACCAGCCCCGGCCGCAGCGGAAGAATTTCAGGTGGATCTGCGCCAGGAGGACGATGAAGCGCTCGTCGCCCGCGCCCAACGCGGCCAGGCCGCGGCCTTCGATGTCCTGGTCGACCGCTACAAACAGCGGCTCTACACCACCGTGTACCACATGACCGCCAACCACGACGACGCCAACGACCTCGTCCAGGAAACGTTCATCAAAGCCTACCGGAACCTGAGCCGCTTCAAGGGCCAGTCCAGTTTCTACACGTGGATCTACCGGATCGCCATCAACCTCACCCTCAACTTCCTCAAACGCCACCGCCGCCGGACAAACCGCCACACCAGTCTCGACGATGTGGACGCCGCCATCGAACGCGATCCGGACTACGTGGTGTTGATGGCCACCGACACGCCGCACCGGGAGGCCGGCCTCCACGAACTGCAACACCGATTGAACGAAGCGCTCCAAGAATTGTCTGAACCCCATAGAGCCGTGGTGACCATGCACGACATTCAAGGAATGACCCATCCCGACATCGCCCGGGTGATGCGCTGCTCGGAAGGCACCGTCCGCTCCCGGCTGTTCTACGCCCGGCAACAACTCCAGCGGTTGTTGGGCGAATACCTGTCATGAACTGCCTCCAGGCCCAACGCGCCCTGCACTCCCCCCGCCCGCATCAGGCGGCCGAACTCCGCCAGCACCTCAACGAATGCACCGATTGCCGGGTACTCGCCCACCGCGCCGCCCGACTCCAACGCCTCCTCGCCCTCAAACGCTACGAACAACCGCCGCCCGGTTATTTCGACAATTTCCTCGACGAATTCCATCGCCGGCTGGCCGAAGCCACCCAGCGGCCCACGTGGACGGAACGCCTCGCCGACTGGTGGGCTGAGGTGTCCCGGCCGCGGCTGGCGTTGGCCGGCGCCGCCGCCGCCGCCCTCGCGGTGGCCGGGTGGATGCTGACCGTCCGGCCCCGCAGCCAACCGGCTCCCGCCGTGGTGGCGATTCGTCAGCCCGTGGTCACCAATCTGCCGGTCGCCACGGCCGCACCGGCGCAGGCGCCGCAGTTAACCGTGGTCGTCGAAGCCAGCCCATTCCCGCCCCCGCCGTTGCGGATTGACGAGCGTCCGAGCCTGAAAATCACTCCGGTCAGCTTCAACAACCCGTAAAACAAAACAGGGCCAACCTGGCGGTTGGCCCCGTTCGGAATCGCCGGGCTATTTCTTCGCCAGCGCCGCGCGGACCTCGTCGAGGTGACCGGCGCTGCCAAGCACCTGGTTCTTGTGCGCGATCATCTTGGCGTATTCCTCCATGAACGGCACGCCGACGTCGCGAAGATCGAACTTCTCCGGGTGATCACGGAAGAATTCCCGATGCACCCGCGTCCAGACCAACCGGCCGTCGGTGTCAATGTTGACCTTGCAGACGCCCATCTTGCCGGCCCTGGCCAAATCCTCCTCCGGCACGCCCGACGAATCCTTGATCTTGCCGCCGGCGGCGTTGATCCGGTCCACCTCGCTCTTCGGCACGCTGCTGCTGCCGTGCAACACCATCGGGAAACCCGGCAACTTCGCCTTGATCGCGGTGACAACTTCGAAATGCAGGCCGAGTTTCTTGCCGGGTTCGGCCTTGAACTTGAACGCGCCGTGGCTGGTGCCGATGGCCACCGCCAGCGAATCGCAGCCGGTGCGTTTCACAAACTCCACCGCCTGATTGGGATCGGTCAGCTTGACGCTGCCGACAATGTCTTCCTCGACGCCGCCGAGCTGGCCGAGCTCGGCTTCCACCGACAACCCCTTGGCGTGCGCGGCGTCCACGACACGCTTGGTGATGGCGATGTTTTCCTCAAACGGATAATGGCTGGCGTCAATCATCACCGAGCTGTAGAAGCCGGACTTGATGCAATCGTAACAGGTTTCCTCGTCGCCGTGATCGAGGTGCACGGCAAACACCGCTTCCGGGAACACCTGTTCCGCCGCGCGGATCATGCCTTCCAGAAACCGTTTGTCGGTGTATTTCCGCGCGCCCTTGCTGATCTGGATGATGAACGGCGCCTTGCTGGCAAGGTTGCCTCGGAACAGGCCGACGGTCTGTTCGAGGTTGTTGATGTTATAGGCCCCGATGGCGTATTTGCCATAGGCCTGCTTGAACAGTTGGGCAGTGGTGACAATCATGTTTGTTTTCCTTTCTCAACAACAACGGGGTTACGACGCGGCACCCTAAGCAAGCCCGGTCGCGCCGTCAACCTTGTTTTCCGCAGTCTCAGGCCATCACCGCCGCTTGCGCGCGGGTGATCTGCCAGCGCAGCGGCTCGCCGTTCAGGTACCGGCGTAATTCATCCACGGCCAACTGCCCCATCCGCCGGCATTCGTTGCCCTGCGAGCCGGCAATGTGCGGCGTCAGCCAGACGTTCGGCAATGTGTACAGCGGTGAGCCGGCAACCGGCGGTTCGGGATCGGTCACATCGAGCACCGCGGTCAGGTCCGGCCGCTGCTGCAACACCGCAATCATCTCCGCCTCGCGCACCACGGCGCCGCGCGCCGTGTTCAGAAACGTCGCGCCCGGTTTCATCGCCGCCAGATGCGCGCCGGTAATCATGCCCCGCGTCGCCGGCAGGTTCGGCGCATGCAAGGACACGACATCGGCCTGCCGGAACATCTCCGCCAAACTGACCAGCGTCACCCCCAGCTTCCCGGCCTCGGCGGCCGAGACGAACGGGTCATAGACAATCACGCGCAGGTCAAACGGCCGCAGCCGCTCGCGCACTGCGCGCCCGACCGCGCCGAGCGAAATCAACCCCACCGTCGCGCCGTACGCGCCCGTCAGGGCGGGCCGGGGCGGATACCGGCCCTCGCGTTTGATCCGGTAGGAACAAGCCCACGTCTGTTTGAGCGCCAACAGAATCATTGCCAGGGAAAACTCGGCGACCGGCACCGCGTTGGCCGCGTAGGAACTGGTGATCACGATGCCGCGGTCCCACACCGCGTCGGTCACAAATCCCCGGATGCTCCCCGCGCCGTAAAAGACCGCGCGCAGCTTCGGCGCCGCCGCCAGAAACGCCTCATCCATCACCGGCATCCCCCAGCCCGACAGAATAATTTCCGTCTCGGCCAGCGCCGGTTTCCAGTTCGTCGCGGTGCCGATCACTTCGACGAGCTGGTCAACCGCGGCGCGTTCGGCGGGCCCGTAGATGCGGTCCGCGGCGTCGGGCCTCAACACAAAAGCGGCTTTCGGTTTCACGCGCCACTGTTTACCGCCGCCGCCCGGCAGGCTCAAGCGGAGAAACCGCGGCGCTCGACAGGGCGCGGCGGATTTGCTAAGCACCGGCCAGTGAGCCTGCGCGAACAACTTTTGGCCGCCGCCCGCCGGTTGGTGGTCAAGCTCGGCACCGGGGTGCTCACCAACGAAGGGCACCGGCTGGCGCCGGCCCGCATTGACGCGCTGGCCGGGCAGGTCGCCGCGCTCCGGCACGAGGGCCGGCAGGTGGTGCTGGTTTCCTCCGGCGCCATCGCCACCGGGATGGCGACGTTGGGGCTGGACCGCCGCCCGACGCAACTCCGGGAACTCCAGGCCTGCGCCGCGATCGGCCAGGGCAAACTGATGGCCGCGTACGATGCCGCGTTCGGGCGCGCCGGCCTGCACGTCGCGCAGGTGTTGTTGACCCACGAGGATCTCCGCCACCGCGACCGGCATTTGAACGCCCGCAACACCCTGGACGCGTTGCTCCGCCGGGGCGTCATTCCCATCATCAACGAGAACGACACGGTGGCCGTCGAGGAAATCAAGTTCGGCGACAACGACCGGCTCGGCGCGCTCACGGCAACGCTGCTCGGCGCGGACTTGCTGCTCATCCTGTCGCACGTCGAAGGCCTGCTCGACCGGGAGCACCGCCTCGTGCCGGTCGTGCCGCAGATCACCCGCGAGATCGAAGCGCTCGCCGGCGGCACGGACCGGGAGACCAACGTCGGCGGCATGAAATCCAAAATCGCGGCCGCCAAAATCGTCACGCGCTCCGGCATCCCGCTGGTGATCGCCCGCGAACTGACCGGCGCGGGCGGCACGGTGTTTCTGCCCGCCGGCCAGTTGTCCAGCCGGAAACGGTGGATTGCGTTCTTCCAAAAACCCGCCGGCGTGTTGGTGGTGGACGACGGCGCGAAACAGGCGCTCTGCACCGCCGGCAAGAGTCTGCTGGCCCAGGGCGTCATCCGCACGGAGGGCAACGTCGGCGCCGGCGCCGTGGTGCGCATTCAGGACACCGCCGGTGTGGAGTTCGCCCGCGGGCTGGTCCGCGCCGGGAAGGTCATCGTCCACCGGGACGATTTGGTGGTGCTCTGATTCGACCAGCGGAGCGCGCCGCGCGTTGTGCGGCCCCAGTGGACGGTGGCGCGGCACAGCCCAAAAACGATTTCATCCCGACCATGGAAGTGGCCGGCGAACATCCATGGGCGATTTGCCTCGATCCATGGCAGTGCCGTGTATCACCGCTCGTGGGAGCGGGGTTGGAAATGCTTGGCTGGTGTTCCGTCAAAGCGGATCGCCGGGGTTGTCGGAGGAATGCGCTTCGGCGTGGCCGTTGCCGGTCCGCGGCCACGCGGAAGCGTGGCCCTTCCAATCAAGTTTGCCGGAGCACGCGCCGGGCGTTGCCGGCCGCAGGAAAGGCGCGCCACTGCCGGCGTTGTTCGGCCCATGCGCGTTGACCGCGCGGGGTCAGCCGGTAATAGCGGTGCGGGCGACCGCCTTTGGGTCCCTGCCACACACTGGTGACCAATCCTTGTTTCTCCAGAGGCCGGAGGACCGGATAGATTGTGCCGTCCTGCCAGTGGCGTGCAGGTCGGGACTGCTCAAAAACGCGCTTCCGGATGCCGTAGCCGTAACTTGGACCGTCGCGCAGCACGTCGAGCACGATCAGAGCGTCCGTTCCCGCCGCCAAGTTTCTCGCATACTCGTCACGCTTCATGGGCGCCTCGCGAACGAACTTTGGCCGGAGTGATGATTTGCGATGACAGTCCGTGGGCGGATGACTATATTCGCCGCATGGATTGGAGACAGGAAATGGTCGCGCTCGCACGGCGCAGCCGCGACGCCGCGCGGGCATTGGCCAAACTCGACACGGCGACGAAAAACCGTCTCCTGCTCGCCATGGCCGACAACCTCGAGAAGTCAGCCGGCCCGATCAAAGCCGCCAACGCCCGAGACCTTGCCGCCGCCGCCGGGTTATCGCCGGCGATGCTCGACCGGTTGACGCTCACCGAGAAACGCATCGCGGAGATGGCCGGGAGCATTCGCGCCGTCGCCGCGTTGCCCGACCCGGTCGGCCAGACCATCCGCGAATGGACCCGGCCCAACGGCCTCCGCATCCAGAAAGTCCGCGTGCCCATCGGCGTCATCCTCATCATTTACGAGTCCCGGCCCAATGTCACGGTGGACGCGGGCGTGTTGTGCTTCAAGACCGGCAACGCGGTGATTTTGCGCGGCGGTTCGGAGGCGATTCACTCCAACCTCGCGCTGGCGGCAGCCCTGAACGTGCCGGGCCTGCCGGCCGACGCGATCACCGTCGTGCCCACGACTGACCGGGCGGCGCTGGATGAGTTGTTGAAGCTCGACGAGCTGATCCAACTCTGCATTCCGCGCGGCGGCGAAGGATTGATCCGGGCAGTCGCGGAAAAATCGCGCATCCCGGTCATCAAACATTACAAGGGCGTCTGCCACGTGTACGTGGACCGCGACGCCGACCTCGACATGGCGGAGAAAATCGTCCTCAACGCCAAGTGCCAGCGGCCCGGCGTCTGCAACGCCATCGAGACGTTGCTCGTGGACGCGCCGCTGGCCGGCACGTTCCTGCCGCGGATCGAAACCGCACTGCGTGCGCGCGGCGTCGAAATCCGCCGCGACGCCGATTGGACAACCGAGTACCTCGACCTCATCATCGGCCTGCGGGTGGTCAACGGCGTGGACGAAGCGATTGACCACATCACCCGGTACGGGAGCGCCCACAGCGACGCCATCGTCACGCGGAACCGGGCGACCGCCGAGAAATTCCTGCGCGAAGTGGATTCGTCCAGCGTCTTCTGGAACGCCAGCACCCGGCTCGCCGACGGCGGCCAGTACGGGTTCGGCGCCGAGATCGGGATTTCGACCGACAAACTGCACGCCCGCGGCCCGATGGGGCTGGAAGAACTGACCAGCTACAAGTTTGTCGTCGTGGGCAACGGACAACTCCGGGAATGAACGCTGCCGAACGGGCCTGCTATGTTCGCGACCAGTTGCCGGCCGGCGGATTGTTTGCCGGGCTGACGTGGCGGACGGCGCCGGCGGCGTTTCCGTTACCGGCGGCGCTGGTCCGGCAACTGGAGGAATTGGGACCGCAACTGCTGGCGTTTTACCGGGCCTGCAACACGCTCTACCGGCATTCGCTCGCGGGGAAACAACCCCGGTGGGTCGCAGAATATCTCGATGCCGGCAAGCCGGCCCGGCTGCTGGAAATCTCCCGCAGCGACCGCTTCAAAAGCGCGGTGCCGCGGGTGATTCGACCGGATGTGATTTTGAGCGATGCCGGCTTCTTCGTTTCGGAACTCGACAGTGTGCCCGGCGGGATTGGTCTGACCGGCTGGCTCGGCAAGACGTACGCGGAGCTGGGCGACGACATTGTGGGCGGGGCGACCGGGATGATGGAGGGGTTCGCCAGTATTCTTGGCGACCGGGGCGTGGTCGTGGTGTCGGAGGAATCGGCGACGTACCGGCCGGAGATGGAATGGCTGGGGTCGCAGTGCGGATTTCGGGTGATGCGGCCGGAGGAGATGGACGGGCTGGAAGCCCGTCCCACGGTTTACCGGTTCTTTGAGTTGTTTGATCTGGCGCATGTGCCGCACGGCTGGGAGATGATTGCCGGCGACGTGACACCGCCGCCGAAGCCGCAGCTCGAGGAAAAAATGTTGATGGCGTTTCTGTGGCTGCCGGCGTTGGCGGATTTCTGGCGGGAACATCTCGGGCCGGCCACACTGGCCAGGCTCCGGGAGGTGTTTCCGCGGACGTGGATCGTGGACGCCACACCGTTGCCGCCGCACGCGGTCATCCCGGAACTCGGGATCAGCGACTGGCGGCAGATGGCGAAGTTTTCGCAGAAACAGCGCGCGTTGGTGCTGAAGATTTCCGGGTTTCACGAGCACGCGTGGGGCGCGCGCGGCGTCTACGTTGGACACGACCTGTCGGCAACGGAATGGGCGGCGGCCATTGACCGGGCGCTCGCCAGCTTCCCGGAGCATCCGTACATTTTGCAGCGATTCGAGAGGTCCCGGCTGGTGGACGCCCGGTACTTTGATTTCGCAGCCGGTGCGGAACGAACGTTCAAGGGCCGGGTGCGGTTGTGTCCGTATTATTTTGTGGTACAAGATACGCCGCGGCTGGGCGGCGTCCTGGCGACGATTTGCCCGGCCAACAAGAAATTATTGCATGGAATGCCGGACGCCGTGTTGGCGCCGGTGACGAGGGAACCGACAACGTAATCATGACGAATCAACCGACATTCGGTTTGGACAACATTTCGGCCCTGCAAGGCTCGCTGGCGGGTCATCCGTTGTGGCAGTACGTGGCGTCGTTTGTGTGGGTGCTGCTGGCCTTCGTGCTGGCGTACGTGGTGGATTGGGTGATGAGCCGCGTGCTGCGCCGGCTCACCGCGAAAACGAAAACGGATCTCGACGACAAGTTGTTGGAGATTCTGCACAAGCCGGTCAAGCTGGTGGTGGCGCTGCTGGTGTTGAGCATGGGCATCCATGTGTTCGCCTGGCCGGAGTGGGTGGAGAAAATCATCGCGCCCGTCTTTGTCCTGATTGTGGCGGGCACGATCATTTACGTGGCGGTCCGGATGGTGGATTTGCTGCTGGCCTTCGTCGAGGAACGGTTCCTGAGCAGCGACGCGCAGTTGGCGAAGATGATGCTGCCGGTGCTGGGCAAGACGTTCAAGGTGTTCGTCGGCATCATCGGCGTGCTGACGACGGCGCAGTATCTCGGTCTGCCGATTACCAGCGTGCTGGCGGGGTTGGGCGTGGGCGGCATTGCCGTGGCCCTCGCGGCGCAAAACACGCTGGCCAACGTGTTCGGTTCGATCACGATCCTGACCGACCGGCCCTTCCGGGTGGGCGACCGAATCCAAATTGGCGAATACGACGGCATGGTCGAGCAAATCGGCCTGCGCAGCACCCGGTTGCGGACGCTGGAAGGACATCTGGTGGTGATCCCCAACAAGGTCGTTGCCGACTCCTCGATTAGCAATATTTCGATGCGCCCGAACATCCGGCAACTGATGACCATCAGCCTGGTGTACGACACGCCGCCGGAGAAGATCCGCGAGGCGGTGACCATCCTGCGCGAAATTTTCCAGAAACATCCGAACACGCACGACGCGCTGGTGTACTGGAAGGATTACGCGGCGTCGTCGCTGGACATCTTCATCGTGTACTGGTGCAAGACGACGGATTTCAAGGTGTTCCTCGCCTCGCTGGAGGAAATCAACCTGGAAATCAAGAAACGCTTCGACGCGGCCGGACTGGATTTCGCGTTCCCGACGCAGACGATCCACTTGCAGCAGCCGGTGGCCAAAAACGCCTGACAGAACCCGTAGCCACAGGCATCAGCCTGCGCTTTCCGCACGCACCCTGAAGGGTGAATGCTAATCCCCCTCCGGAAACCTCTTTCCTGAAGAATGTCATTCTGAGCGAAGCGAAGAATCTCCGGTGTTTTCAGCGATTTTGGGAACGACAGAGACCCTTCGCTGCGCTCAGGGTGACAATCGGGGGGCGGATGGGTACTACAGAAAATTGGTTTTGTCCGGCGTGCTACGGGCTGACTTTGAGCCGCTCGAACTCTTCGCCACCGTCCATCACCACGCCCTGCTCCTTGTAGGTCTTGAGCATGAAATGCGTGGCGGTGCTGGTCACGCCCGGCAACGTCGCGAGTTTCTCCGCCACAAACTGCGCCACCTCGCGGAGCGACCGGCCTTCGACGAAAATCAACAGGTCGAACCCGCCGGACATCAGGAACAACGACGTCACCTCGTCGAAGCCGGCAAGCCGTTTCGCGATCCGGTCGAACCCGCCTTCGCGTTCCGGCTGGACCTTGACCTCAATGACCGCCTTGACGAGGTTGGTGTCCACCTTGTCGTCGTTGATGACAGCCTTGTAGCCGAGGATGACCTTGTCGTCTTCGTACTGTTGGATGCGGCGTTGGACTTCGGCGACCGGCAGGTTCAGCATTTTGCCGAGTTCTTCCGGCGTGCGCAACGCGTGTTCTTCGAGCAATTTCAGTAGCGGATCCATGTTGTCACTCCTCGAAATGGTCGGGACGGCGGGATTTGAACCCACGACCCCTTGCACCCCATGCAAGTGCTCTAGCCAAGCTGAGCTACGTCCCGATGGCTGCTGCGGGGAAACACTAGCACAAGCGATTTCCGAACAGCAAGCAGAAGGTCGTCAGACCAACAGGTGCACCGCGCAGCATTCGCCGAGGAACACCCCGGCCCCGGCCACGAGCAGGCCCCGGCTTGCCCGTTCGTAATCCTGTTCCCGGATCCGTTGCACCACCCGCACCCCGAACAGCGCAGGCACCGCCAGCCCGGTCGCGATCCGCAACACCAACACCCAGAACTGCGCCGGATCCGTGCGCAACGGCGCGATCAACTCCCGGGCCAGCGCCGGGTCGCTGCCGCCCAACAGCACCAGCGTCGTCACGAGCATCACCGCCCGCAACCCCGCCGCCACGAGCATCCCCTCCACCAACCACAACAGCACCGGGTCTGTGGGATTCCGCAGCGCGCGGTACCCGTAGGCCAACACCAGGCTCACGAATGTCGTCCCGATCAACGCCGCGCCCAACAAAAAACCGCCGTCGAAAAACACCATCGCCTTCGTCCGGATGCCCCATTGCGCCAGCGTCCGCCCGGCCAACGGCAGCAACCCGAACACGACACCAAGCAGTCCGGCCATGATCATGAAGAACCGGCCGAGGACCGGCCGGTCAAACCGGAACGCCGTATAACCGAACACCGCCCCCAAAATCGTGAATGCCAGAAACCGCACATCCCGCCACGTCCCCTCGGCGATGAACTTCGTGATTAACAACGCCAACGACGCGCTCAACCCACAGACAAGACATTGGAAGCGAAAGAACCCTTGCCGGATCGTCGCAGGCGACACCACGCTGGTAATCAACAGGCTACTGATGCTGAGTTGGGTCAGGACGATGGCCAAAATCTGGAGAAATCTCATACGCGCGAGAACTACCGTTTCAGTTTGGTCGTCTTCGGCTTGGGGGTTTTCGGGGTGGCGGTGGTGGGCGGCGTGACCGGCGGCGCGGCCGGGGGCGGCTCGTAGGTCGGAATTTTGCCAAACACGTCCAGCACCTCCGGACGCAGGCTCGCGTCCAAGCGCAAGGCTTCGGTGGCATGAAACGCGGCCCGGTCTTCCATCGCATACTGATGGCAGAACGCCGCCTGCCGAAGTTGCCGCCGCGCCACCAGCGCCGGCGAATCCAATCCGGCCAGCACCGCTCCGTAGTACTCCGCCATGCGGATGAGCATTCCCGGCGCCAGGTCCCCCCAGCGGACACTGGTGGCACCGTACTGCATGGTCGCGGTCAGTTCGTCCTCGGTGGCGCGCGTGATCCGCCCCGGCAACGTCGCGCCGCCGCGCGTCTGTACATCCCCGCGGTCGTAGGGTTGCCGGTTCACATCCGCCACCAACTGCTGCTTGAACTCGTTCAACAAGCGGGCGGTGGTCAGGTGCGGCTGAAACGCAGCGCGCCCTTCGGCGGTGAGCAGTCGCGCGCTGACCGTGTCGTATTTCGCCAACACACCCTTGAAATCGTAGACCGGCCAGAGCGGATTGACCGCCATCAGCGCATCGTCAATCGCGGCCTTGTCCTGTTGGATCTTGCGCTGCACATCCGCATCGGGCGGCGCAGGCGGCGCAACGGGAGGAAGGCCCGGTGTCTGTTGGGTGGGGGTCGCCGTGACGATGTTGGTGGTCACCGGTGGCGGCGGCGGAGCCGGGGACGGCGGCGCTGCCGGTCGTTGTTTCAGCAGCACGACGGCGAGCGCGCCCACCACGACCGCCCCCACCACGGTCCCGATGATCAAGAACCGCCGGTTTTGGGCCGGTGAGGCGGCCGCCTCCGGCGCGGCGGCCAACGTTGTCGGGACGGCTTCCAAACTCACGCCGAGCCGCTGCGCGGTGGCGGCCGTCTTGGCTTCGCGCAGGTCTTCGAGCAAATGATCGTAATCCCGGTAGCGCAGCAACGGGCTTTTGTTGAGCATCTTGTTGACGACTTCTTCGGTCTTGGCCGTGATCTTGGGGTTGATGCTGCGCAACAGCGGCGGTTTCTCGCTGAGCCGTTTGACGGCCAGGTCTTCGGGTTTTTCCGCGTCGAACGGCGGCCGACCGGCCAGCGCGTCGAACAACGTCGCGCCGAGACTGTAAATGTCGCTCCGAAAATCTTCCGCTTTCTGGCCGACCCGTTCCGGGGAGATGTAGTACGGCGAGCCCCAAATCTCGCCGCTGCTCGACACCTCCACGTTCGCCAACTTCGCCAGCCCAAAATCCAAAATCTTCGCCCCCACGTCGTCGGTGATGAAAATATTGGCCGGCTTGATGTCCCCGTGGATCATCTGGTTTTTGTAGGCGGCGCGCAGGCCTTCGGCGACCTGAATGGCGATGTCGAGCGCGCGTTCCTCGGCGAGCGGGCCGTCTTGCTCCTTGATCTGGCGCAAGGTCCGGCCTTTCAGCAGTTCCATCACGATGTAGTACTGCCCCTGCTGTTCGCCGACGAAGTGGATCTGGACGATGTGCGGGTGGCTGATGGCCGCGGCATTGCGGGCTTCGCGGAGAAACTCCTCAAGGAATTTCGGGTCCTTCGCAAACTGTTCGCGCAAGACCTTGATCGCCACTTCCCGGTGCAACGTGGGATCAAATGCCCGGTAGATCGTGCCCATCCCTCCGTGCGCGAGTTCTTCCAGCAAATCGAAGTGCCCCAACTTCGGCGTCTCAGCCATGCCGCCATTCTGTACCAATCGTCGCCGCCGTGCAAGCCTGCCTTGCGCGGGCCGCCGAGTTTGCCTACAATGCGCGCCGTGAGCACCATTGCCGACAACCTCGCCCGCCTCCGCGCCAAGATTCCCGGCCACGTCGCGCTCATTGCCGTCAGCAAGACCGTCCCGCCGGAACTCATCGAAGAGGCCCTCGCCGCCGGCCAGACCCTGTTCGGCGAAAGCAAAGTGCAGGAAGCCAAAGCCAAAATCCCGGTCGTGTCGAGCCGCGCCCGGTGGCACCTCGTCGGCCACCTCCAATCGAACAAAGCCCGCGATGCCGTCGCGCTGTTCGACCTGATCCATTCCGTGGACAGCGTCAAACTGGCCGCCGCGCTGAACAAATGGGCCGACCACGCCGGCAAGACCCAGCAAATCCTGCTGGAGGTCAACGTCAGCGGCGAAGCGAGCAAGTTCGGCTTCCGGCCCGAAGACGTGCCGGCGGCGTTGGACCAGATCAACGCCCTGCCCCGGCTCGAAGTCCGGGGGTTGATGACCGTGCCGCCTGCCGGCAAGGATGCCCGGCCGTTCTTCCGGCAACTCCGCGAGTTGCGCGACCGGCTGGGGTTGCCGGAGCTTTCGATGGGCATGAGTCAGGATTTCGCGGCGGCCATCGAAGAAGGCGCCACCATGGTGCGCATCGGCACCGCCATCTTTGGAGAACGACCATGAACCAGACCCTCGCCTTCCTCGGCGCCGGCCACATGGCCGAAGCGTTGATCCGCGGCCTGCTCGCCAAGCAAGTGCTGCCGGCAACCAACATCATCGCCCACGACATCCGCCCCGACCGGCTCGAAGAACTCCGCAAAAAATACGGCATCCGCACCGGCCCGCCGGACGCCGCCATCATCGTTCTCGCCGTCAAACCCCAGCAAATGCGCGCCGCGCTCGCGACCCTCAACCCGCGACCCGCGACCCTGTTCCTGTCCATTGCCGCCGGCATCACCACCGGCCGCATCGAAACGGCGCTCGGCGGCCAACCGCGCGTCGTCCGCGCCATGCCGAACACCCCGGCCCTGGTCGGGGCCGGCGCGGCCGCCGTGTGCGGGGGCCGGTGGGCCACCGCGGCGGACGTGGCGGTCGCGGAACAGATTCTCGGCGCCGTCGGCATCGTTGTCCGCGTGGAGGAATCGCTGATGGACGCCGTGACAGCGCTCAGCGGGAGCGGTCCCGCCTATGTTTTCTTCGTCACGGAGGCGATGATCGCGGCCGGTATCAGCGCCGGGCTGCCGGTGGACGTGGCCAACCGGTTGGCGGTGCAGACGGTGCTTGGCGCCGGCAAGTTGCTCGTGGAAACCGGCGAGGCGCCGGCGGAATTGCGCCGCAAAGTCACCTCCCCCGGCGGGACAACCGAGGCGGCGCTGAAGGTCATGACCGACCGGCAACTGGGTAATCTTTTCGTCGAAGCCATCCGCGCCGCCGCACAGCGGAGCCGGGAATTGGCCGCCGGTTAGAATGGATTGTTGTCGCGGAGCGGATGCAACGGGCCGTCGGCGTATGCTTCGGGCGGGAACGGCAAATACTTTACATTTTCAAATTGCTGGGCCACTTCGTCGGCAAAAAAGGCGCCGAGCTTGGTGAGTTTCATCACGTCGCCGGTATCCTCCACCAGGCCGTACTCCATCAAGCGCTGGAACTTCGCGCGGAACACTTTTTCGAACGGCACGCCGGTCACTTCGAGGAACCGCGGTTTGTAGATGTCGCGGTTCTTCAGCGGCAGAATCGTCGCCCAGCGGATTTGTTCTTCCAGATTGCGGACGAGGCCGCGGTTGATGGGCAGTTTGCCGGCCGCGATGTTGCCGTAGTATTCCTCCCAGTACTGCGTGTTCAGGCAGTACCGGTCGTGGAGGCTGGAAAACGCCGTCAACCCCATGCCGATTTCATCGCGGAGCTGGCAGCATTGGTTGTCGGCGTAATGCGAGAAGTCTTCGCGCCGCTTGGTAAAGACGCGCCGGAGATTTTCGTGGTAGCCGTTGGCGTTGAGGATGGCGATGGCGGCGGCCTTCATCTGGAACTGGACGTCGTTGGTGGGCAGCAGTTCCGGATGTTTTTCAATGTACGTCCGCACGGGCCCCTGGTAGTCGCCGTACGCGTCAATTTTCAGCCGGTAGAGTTGGATTTCCGGTACGCCGAGCGTGACGGCCTCTTCCATCACCTCGATCCAGTTGTCGAGGGTCTGGCCGGGATACCCGAAGATGAATTCGATGTCCACCTGGAAGCCGGCCGCCAGACAATCGCGGATGGCTTCGCGCGCTTCGGCGGCACGGTGGTGCCGGTTCATCAACCGCAAAATCTCGTCGTTGAGCGACTGCACGCCGATGGTCAGCCGGTCGACTTTATACTGTTTGAGCAACTCCAACCGCTTGGCGCCTTCGGGACCGATCAACGTGTTCGGGTCCACGTCATAGTTGTACTGGGTCAGCGTGGACAGATCCATCCGCTCGGCGCACATGTCGAGGAACCGCTTCTGCTGGTCGAGCGTCAGGAACGTCGGCGTGCCGCCCCCGGCCAGGATGGAACGGACTTTGAACTTCTTCAAACCGAGCCGGTTCAGGACGAGGTCCATCTCCTTCTCGTAGGCGTCGAGATAGCGGTCTTTCTCTTTTTCCTGATTGTAGCCGAGCTTCAGCGGGTAATGGCAAAACAGGCACCGGCTCGCGCAAAACGGGATGTGCAGGTAAATGTCCAGCAAGCCATCCGCCGGCAACTGGTACGTGGCGTAGAACTCCGCTTCGGTGATCGGCGGATACATGGTGATGGGCGGATAGTGCACGCCGGTCGGATAGAAATCCCCGTTTTTGTTGATCAGTCCGGCCTCTTTGAAGCGCCGGACGGCGTCCAGTTTGGCTTGGACTTCGGCCATGATGTCCGCCCGGCTCAGGGCGCGGCGGACGGGTGGTTCGTGAACAGATTCGGCTGACTTCATATCAAGGCTCCGGGAGCAATGGTGAGGCGGGCGCGGTGCAACGTTTGGGCAAAATGTTCCCGATTGGGCGTGAACCGGTTGCTGGAATAAATCGGGAACAACTTCTTCAACCGCGCCGGGGTGCCGTCGTGGATGGTCACCGTGTTGGCCCCGGCCATCAACCCCCAGTACTGGCCGTCCGGTTTGGCTTGTTGGAGGCAACTGGTCGTGGGCATCAACAAATGCGGATACATGATCCGCATCAGGGCAATCGAGTTCAACGCCAACTCCACATCGCCCATCTTTTCGTTCCGGTAGTTGCTGTGGTCGCCGGGGATGAACACCGTGCAACTCATCATCGCCAGCGGGTACCGGCCAAAAAACAACAGGTCGTCCACCAAATCGTCCAGCGTCTGCCCCGGCATCCCGACCATGTTGCCGCTGCCGACCTGGAAGCCCAATTCGAGAAGTAATTCCAAACACCGCAGTCGTTCCGCCAACGTGTCACTGGGTTTCCACCGGGCGTACAACGTCGGGCTGGAAGTTTCAAACTTCAACACGTACCGGTCCGCGCCGGCGTCGCGCAGTTGCCGGTACTCCTCGCGGCTGTAATTGCCCATGCACAAGATGATCGTCAGGTCCGGGTGCTTCTGTTTGATCCCGCTGACGCACTCGGTCACAAACCGCAAGTAATTCTTGGAATTATTCTCCCCGGACTGCAGCAGGAGCACCCGGCGCCCGCACGAGTAAAGGTGATCGGCGAGTTCCAGCACTTCCGGCAACCCCATGATGTAGCGCTTGATGTCAGAGCCTTTCGCCATGCTGCAGTAGTTGCAGGCCTGTTGACAGACGTTGGACAGCTCGATCACGCTGCGTGCTTCCACCTGTTCGCGGGGAAACGCCGCGCGCCGCCGTTCGCGGGCCAGGGCAAACAACTGCTGCTGGGTTTCCCCCCGGCATTGCAGGGCTTGCCGCAGATTCTGGCGGGAGTAATCCCCCGCCCGGAGCGCGGCCACGAACGGCACCGGGGCCGCCGCCGTTGCGGCAGGTGAAATTGGCAATATCATTTTGATTCCGTAGGCTGACCCATACCCGTAACTAGGTCATCCTAGTGGAATTTTCCCGGTAGTCAAGTTATCCGCTGTTGCTTTTTAGCTTTTCCACCACGCGGTGGCCGGGTAAACGTCTGGATACACATGTCACGCCGGTGGATATCCATTGCCGTTTTCGTTTGTGTCGCGTCGCTGGCGGGCGGCGCCGAATCCGTCGCCCCAACGATCAGCCCCGCGTCGCTCGGATTCAACGGCCAGTTTCAGAACCGGCACTGGACGCCGCTGCGCGTCCTGATCGCCAACCCCGGCCCCGCGCGCACGCTGCATGTTGTCGCCGAGACCACCGGCTTTGTCTCCCGGCAGCTCACCGCCTATTCCCGCCCGGTCTGGCTGCCGGCCCACGCCACTCGCACCGTCACGTTCCCCGTCTTCCCCGACGTGAACGAGAACCCGCCCCGCAAGAAATCGGGCGACAATTCATTTGTCGTCGCCTTCAACGTCAAACTCACCGACCCCACCGGGCGGGTCTGGGACCAACAGCCGGTGGGCGGGCGAGTCCTGCCGGAAGACATCTTCCACATCCTCGTCGCCGACGAACGCCTGACGAGTTACCGGCTTCCCGAAGAGCACACCGGCGCCGGCCTCCGCCGCCGCGTGGTCCGGTCGGTGGTGCGCCCGAAGGATCTACCGGCGCGGGCACTGGAATATGACGGCGTGGCGATGATTGTGCTGGGCGACCTTGGCGACCACCAGCTTTCTCCGCTCCAGTCCGGCGCGCTGCGGGCCTGGGTCCAGGCCGGGGGCGCGCTGGTGGTCGTGCCCGGACCGGCAGGCAACATCCCCACCGGATTGAACGATCTGTTGCCCGCGGAGTATTTCGGGCCGGACCGGATCGCCACCGACCGGCAATTCACCCGCTGGGGACCGGCGCCGCTGTTTGCCGAGGGCCTGCCCATCGTCCGGATGGCCCCGCGCGGCGGCCGGGTCGTGGCCGGCGCGGCGGCGGCGCCGTTGGCGGTCACGCAGCCGGTCGGCGCCGGCGCTGTGGTGGCGGTGGGCTTCGATGCCGGTAACGAACAATTCCAACAATGGCCGGGCGCAACAGCGTTTCTGACCGAACTGCTCAACCCCTGCGCCGGCCTGCGCCCCAACGCCGACCGGATCCTCGAACAATCCGGCGCGGTGGACCGGTTGATGTCGGGCCTGGCCGGCATCAAGGTGCCCGGACGCCGCGCGGTGTTCATGTACTTGATGTTGGCCGTCGCCGGGCTGCTGGCCGTGCTCGTGGCCTGCCGGTTCAGCCGCGCGCCGGAACGCGGCTGGTGGCTCGCCAGCCTGGTCGCCGTCGCGACCGGCAGCGCCGTCATCCTGGCCGCCACCCACTGGAAGAACCAACCCCTGCCGTTCCTCAACGAAATCGCCGTCGCCTTTGTGTCCCCGGACAGCCAAACCGCCGCCGTCCATGCGGCGCTGGGGTTGTACTCGCCGTGGGCCGCCCACTATGCGCTGGCGGCGCCGTCGCTGCGGCCGGGGCCGAGCCGGACCACACCCCCGGAACGCATCGGCTTCGAGTACGCTGACCGGTTGCGGCTGGCCGATCTGCCGACGCGCGCCCAAGACCTGCGCGTGCTCTACGGTCAGGCCGCGATCACGGGCCGTTTCGCGCGGGCGGCGCTCCAACTCGGTCCGACCGGCTTGCGGGCGACGGTCACCAATCCGGGCTCCGAGCCGTTGGAGGATTGTTTCCTCAAACTCAACCGGCTGGTGGTGCCGGTCGGCGACCTGGCGCCGGGCGCGTCGTGGACCCGCGAGGGCTTGCGCGGCACGGGTGAATTCTCGTCCCGCGCGCTGCGCACGGCGGACGACGAACGCCGGCGGCACCTGCGCGCGCTGTTCTTCCCCGACCCGATCTACATCCTCGGCGGCAACGAGGACAATCTGCCGGCCGTGTTGCGGGCCCGGCAGTGGCTGGCCGGCTGGCCGACCGTGGTCGGCGGTTGGAGCAACCGGCCGCATTTCCCGATCACCGAACTTGACGCCGCCGTGGCGCGCCGGGCCCAGGAACTGTGGCTGCTCCGCCCGCCGTTGACGGTCACCGGCCCGCGGGTGCTGTTGCCCAAAGGCGCGCTTGCGCTGCGGTTGACAAACCCGGAAGCGAAAACCTTCGAACGCGCCGAAGGCCGGTTCTCCGGCACCCGCGCCGCGTTCATCATCGCGGAGTTTGCCCTGCCGGCGGAGTGCCCGGACTTGCGCGTGGAGTCCGCCCGGCTCTTCCTCGAATTCCGCGGCACCGCGTGGCGCTGCGACGTGGCCGAAGCCGCCGACCCGGTCCAGGCCTACAACCCGGCCACACGGAGTTTCACCTTGCACATCACCATCCGGCCCGCGGGGCCAAAACCCGCCGAGTCGGCCGTCAACTACTGGCAAATCCGCGACCTGGATTTGGAAGTCGGAGGGACCATCCCGTGATCCGCACTGAAAACCTGACCAAACATTACGCCAACGTCGTCGCGCTCGATCATCTCAACCTGACCATCGCCGCGCGGGAAATCTTCGGCTACATCGGGCCGAACGGCTCCGGCAAGACCACCACCATCCGCATCCTCGCCGGCATGATGGCGCCGACCTCCGGCCAGGCCGAGGTGGCCGGCATTGACGTCGTCGCCCACCCCCAACGCGCCAAGGAAGTCGTCGGCTACGCGCCGGACCTGGTCGGCGTGTACCGGGGGATGCGCGTGTGGGAGTACCTCGATTTCTTCGCCGCCGCCCACCGGATCCCGAAAGCGAAGCGCCAGACCCGCGTGGACGACGTGTTGCGGATTACCGGCACCGACGCGATGAAGGATTACTTCGTCGAGTCGCTCTCGCACGGAATGCGGCAGCGGGTCGGCATCGCGCGGACGTTGATCCACGATCCGCAGGTGTTGTTTCTCGACGAGCCGACCAACGGCCTCGACCCGCGGGCCCGGATCGAGATGCGGGCGTTGCTCAAGGAGCTGCAGGCGCTCGGCAAAACAATCCTCGTCTCGTCGCATATCCTGCCGGAGTTGGCGACCACGTGCGACCGGATCGGCATCATCGAGCAGGGCAAGCTGCTCTTGTGCGACCGGGTGGATCACGTCTTGAAACAAGTCGAGGACCACCGGCTCATCGAGATCGAGTTGCTCGGCGACCCGCGCCCGGCGGCGGAGTACCTGAAAAACCGGGCGGACGTGCAACAAGTCGTCGGCAATCTGGTGCGGATTGCCCTCAAAGCCACGGACGCGGAGATTGCCGGTTTGCTGGCCGATTTGGTCCGGCAGGGCCACGCCGTCGAATGGTTCCGGGAGGTCCCGGTCGAACTTGAACACGTGTTCCTGAAAGTCACCGCCGCAATGAAAGCCGGCAAACGCAGGACGGAGGAATGAGCGTGACAGTCAACGCGATTCGATTTGTGGAACGCAACGAGAAGTAGCAAAGTGTTGTCAAGGGAGATGCCATGATTACACAATTGAAGATTGAACGGTTCAAGTCGGTCCGGCAACTGGAGTTGAATTGTCGGCGGGTCAACCTGTTCATCGGCGAGCCGAACACCGGCAAGTCGAACATCCTCGAAGCGCTGGGGATGTTGTCGTGGCTGGGCTGGCCGGGCGGGAATCTCAAATCCTTTGTGCGGTTTCATCTCACGCAGAATCTGTTTTACGATCACCTTACAGACGAGCCGTTGCGAATTGAGTGCAAAGGCGAGCCGAGCACGGCGTTGACGGTCAAGTTCAAGAAGGAACACTTCCAGTTCTTTGCCACCTCAGTGCAGTTCAATCAGCCAACGCAGGTTGCCACGTTTGACTACCGGGGAAATGGATCGGTCAGTCGGAGGCTGACAGAAGCGTTACCGGTCAAATTCTACCGGTATCAGCATTTGGAGAAGTATGAATCCGCTGAACCCGGTGCGTTGATTCCGCCACACGGCACGAACTTGTTTTCGGTGGTGTACGGCTCAAAGGCATTGCGGGAGTGGGTGGTGGAATTGTTCCGTCCATACGGGCTCGCCGTGGTCTTAAAGCCGCACGAGCGTGCCATTGAATTGCAGAAACAACAGGACGGGGTCGTCATCGGTTACCCGTTCGGGATGAGTTCCGACACGCTGCAACGGATGCTCTTCTACAACGTCGCGATGGAGTCAAACAAGGACGCGGTGCTGGTGTTCGAGGAACCGGAAGCGCATGCGTTCCCATACTACACGAAGCATCTCGGCGAGCGGATTGCCGCCGATGCGTCGAACCAGTACTTCATCGCCACGCATAATCCGTATTTGTTGGTCGCGGTGCTGGAGAAAGCCAAGAAGGAAGAGGTCCACGTCTTCGCGACACAATACCGCGATTACGAGACAAAGGTAACTCCGCTCACAGAAGACCAAATCTGCCGCCTGCTGGACGCGGATCCGTTTCTTGGATTGAAGGGTGTGTTGGAGGCCGAGTAATGCTCTACGTAGAGTGTTACCCGGACGAGGTGCTGGCTCGGACGCTCGGAGTCCCGGGTTGTGACGTCAAGCATGAGCACGGGAAGGGCAACATTACGAACCGGCTCCGCAAGTTGACGGCGGGCACCGGTATGCTGGATGAAGACCGCGAGGGCTTCCAAGCGGCTGGCCTGCGCGAGTACCGGCGTGTGAAACAGTCCGGCAAACTCGTGTTGATGGAACACGCGAACTCTGCCGCCAAACGACTGGTCTTAATCTGTCCGCGCTTGGAGGAATGGCTCTATGAGCGCGCTGCCGCTTGTGGCGTGAAGCCCGGCGACTATGGGTTGCCGGATACCGCCGCCCGCCTGAAAGCCATTCCGCGATATGAACAGAAGCCCAAGTTTCCGGATTTCCTTCAGCGGTTGAAGCCGGTTGATCCGGAAGTGCAACGCTTGGGCAAATGGATTGCATCATGAAGGACGCCGACGCGTGATGTTGGAGAATCCCATTCTGCGCCGGGAACTGACGGCGACGTTGCGCCGGCGACGGACGCTGGTGTTGGCGGCGGTCTATCTGACGGGGCTGGCCGGTATCGTCGGGGCGTTGTGGCCGACCGAAGGCGTGTATTCGCTGGCGGCGCAGGCCACCCGGTCGGTGGTGCTCGTGTTCACGGTCACGCAACTGCTGCTGGTGATGTTGTACGCGCCGGCGTTTGGCGCGACGGCCATCACGTCGGAAAAGGAACAGAACTCCTACGAAGTGCTCTTCACCACCCGGCTCGGGCCGCTGGCCATCGCCGCCGGGAAGCTGGGGGCGACGGTGACAACGCTGTTGTTGTTTGTGGCGCTGTCGTTTCCGGTGTTTGCGGTTTGCTTCTTCCTCGGCGCGGTGTCGGTGACCGAGGCGCTGGCCATCTACGGTATCACCGTGCTGACGGCGCTGTTGTTGGGGTTGCTCGGGTTGAGTGTCAGCGCGGTCAAACACACCTCGCACGGCGCATTGGTGACGACGTACCTGCTGATTCTGCTCCTCAACGCCGGCCCGTGGATTCCGTTTTTTATTTTCCAACACAGTCCGGAAGCGGGGTCGGTGATTCACCTGCTTCGGGCGGTCAGCCCGGTCGCGGCGATTGCGTCGGTCGTCGTGCCGGCCTTCGATGCCGGGGTGGCGGCGTGGAAAGTGTACACGGTGTTTGCCGGCGTGACGACCGTGATCCTGTGGGCGGTGCTGGTGGCCGCCGTCCGGCGCGGCGCGCGCGAACCGGTCCGCGCCCCGGCCCCGATCACGACGGATCCGAAGGAACTCGCCCGGCGCAAACTCCGGTTCCCGTTTTATCTCATTGACCCGCAACGCCGGCGCGGCCACATCCCGGACTGGCTGAACCCGATTTTTGCGAAGGAACTCCGGGCGAAAGCGTTTGGCGGCGGGATTTGGATTTTCCGCGCCGCCTACCTGTGTCTCGCGGTGTCGTTGGCGCTCATGGCGGCGGTGGCCGGCAACCTCGCGATGCAAAGCCCGGATGTCATCCGCACCGCGGCGGTGGTGTTCCAACTCGGCGTGATCGTGCTGGTGGTGCCGTCGCTGACCGTCGGCGCGGTCACGCAGGAACGCGAACGCGGCAACCTCGACCTGCTGCGGCAGACGCGGATCGGGGCCGGGGCGTTCCTGACCGGCAAACTGCTGATGGCCGGGCTGTTTGTGATGGTGCTCGTGCTCAGCCTCGCGCCGTTGTGGTTCTGCATATATTTCCTGAAAACCAACACGCTCCCCCAGATTCTGATTGCCGGCGCGGTGCTCGGGGCGACGGTCGTGCTGGCCGCCGCGACCGGGTTGTTCAGTTCGGCGGTGGCCGGCACCACCGCGGCGGCGACCGGCCTCGCCTACGGCATCCTGGCCGGCCTCTGCGTGGCGACGCTGTTGCCGTTGTTGGCCGTCAACAATCTCTCGCCGGCGTGGCGCGACGCGATGCTGGCCCTCAACCCGTTTGTCACCGCGATTCAGGGACTCGCGACGGAGTTTTTCGGCGAATCCCGAGAGCTCTGGCGAACGCATGTCGCGTTTGCGCTTTCGTTGAGCGGGCTGTTTCTGTTAATCGCGGCGCTCCGCGTCTGGAGGATGCTCTCACCGGAACGATGAACTCCCTCATCTTAGCCGTCATCATCACCAACACCGTCACCGGCGTCATTCTGCACCCGGTCAAGGACGAGGCCACGCACGCGATGTTGCGGGCCGTGGCGCGGGACAACGACCCGGTCGAACGCGAAGCGGCGCAGGCCGCGCTGGATTACATCGCCGCGACGGCCCTGCCGGCGCGCGCCCCGGCCCCGCCGCCCGTGGACGTGGATCTGAAATACTTGAACGACCCGCTCGTGGGCCGGCAACAACAGGCGGTCGAGACCATCAAACGCCGGGGACTGGACGCCACGCCCTGCCTGCCGTTGCTGGCGAGTCCCGACTCCGCCTTGCGCCGGTCGGTTTGCGAAACGATTCACGACGTACCGGCGCTGGCCCGGCAACTGGCGACGGACGAGGACCCGTTCGTGCAACGCGCCGCCGCGGACCGGTTGCTCGCGCTGCACAATGATGCGGCGCGGGCGGCGCTCTTGACGCTCCGGCACAACGAGCGGGCGGCGGTGCGGGCGGAAGCCGCGCGGGTTCTCGGCGAGTGGGCGGAACCGGCGTTGGCGGTGGAACTCCACCCGCTGCTGCAGGATCCCGCGCCGGCCGTGGCGCGCGCGGCGGCCGAGGCGTTGGGCCGGCTGCGCAACCCGGTCTCCGTGCCGCCGCTGCTGGAGCGGATCGCGTCCGCCCCGGCGCTGGCGCAGGAACGAATGGCGTGGGCGTTGGGCGAGTTCCGGGCGGGCACACCGGCGTTGCTGGCGCTGCTCAACGCCGGCGATGACGCGGTCGAGGCCGCCGCGGCGGAGGCGTTGGGCAAGATCGGCGACCGGCAAGCCGTCGTCCCGTTGCGGGGGATTCTGACCGGGGTGAACAATCACGGCTCCGGTGCCCGGCGGCGGGCGCTCGCCGCGTTGCAGGCGCTGGGCGACCGGGAGTCGGTCAAACAGGTCTTGCCGATTGTGACCGACCGGGTTCTGCCGCCGCTGCCGTTCACCATCGAACGGCGCTACGAAACCGACGAAGTGCGCATCGAGGCGCTCCGGTACCTGGCGGCGGCCGGCGACGCGCGGGTGGGCGAGAAGTTGCTGACCGGCTTTACCGATCTGCCCTCGTATCCGGTCCGCGTGGCGTTGGCGGAGACGGTCCGCACGTTGCTGGGGCAACCGTACCTGGCCGTTTTCAGCGAAAATGTGCGCCATTACAACGTCGAGAGCCTCGCTCCCAGCCGGTATCCCTGGACGCCGGCCGTGCCGGGTGTGACACGTTAGCGACGCGACCGTCAGATCTTCACGGACTTGAACTGCGGCAGGTAACGCCGGTTCTTCAGCAACATCTCCTGCGTCATCTGCTTGATCTCGGCCAGACTCAACACGGCCGCCGCCAACGGATCGTACACGCACGCCCGGTACACCAGGGTCGGGTCACCGGTCAGCGCGGCTTCGACCGCCATTTCTTCGACGGCGATGTTGATGTTGTTGAGCGCGGCGCACTGCGGCGGCAACGCGCCGACGTGCACCGGGTTGAACCCGCGCCGGTCGGCATAGACCGGCACCTCGACGCAGGCGTTGGGCGGGAGATTGGTGATGAGGCCGGTGTTCGGGACGTTGCCGTGGAAGCGGAACGGCTCGCCGCCCAGCCGGGCATTGATGATCGCCGCCGCGTACTCGTGGCCCCGGTCGAGTGACATCGGCGCGCCGCGCCGGAACCAGTCCCGGATGTCGCGTTTCCAGTGCTTGGCGCGGCGTTGGTATTGCTTGAGGATGTAGGCGTATTCGCCGGCGTTCCACCCGCTGTATTTGTGCGGCGTGCAGTAGCGCCGGATCAGATCGGGGCGTTTGCGGAACCACCAGTTGTACTCGCTGTTGTGGCCGCTGGACTCGGTGACGTAGTAACCGAGCGCCCGGAACATCTCGTTGCGGACCTTTTCCTTCCGGTAAATCTCCGGCCGCGCCACGGCGCGCCGCAACAGCGGATACGCGTCCTTCCCGTCCTTTTTGAACTCAACGTACCAGGCTTGATGATTGATGCCGGCACAGACGTAGGTGACGTGGTCCATTGTGGTGCCGATCCAGTTGGCCAACATCGCCGCCGTGCCCTGCACGCTGTGGCAGAGGCCGGTCAGTTGAATCTTCGTGGTCCGTTGCATCGCCCGGCACAGCATCGCCATCGGGTTCGTGTAATTCAGCAGAATCGCGTCCGGGCACAATTCCTCCATGTCCTTCGCGATGCTGACCATCACCGGGATCGTCCGCAACGCCCGGAACACGCCGCTGACGCTCCGCGTGTCGCCGACGTTCGTGTCCACGCCGTACTTCTTCGGAATCAGAATGTCGTGCTGCCACACGCTGACATCACCAGCCAGAATCGTGCAGAGCACCGCGTCGGCGCCCTTCAACGCTTCCCGACGATCCAGCGTCGCCACGACGCGGGCCGGATACTGGCCGCGTTCGATGATGCTCCGCACGGCCCGGCAGGCGAAATCCAACCGTTCCCGGTCCACGTCCATGAGCAGCAACGTCGAATCCCGCAACAGCGGGAACGTCAGGATGTCCCGCACCAGCCCCCGGGTGAACCCCAGGCTGCCCGCCCCGATAAACGCAATTCTGGCCATGGTATTCCTTTCTAAGCTTTCTGCTGCAACGCGTACACGGCGACCGCCAACGCGGCGTAGTCGCCAATCCCCTCGCCCAACGTGCTGGTGGTGACCGTGCAGACCTGCCGCGGCCACGGCCAACAATATTTCGGCAGCTTCTCGCGCAGCGGTTGCAGCGCGAACTCCCCGGCATGAATGGCAATCGTGCCCAGCAAAATCACCCGGGGATTCAACACCATGATCAACCCGCCGATGCCCTGCGCAAGCCGCTCCATGACAGCGTCCCATTCCGCCACCGCCACCGGATCGCCCTCGGTGGCCGCCGCCAGCAGGTGTTTCATCGTGATCGCCTCCACACTGCCGGCTTTCTCGATCATCGTTGTCGCGAGACGGCCGGTTTTGATTTTTTCCCGGAGCCGTTCGGCCACGCGCCGGCCGCCAACGTACGCCTCCCAGCACCCGCGCTGACCGCACCCGCAGACCGGGCCGGTCGGATCGAGCACTTGATGGCCGACCTCGCCGCCGTTGTCGTTGACGCCCTGCACGAGCCGGCCTTCGGCAATGATGCCGCCGCCCATGCCGGTGCTGAACGTCAGATACACCAAATCCCGCGTGCCCCGGTACCGCCCGAACTCGAACTCCGCCAGCGCCGCCGCGTTGCCGTCGTTGTTGAGGTGGGCCGGCACCCCCAACCGGCGCTGCACCATCTCCACAATCGGCAGGTCCCGCCAAGCCGGGTTGTTCGGCGGCGCAATCAACACGCCCCGCGCGACACTCAACGGCCCCGGCGCGGAAATACCGGCCGCCACGAGAGACGACTGCGGCACGCCGGCCTTCTGGATGACCGCCGCGCAAAGATCCGCCAGATTATTCTCGTAGTGTTGGACCGATTCGTAGCCGCCCGACGCGATCCGGGCGGCGGCCAAAATTTTCCCGTCATCGGTGCCGACGCACACGGAGGTCTTCGTGCCGCCAATATCAATTCCGAGCAGATTCATCGCGGCCCGTTGTGTACTGGGTTTTGGACGCGCTGGCAAGCGCGACAACAGGGACAGGGCCGGCAGCGGCCGTCAGCCGGTGCGCCCCGCTGGTCAGGCAGAGCTTGCCGCAGCATTTCCGCCTCGGTACACTCCCGCCATGCCGTTGTCTTGGAACGAGATTCGCCACCGCGCCATCGCCTTTAGCAAGGATTGGCAGGCCGAAACCCGCGAAGCCGCCGAACACCAGACCTTCTGGAACGAGTTCTTCAACGTCTTCGGCGTCCGCCGCCGCACCGTGGCCACCTTCGAGGAACCGGTCAAGAAACTCTCCGGCGACTGAGGCTTTATTGACCTGTTCTGGCCCGGCAAGCTGCTCGTCGAACACAAATCTGCCGGCGCCGATCTCGGCAAGGCGCACGCGCAAGGCCTGGCCTACATCCGCGGCCTCAAGGACACCGGCCGCGACCGCGAGATTCCCCGTTGGTTGATCGTCTCCGATTTCGCCCGCATCGCCCTGCACGATCTCGAACCGGAACAAGACCCCGACGCCCCGTTGCTCCAACGCCTCCCGCCGACCATTGAGTTTCCGCTGACCGACCTCCACAAGCACGTCCGCCACTTCGCCTTCATTGCCGGCTACACCCAGCACAAGCTCAATCCCGAAGACCCCGCCAACCTCGAAGCCACGCAGTTGATGTGCAACCTCCACGACGCGCTCGAAGCCGGCGGCTACACCGGCCACGAACTCAAACGCTTCCTCGTCCGCATCCTCTTCTGCCTCTTTGCTGAGGACAATGGCATCTTTCCGCAGAAAGCCTTCGAGCTTTTCATTCGCGACCGGACGGCCGCCGACGGCTCCGATCTCGGTGTCCGCCTCGAACAACTCTTCCGCGTCCTCAACACCGATACCGGCAAGCGGCAAAAGAACCTCGACGAGGAGTTGAACCAGTTCCCCTACGTCAACGGCGACCTGTTTGCCGAGCGCCTCGACTTTGCCGAGTTCAACGCCGACATGCGCAATGGCCTGCTCGCCTGTACCGGCTTCCGGTGGGACACCATCTCCCCCGCCGTCTTCGGCTCGCTGTTCCAGGCCGTCATGGACAGCAAGGAACGCCGCCAGATCGGCGCCCACTACACCGCCGAGAAAAACATTCTCAAACTCATCCGGTCACTCTTCCTCGACGACCTCCGCGCCGAGTTTGAGACCATCAAAGCCGACAAGTCCACTCGCCGGCAAGCGCGCCTCCAAGAGTTTCAGGACAAACTGAGCAAACTCCGCTTCTTCGATCCTGCCTGCGGCTGCGGCAACTTTCTTGTCATTGCCTACCGGGAACTCCGCAAACTCGAACTCGAAGTCCTCCTCGAACTCCACGGTGCGCAACACGAAATGTCCCTCGACGCCGTCAACCAACTCTCCAAGCTCAACGTCCACCAGTTCTACGGCATCGAGATCGAAGAGTTCCCGGCACGCATCGCCGAAGTCGCCCTCTGGCTGACCGACCATCAAGCCAACGTCGCGCTCTCCCAAGCGTTCGGCCAGATGTACCAACGCCTCCCGCTCCGCGCCTCCCCGCACATCCACGTCGGCAACGCCCTGCGCCTCGACTGGCGCACTGTCCTGCCGCCCGACCAATGTTCCTTCATCCTCGGCAATCCGCCCTTTATTGGCGGCAAGTTCCAAAACGACGATCAACGCGCCGACATGGACCTGGTGGCCGGTGATGTCGAGAACAGCGGCGTGCTTGATTATGTTACCGGCTGGTATTTCAAAGCCGCTGACTACATGCGCGGCAAGCCCATCACCGCCGCCTTCGTCTCGACAAACTCCATCACGCAAGGCGAGCAAGTCGGGGTGTTGTGGAACACACTCTTCCAACGATACGGCGTGAAAATCCACTTCGGCCATCGCACCTTCGCGTGGGAAAGCGAAGCGCGCGGCAAGGCGCATGTCCACGTCGTCATCATCGGCTTCGGCGCATTCGACACCGCCAACAAACGCATCTACGAGGTCGAAGGCGAAACCGTCACCGCCACCCCCGCCAAGAACATCAGCCCGTATCTCGTCGAAGGCCCGGACCGCGCCATTGTCAATCGCAGCAAGCCCCTCTGCGACGTACCGGAGATCGGCATCGGGAACAAGCCCATTGACGATGGCAACTACCTGTTCACGCCCGCCGAAAAGGACGCCTTCCTCAAAATCGAGCCGGCAGCCGCCAAGTATTTCCGCCGTTGGCTCGGCTCGGATGAGTTCATCAACGGCATCGAGCGCTGGTGTCTCTGGCTGGGCGATTGCCCGCCCGATGAACTCCGCAAAATGCCGGAAGCCATGAAACGCGTCGAAGCCGTCCGCGCGTTTCGGCTTGCCAGCAAGAGCACACCCACAAGAAAACTCGCCGAGACGCCGACGCGCTTCCACGTTGAGAACATGCCGGAACGAAACTTTCTTCTCATTCCCAAAGTTTCTTCCGAGCGTCGCCGGTACATCCCAATTGGCTTCATCTCGCCGGACATTCTCGTCAGCGACCTCGTCTTCATCTTCCCCGACGCGACGCTCTATCATTTCGGTGTGCTCACGTCGCAGATGCACATGGCGTGGGTGCGGCAAGTCTGTGGCCGGTTGAAGTCCGATTACCGGTATTCGGCGAAGCTCGTTTATAACAACTTTCCGTGGCCGGCGTCGGTGACGGACAAGCAGCGGGCGGCGGTGGAAGGGGCGGCGCAGGCGGTGTTGGACGCGCGGGCGCAGTACCCGCTCGCGACGCTGGCCGATCTCTACGATCCGTTGACGATGCCGGCGCCGCTGTTGAAAGCGCATCAAGCCCTCGACCGCGCCGTGGACCGCTGTTACCGGCCCGAACCGTTCGCGAGCGACCGCCACCGCGTGGAGTTCCTGTTTGCCCTCTACGAAAAACTCACCGCCCCGCTCGTGGCCGCCGCCAAGCCAAAACGACGGAAACGTTGAGCCGTTCTTCTACTCCCCACCTTTGCCACGGA
>Ga0078972_1003211_pt1 | contig 49909 bp, 57 predicted proteins | sample YelNatPaOPGAMG01_FD_67568 | JGI IMG/M metagenome (GOLD analysis project Ga0078972, IMG submission 67568) | Hot spring thermophilic microbial communities from Obsidian Pool, Yellowstone National Park, USA - OP-RAMG-01 (SPADES assembly) (version 2) | ecosystem: Environmental > Aquatic > Thermal...
GACAGCGACCCGCCACGCATTATGGCGGGGAGCGCCAGAGGGGCAAAGCCCCTATGGGGAGCGAGCCAGGATATTTATAATAGGCGAGCGACAGGTTCGACTCCTGCCGCTCCTGTGTAAGTCGAACCTAAGGGGGTCGCAGTCCCGACGAATAAGTCGGGACGCGTTTTGCGACGCCCGGCGAGTCGGTGAGCCGGGCAGGGGTAATATAGCGCGATGAATCCTTCGACTGCGCTCAGGATGATGAGCGAAGTCGAACCTTAAGGAGCGCCGTTTAGCACGCCGCCGAGTGAGTGAAGCGGCAGAACAATATGAACATATTTACAAAAACAATAAATTTCTTTAAAGAGGTAAAGGCAGAATTGGCTAAAGTCGCCTGGTCAACCAGGGAGGAGGTTTTGGGTTCAACATTTGTGGTTATTGTGGTGACTGCGATTATGGCCTTATTTATATTTGCCATTGATATTTTTCTCTCCAAGATATTAAATGTGGTATTTAAATTATGAACTGGTACGTTGTGCATACACAGACAGGTGCGGAAGATAAAGTCAAGGCATTGCTGGAAAACAGGATTGCCTCATACGGCTTAGGGGATGTGATTACCAAGGTAGTTATACCAACTGAGCAGGTTTCAGAGATACGTTCTGGCAAACGTAGGGTATCGCAGAGAAAGTTTTTCCCTGGTTATATACTTGTCCAGATGGAATTAAGCGAACAGACCCACCTGCTTATTAAAACTACTCCTGGCGTAACAGGTTTTATAGGCCTTGGTAAAAAACCTATGCCTCTACCGCAGTCAGAAATAGACAATATTTTAAAGAGGACAGAAGAGACCCAGGCTAAACCCAGCCCTAAAATTGTCTTTGAAAAGGGTGAGCAGGTCAGGGTGATAGATGGACCGTTCTTAAATTTTAACGGCACTATTGAAGAGGTGCATCCCGAGAAAGGCAAACTAAAGGTTAGCGTCTCTATCTTTGGCAGGTCAACTCCTGTGGAACTTGAATATTGGCAGGTAGAAAAGATTTAGTTATCATACTGATTAAAAATTTAAAATAAGATGCCCAAGAAAGTAATAGCCCAGATTAAATTACATGTCCCTGCAGGTCAGGCAAATCCTGCCCCGCCAGTAGGCCCGGCATTAGGTCAGCATGGCGTGAATATTATGCAGTTCTGCAAACAGTTTAATGACCAGACTAAAGGCAAGGATGGTTTGATTCTACCCGTGGTGATAAGCGTTTATGAAGATAAAAGTTTTACGTTTATTATTAAAAGCCCGCCTTCATCAGTTCTTCTTAAGCGCGCTGCGAATTTAGCAAAGGCAAGCGGCACAGCCGGAAAAGAGGTAATAGGGACAGTAACTCCAAAGCAGATTGAGGAAATAGCCAAATTAAAGATGAAGGATTTAAATACCTCTGATTTGGCAGAGGCAATTAAGATTATCTCTGGGACTGCCCGTAGTATGGGTATTGCCATAGAAAATAGTCAAAAATAGACATATATTATTAGATGAAAAGGCGTAGCAAGAGATATAAAGAATCAAGCAAGATAACTGATAAAAATAGGGTTTATCAGCTAAGGGAGGCCATATCAGCCATAAAAAAGATGGCCCAGCCTGGTTTTGATGCATCAGTGGATTTACATTTTAATCTTAACGTTGATCCAAAGAAATCCGACCAGATGGTAAGAGGCACAGTTGTCCTTCCTCATGGTACAGGAAAGAAGGTCAGGGTGGCTGTTTTTTGTAAAGGGGAACACGAGAAGGTTGCTAAAGACGCAGGGGCGGATTATGTGGGAGGATTAGATTTGGTAGAAAAGGTGGCTGGTGGATTTTTGGATTTTGACTGCGCCATAGCTACGCCAGAGATGATGAAAGAGTTAAGCAAATTAGGAAAGGTCCTTGGTCCGAGAGGCTTAATGCCCAGCCCTAAAACCGGGACAGTGACTAATGATATTGCCAAGGCAATATCGGATGTAAAAAGAGGCAAGGTTGAGTTCCGCGTTGATAAACAAAGCGGTGTCCATCTTTCAGTAGGCAAGGTTTCTTTTGAAGAAGACAAACTTTATGATAATGCCTCCCGCGTAATAGAGGCATTAAATGAAGCCAAGCCAACTTCGGTTAAGGGCAAGTTTATCAAAAGTTTATTTATTTCATCTACGATGAATCCCGGTTTTAAGTTAGCCATATGAACCCCGCCATTCCTTGAAATAAAAAAGGTTTGGCAGGGTAACAAGAAGGAACAAAGGCGTGAAGAAAATAGGCCTATTATTTAAGGAAGCATCTGAAAACCGCATAAGGAATAACTTAAAAAATGCAAACGCCGTATTTGTGGTGGGTTATTCAGGTTTATCCAGCCCTGATTTAACAGCCCTTAGGCAGTCTTTAAAGAGCCAACGCGCAAATCTTTTTGTTGTAAAAAATAGCGTTGCCAGGCGCGCCTTCATTAGTTCGGGGTTAGAATCTATAGTCAAAGGCATAGATGGGCCTTGCGGTTTGGTATTCGTAAATGATGAGCCTGTTGAGGCATCCAAGGTATTATGTAATTTCTTGAAAGACCACGAAAGGCTAAGGTTAAGCGGCGGATTTGTTAAGGAGCGTATACTTGATAAAAAAGATATTGAGGAGTTGGCTAGATTACCTGGCAAGGATATTTTGAGGGCTCAGGCAGTAATGCTTTTAAAATCGCCTATTACTTCACTCGTTTTCGTTTTAAATAATACAATAAAAAAATTTGTTATTTGTTTAGACCAGATAAGACAGAAAAAAGAAACTAAAAGTTAAAAAGGGAGGATATGATATGGCAAGCGAAAAGTTGGAAGAGATAATCAAGTCAATAGAGAGTATGTCTGTGTTGGAACTTTCGGATTTAGTCAAGGCCCTTGAAGAGAAGTTTGATGTTAAGGCAAATATGCCGATGATGGCTGCCCCAATGGCGCCTGCAGCAGGTTCTACAGGTGGCGGGGCTCAGCCTGCCCAGGAGGAAAAGAGCACATTTACAGTTGTTTTATCTAGCGCCGGCCAGAATAAAATAGCCGTAATAAAAGAGGTAAGGGCTATGACAAACTTAGGATTAAAAGAGGCTAAGGATTTGGTTGACGCAGCGCCTAAACCCATAAAAGAAGGGGTGCCTAAAGAGGAAGCCGAGGAGATGAAAAAGAAACTTGAGGCTGCTGGCGCTACCGTGGAATTAAAGTAGGCGTTTTCGTAATTTGTAGGCTAATTAAATATGAATAAACGTAAAAATTTCGCCAAACTTAAAGAAGTCTATGATATGCCTCATCTCTTAGAGGTGCAGTGCAACTCTTACAGGGATTTTCTTCAAATGGATGTGCCTGCTGACCAGCGTAAATCCATAGGCCTGCAAGAGGTGTTTGAAGAGATTTTTCCAATTGAGGATACAGTATCTTCTGTAAAATTAGAGTTTATCAGTTACTCCTTAGGTAAATCAAAATACGATGTCTCTGAATGCAAAAGACGGGCATTAACTTATGCAGCGCCTTTAAAGGTAAAATTCAGATTGATAACGCCTCATGAAACCAAAGAGCAGGATGCTTATTTAGGCGAGATACCTTTAATGATTGAAACAGGCACTTTTATAATTAATGGCGACGAACGCGTTGTGGTCAGTCAGTTACAGCGTTCTCCTGGTGTGTCTTTTGAAGAAGAAGAGCACCCCACTGGCAAGAAGATATTTTATGGACGTATTATACCTTATAGGGGGGCATGGCTTGAGTTTAAATACGACCTTTCAGAAACTATACTTGCCTATGTAGACAGGCGTCGGAATTTTCCAGCAACTCAAATATTAAGGATACTTGGTTTTTCAACGGATCAAGATATTATTGCGGCATTTGGCAAGGAGTATGCTGAAATCTCCAATACCCTTAAAAAAGATTATACCAAGAGCAAAGAAGAGGCATATCTTGATTTTTATCGGAAGATGAGGCCTAATGAACCTGTTACCAAAGAAGCGGCAGAGGCATTATTCTATAGATTATTTTTTGACCCTGCCAGATACGATTTGGAAAGGGTAGGCAGGTTCATACTGAATAGAAAATTAGGTATGGATGTGTCTTTAGAAAAGAGGATTTTGGATTCATCCACGGTCATAAAAGTCATTGAGTATCTGATAAGATTAAATAACGGTGAGGGAAAAATTGACGATATAGACCATTTAGGCAACAGGCGCATTAAAACAGTGGGTGAGTTGGTGCAGAATCAATTTAGGATAGGTTTAGCGCGTCTGGAGCGTTCTATAAGAGAGAGATTAAGCATACTTGGTGATATTGATAACCTAAGCGTCCATTATCTTATAAATTCTAAATTATTATCCAATCAAATACGGGATTTCTTCGGAAGAAGCCAACTTTCTCAATTTATGGACCAGGTTAACCCACTGGCTGAAATGACCCATAAGAGAAGGTTAAGTGCATTGGGGCCAGGAGGCTTGTCGCGGGAGCGCGCGGGTTTTGAGGTAAGGGACATACACTCTTCGCATTATGGCAGGATTTGTCCTATTGAAACCCCTGAAGGTCCAAATATTGGTTTAATCGCTTCTTTAAGCACATATGCCAGGGTTAATTCCTTAGGGCTTCTTGAAACGCCATATAGAAAAGTTGAAGATGGCAAAGTCACGCGTAAGATAGAATACCTCACTGCTGATATAGAAGAGGATAAGGTTATTGCCCAGGCGAACGTACCTCTTGATAATGAAGGTTATTTTCAGGTGCGCGAGGTTTCCTGCCGTTATAAAGGAGATTTTCCAAAGGTTTCTGGAAAGCAGGTTGAATTTATGGATGTATCTCCTAAGCAACTTGTTTCTGTAGCCGCATCCTTAATTCCATTCTTAGAGCATGATGACGCAAACCGCGCCCTTATGGGCTCAAATATGCAGAGGCAGGCAGTGCCTTTGATGATTACTGAGGCGCCCCTTGTAGGGACTCAAATGGAGGCCAAGGTAGCACGGGATTCAGGTACAGTAGTAGTGGCAAAGGAATCTGGCAAGGTTACTAGTGTGGATGCCCAGTCTATCACAATAGGCAAGGATATTTATCATCTGAAGAAATTCTTAAGGACTAATGCCGACACATGTTTAAATCAAAGACCGCTGGTTAAACCAGGCCAATACGTGGAAAAGGATGAGGTTATAGCAGACGGGATGAGCACAAAGAATGGAGAGTTGGCGTTGGGGAGAAATTTGCTTTGCGCATTTATGCCCTGGCGGGGATATAACTTTGAAGACGCTATTATTGTCAGCGATAAGATTGTAAAAGAAGACACCCTTACCTCTATACATATTGAGGAGTTTGAAACAGAGGCAACAGAGACCCGCTTGGGGAATGAAGAGATTACCCGCGACATACCAAATGTAAGCGAGGATGCGCTTAAAAACTTAGATGAGACAGGTATAATTCGTATTGGCGCTGAAGTAGCGCCTGGCGACATTCTTGTGGGCAAGGTTACCCCAAAGACAGAATCTGAACTTTCTCCTGAAGAGAGGCTACTGCGCGCAATATTTGGAGAAAAGGCTTCTGATGTGCGAGATACATCTTTAATTGTTCCCCCTGGAGTAGAAGGGGTTGTTGTAGACGTACATCTCTTTCAGCGTAAAGACAGGGGCCGCAGGTCTAAAGAAGAGAAGTCCAAGGAATTAGCGAAAATTCGGCAACTGAAGGCGTATTATAAGCAGGAAATAGAATTTATACAGAATGAAAAAATAGCGCGTCTATCCCAACTTTTGGGTGTGGATAATGTAAAGATAGAAAAGATGGATTTTAGCGATAACGAAGAAGCCAAAATTCTCGCAGGTTCTTTTGATGAACAGATACAGGAGTTACTTGCAGAGCAACAGGAGGAGATTGAAAAGGTAAGGCGTGGAGATGAATTGCCTCCTGGCGTATTAAAGAGGGTTGTAGTCTATATTGCAACCAAACGTAAACTCGCAGAGGGTGATAAATTAGCTGGCAGGCATGGCAATAAAGGCGTTGTTGCCAGGATATTGCCAGAGGAGGATATGCCTTATATGCCTGACGGTACCCCTGTGGATGTTATCTTGAATCCTTTGGGTGTGCCTTCTCGTATGAATGTTGGTCAAATTCTGGAGACCCATTTAGGGTGGGCTGCAAAGATATTAGGGATATATGCGGATAGCCCTGTATTTGACGGCGCCTCTGAAGAAGAAATCAAGGATATGTTAAAGAAGGCAGGGCTTCCAGAGGACGGTAAGATTACTCTTTATGATGGCTATACCGGAGAGCCATTTAAGGACAGGATAACTGTCGGATATATATATATGATGAAGTTAATACATCTTGTTGATGAAAAAATTCATGCCCGTTCAATTGGCCCTTATTCATTAGTCACTCAGCAGCCGTTGGGAGGTAAAGCCCAGTTTGGCGGACAGAGGTTAGGCGAAATGGAGGTCTGGGCGCTTGAGGCATATGGCGCTGCATTTACATTGCAAGAGATGCTTACTGTAAAAAGTGATGATGTCTCCGGAAGAACCCGCATATACGAGGCAATTGTTAAGGGTGAACAGAGATTGACTCACGGCACTCCAGAGTCGTTCAATGTGCTAATTAAGGAATTGCAGGGTTTAGGTTTAGATGTTCGGACGGAGAAGATAAAATAATGGAAGAACTCATTGCATTTGATAGTATTTCTATAAAACTCGCTTCACCCCAGGTTATTAGATCCTGGTCTAAGGGAGAGGTAAAAAAGGCAGAAACTATCAATTACCGCACCTTGAAGCCAGAAAAAGACGGTCTATTCTGCGAAAAGATTTTTGGGCCTGTGCGTGACTGGGAGTGTAACTGCGGTAAATATAAAGGAATAAAATTTAAAGGGATTACCTGCGACCGCTGTGGGGTAACGATAGAACGCTCCTCTGTAAGGCGCGAGCGTATGGGCCATATTGAATTAGCAGCGCCAGTGACGCATATATGGTTTTTTAAGGCAGTCCCCTCACGGCTCTCCGCTTTATTAGATATGTCTCTTCGGGACCTTGAAAAGGTTATTTATTACGAAGAGTATGTTGTGGTTGATCCTGGCAATACCCCTTTAAAGAAGAAGGAGCTTTTGACAGAAGAGAAATATCAGGAGGCGCTTAATAAATACGGTTCTAACTTTAAGGCTAAGATTGGGGCTGAGGCAATAGGTGATTTATTAAATGAGTTAAACCTGGAACTTTATTGTCGTAAACTGCGCCGCGATTTAGAGAAGGCAAAAGATATACTTTCTAATCGCAAGTCCTTAAAGGCCCTTAAGATTGTTGAGGATTTTAAGAAGTCAGGAAATAAGCCTTCCTGGATGATTCTGGAGGTTTTGCCTGTTATACCGCCTGATTTAAGGCCCTTAGTTCCTTTAGACGGAGGCAGGTTTGCCACATCAGATTTAAATGATTTATATCGCAGGGTTATAAACCGTAATAATCGCTTAAAGAAACTCATTGAACTTAACGCCCCTGAGATTATAGTGCGCAATGAAAAACGCATGCTGCAGGAGGCTGTGGATGCCTTATTAGATAACGGCCGTCATGGCAGGCCTGTTATGGGCGCGAATAATCGGCCTTTAAAATCGCTTTCTGATATGCTTAAGGGCAAACAAGGCAGATTCAGGCAAAACCTTTTAGGTAAACGCGTGGATTATTCAGGCCGTTCAGTAATTGTGGTAGGTCCTGAATTAAAACTCCATGAGTGCGGCCTGCCTAAACAAATGGCCCTTGAGCTGTTTGAGCCGTTTATTATAAAGAATCTCAGGGAAAAAGGGTTTGTGCATACAATTAAAGGCGCCAGGCGTATGGTTGAACGCGGAAAGATTGAGGTTTGGGATATTCTGGATGAGGTAATCCGCGACCACCCAGTGCTTTTAAACAGAGCCCCGACACTGCATCGCTTGGGGATTCAGGCATTTCAGCCGGTTTTAATTGAAGGAAAATCCATAAAAATCCATCCATTAGTTTGCACCGCCTTTAACGCAGATTTTGACGGAGACCAGATGGCTGTGCATGTGCCTTTGTCCTTAGAGTCGCAACTTGAGGCAAAAATCCTTATGCTTTCCATAAACAATATATTTTCTCCGGCTGATGGCCGTCCTATAGTGACACCCACCCAGGATATTATTTTGGGGGTTTCTTATCTATCAAAAGAAAAACCAGGGGCAAAAGGTGAAAATAAAATATTTTCCAGCGACAACGAGGCATTGATTGCTTACTACGACGGAGAGATTGACCTGCACGCCAGAATTCGTTTAAGGGTAGATAACATTTTTGATTTTGAAGAGAGGGTGGTAATCTCTGATAAGCGGATTATTGATACAACCGTTGGCAGAATTATATTTAACCAACTTTTGCCTGAAGGGTTCGGTTTTGTAAACAAGGAACTTAATAAAAAGAACGTGGGCGATATAGTTACTGAATGTTACAAGAGATTCGGGCATAGCCGCACGATTCAACTTCTTGACGACATAAAAAGATTGGGGTTTGAATTTGCCACCTACGGCGGGATATCTATAGGTATTGATGATTTAAAAATACCAAAGGCAAAAGAAGATGTTTTAAAAGAAGCCAGGGATGAGGTTGCCAGGGTTGAAGAGCAGTATCGCAAGGGCATCATTACAGATAGGGAGAGATACAATAAAATTATTGACATATGGACGCACGCCACAGACAGGGTCTCTGATTTATTATTCAAAGAGATGGACCCATTTAATCCTATATTTATGATGGCTGATTCAGGGGCAAGGGGTTCGCGTTTACAGGTAAGGCAGTTGGCGGGTATGCGCGGGCTTATGGCTAAGCCTTCCGGTGAAATTATAGAAAGCCCAATAACAGCCAACTTTAGAGAAGGGCTAACTGTCCTTGAGTATTTTATATCTACGCACGGTGCGCGTAAGGGCCTGGCAGATACTGCCTTAAAAACAGCAGATGCGGGTTATCTTACCAGACGCCTTGTAGATGTCGCCCAGGAAGTAATTGTGAATGAAGAGGACTGTGGTACCCTTAATGGCATAACCGTATCTGCTATTATAGAAGGCGATGAAATAGTTGTTAGTTTAAAAGACCGCATTGTTGGCAGGGTTGCGCTGGATAATATAGTAGATATTATTACCGATAATGTGATTGTGGAACAAGGTAGTGAAATTACTGAAGAAAAAGCGGAGATGATTGAGAAACTCGGGATTGAGAAAATACGGATTCGTTCAGTCCTTACCTGTGAGTCGCTTAAAGGTGTTTGCAGTAAATGCTATGGAAGAAATTTAGCCACAGGAAGGCTCGTAGAGATAGGCGAGGCAGTAGGTGTAATAGCAGCGCAGAGTATAGGAGAGCCAGGCACGCAGTTAACTATGAGGACATTTCATATAGGCGGTACAGCATCAAGGATTGTAGAACAATCTTTCATCAAGGCAAAAAATAAAGGCATAATTAAATACCACAATTTAAGGACTGCTATAAAAGAAAAAGAGTTTGTAGTTTTAAACCGTAACGGCGCAATCAGTATCAACGATAACCAGGGCAGGGAATTAGAAAGGTATCCGGTTCCGCAGGGCGCATTTATCAATGTTGCTGACTCAGGAGAAGTAAACAAGGGCTCTGCCTTTATCAGATGGGATCCATATACATCTCCTATCCTTACCGAAGTTTCAGGAAGGGTTAAATGCGAAGACCTTACGGAAGGCATAACAGTTAGAGAGGAATTAAACCCTGTTACAAAGATGACTGAACGCGTAGTTGTGGAACATAAGCAGGAATACCATCCGCAAATAATAATTTTAGATGAAAAAGAAGAGGTATTAGGGATATATCCTATCTCTGTTGGGGCACATATCTTAGTCAAAGACAACCAGAGGGTAAGCGCCGGAGACCTCTTGGCAAAGACCCCCCGCGTAGTGGGTAAGACCAGGGATATTACAGGCGGTCTTCCGCGTGTGGCAGAATTATTTGAGGCAAGGCGGCCTAAGGACCCTGCAATAATCAGCGAGATAGACGGTTTTGTTGAGTTTGGAGAAAGTAAAAAAGGCCAGCGCGTCATTATAGTTAAATCTCCAACAGGGATGCAAAGGGAATATGTAATTCCCCATGGAAAGCATCCAAATGTATATAAGGGAGATAAGGTAACAGCAGGACAGCAGTTAACAGATGGTCCTGTGGTGTTGCAGGATATTTTAAGGGTATGTGGGGATAAGGTATTGCAGGAGTATCTTGTTAATGAGGTCCAGGAGGTTTATCGGCTACAGGGCGTGCACATAAACGATAAACATATAGAACTGATTATCAGGCAGATGCTAAAGAAGGTAAGAATTGAAGACCCAGGAGATACTGACTTTTTGGTTACCCAGCAGGTAGATAAGTGGACCTTCCAAGCGGAAAATGCCAGGGTAATTAAAAAAGGAGGCAAGCCTGCGTTAGCAACTCCATTGTTGTTAGGTATTACCAAGGCCTCTTTAACTACAGAAAGTTTTATTTCCGCAGCGAGTTTTCAGGAGACAACCCGCGTTTTAACAGATGCCTCTGCCTCTGGCAAGAAAGACGGTTTATGCGGCTTAAAAGAAAACGTGATTGTTGGGCATCTAATCCCAGCAGGGACCGGTTTTCGTGGTCACCGTGAAATTGAGGTCGTAAAACTTGCAGGCACAGAAGAAGGTAATCAGACGGCTTAAGGATGCGTTAACTAAAGAATAGATAAAGGAAATATTATGCCAACTATTGCACAACTCATTCGTTTAGGCAGGATATCCAAAAAGAAAAAAACAAAATCCCCGGCTTTAAAGGCATGTCCGCAGAGAAGGGGCGTGTGCGTTCAGGTGCGCACAATGACACCTAAAAAACCCAACTCCGCCTTAAGAAAGATTGCCAGGGTGAGATTGACTACAGGCATTGAGGTTACTTCTTATATTCCAGGGGAAGGACACAATCTTCAGGAACATTCCATTGTTTTAGTCAGGGGCGGACGCGTAAAAGATTTACCAGGTGTAAGGTATCATATAGTAAGAGGGACACTTGATGCAGCCGGGGTTAATCAACGAAAGCAGTCGCGCTCTAAGTATGGGGCAAAAAGGCCAAAATAAGCCAGGAATTTATAGATAAGTAAGATAATAAACTAAGAAAAACATATGAGAAGAAGAAGAGCCCAGGAGAGAAAAATATTACCAGACCCAAAATTTAATAGCAAGGTGGTTGGTAAATTTATTAATATGCTGATGTTAAAAGGTAAAAAATCCCTTGCTGAGAAAATATTATATAAGGCATTTGATATTATAAGACAGCAACTTAATGAACCAGATGTGCTAAAGGTTTTTTATAAGGCAATAGATAACGCAAGGCCTCGTCTTGAAGTAAAGCCGCGTCGTGTTGGAGGCGCGACATACCAGGTCCCAGTAGAGGTCAGGCAGGAAAGGGGGACATCTATAGCGCTACGTTGGATAAGGGACTTTGCCAGGAATAAGAAAGGCAAGGCAATGGAGCAGAAACTTGCAGAAGAGATTATATCTGCTTATAAAGGAGAAGGCTCAGCCATAAAGAAAAGAGATGATACTCACAAAATGGCAGAGTCAAATAAGGCATTTGCACACTTCAGGTGGTAAGGCATTTGTGAGAAACAAGATGATGAATGAAGTCGTATGAAAAAATCAGGTTTAGATAAAATTAGGAATATTGGTATTATTGCGCATATTGACGCAGGTAAAACCACTACTACAGAGCGCATACTTTTTTATACAGGTAAGACCTACAAAATTGGTGAGGTTGATGAGGGCACCGCTACTATGGACTGGATGGTCCAGGAGCAGGAGCGAGGCATTACCATAACTGCTGCCTGCACTACCTGTCAGTGGCGGGATATTAATATAAACATCATAGATACCCCGGGGCATGTAGATTTTACAGTAGAGGTTGAAAGGTCATTAAAGGTATTGGATGGCGCGATAGTAATTTTTTGCGGCGTGGGGGCTGTAGAGCCGCAATCAGAAACTGTTTGGCGTCAGGCTGACAGATATGGAGTCCCAAGGATAGCCTTCGTTAATAAACTGGACAGGACTGGCAGCAACTTTTTTGAAGTTATAAACCAGATGCATAAAAAGTTGGCAGCCAATTGCGCTGCAATTCAGTTGCCTTACTTACAAAATGACAACTTATGCGGGATAATAGATTTGATTGAAAGAAAAATGTTTCTATACAAAGATGACCTTGGTAAAGAATTTCAGGTTCAGGATATACCTGCTGATTTGCTTCCCGAGGTGAATAAATACCGCGAGAAGATGATAGAAAGGTTAGCAGAGGCTGATGATAAAATTATGGATTGTTTTGTTCATGCTAAAGAGATAAGCACAACAGAAATCAAAGAGGCAATCAGGAGATCTACAATTGCAAATAAATTTGTGCCTGTTTTATGCGGGGCGTCTTTAAAAAACAGAGGAATTCAACCACTCCTTGATGCCATCTGCGATTATCTGCCTTCTCCTGCTGATTTGCCTTCTGTAAAGGGCATTAATCCAAAGACTGGAGAATATGAAGAGATAACTGCTTCTGATAAGGCGCCTTTATGCGCATTATGCTTTAAGGTTACTACAGACCCTTATGTGGGCAGGATTAGTTATATTAGAATGTATTCTGGTAAAATTAACACTGGTACATATGTTTACAATGCTACAAGAAGGCTAAAGGAAAAGGTTACCAAGATGGTTCGGATGCACGCAAACCGTCAGGAAATAATTGAAGGCATAAGCGCTGGAGATATAGCGGCTGTTATAGGGCTTAAGGAGACTAAGACAGGAGATACGCTTTGTAAAGAAGAAAACCCTATTTTAATGGAGGCAATGCGTTTTCCTGAACCTGTAATACAGGAGGCAATTGAGCCAAAAACAAAACAGGACCAGGAGAAACTTGGTCTTGCCTTGCATAAATTAGAGGATGAGGACCCATCTTTTAGGGTAACATATAATCAGGAAACAGGTCAGACCATTATCTGCGGAATGGGGCAGTTGCATCTTGATATTATAATTGATCGTATACTAAGGGAATTTAACGTAGAGGCAAGGGTAGGAGAACCGCAGGTGGCATACCGCGAGACAATTACCAAAAAGGTACACACTTCAGGAAAATTTATACAACAGACTGGTGGACACGGTCAATACGGTCATGTGGTTATAGAGATTGAGCCTCAGGATATCCCTGGCAAAGGCATTGAGTTTATGGATAAGATAAAAAGCGGGGCTATACCTAAGGAATTTATTCCTTCGGTAAAACAGGGCATTTTGGATTCTGCAAAGAGTGGGGTTTTAGCCGGTTATCCAGTTACTGATATTAAAGTAACCTTGGTTGACGGCTCATTTCATGAAGTTGATTCTTCTGAACTTGCCTTTAAAATGGCAGCCTCAATAGCCCTAAGCGATGGATTAAAAAAAGCCCACCCTGTTTTATTAGAGCCGATTATGGATATGGAGATTGTTGTTCCTGAGGAGTATATGGGTAGCGTAATTGGAGATTTAAATTCCAGGCGCGCCAAAATTGTATCCCTGTCAGTCCGTCAGAATTTGCGGACAATCAGGGCGAATGTGCCATTAGCCGAGATTTTTGATTATGCCACTATATTGCGTTCCTTAACCCAGGGGCGCGCATCCTATACAATGGAGCCCTCATTTTATGCTGAGGTGCCTTCACATATAGCAGAAAAAATAATTACAGGTTTTACATCCGATAGTTTAAGGAGGGTTTGATAAAAATCAGGAGGTGGAGTAATGGCTAAAGAAAAGTTTGTGAGGTCAAAGCCGCATGTTAATATCGGGACTATAGGTCATATAGACCATGGTAAGACATTGTTGACTTCTGCTATTACGCATGTTTTAGCAAAATTAGGAAAGGCACAGCCAAGAGAATACACAGATATTGCTAAAGGCGGGACAGTTAGAGATCAGACAAAGATAGTTACCATTTCTGTTGCGCACGTTGAGTATGAAACAGATAACCGCCATTACGCTCACATTGACTGTCCAGGACACGCAGACTACATTAAAAATATGATAACCGGGGCAGCCCAGATGGACGGCGCGATACTTGTAGTTTCTGCTGTTGATGGGCCTATGCCTCAGACACGTGAGCATATACTGCTTGCAAGGCAGGTAAATGTCCCTGCAATAGTTGTATTCTTGAATAAAATAGACGTTGTTACAGACAAGGAATTAGTTGACTTGGTAGAAATGGAGGTAAGAGAACTTCTTACAAAGTATGGTTTTCCAGGTGATAAAACCCCAGTCATTAGAGGCAGCGCATTAAAGGCAATGCAGGCTATCGCTTCTTCAGGCGATCCTAATCACGCTGATTGCAAGCCGATTCTGGAATTGATGAAGGCTATAGACGATTTTATACCTATGCCAGTCAGGGAACTGGATAAACCTTTGCTTATGGCTGTAGAGGATGTTTTTAGCATTGAAGGAAGAGGCACTGTTGGCACAGGCAGGATTGAACGCGGTAAGGTAAAGATAAACGATGAGGTGGAACTTGTGGGTTTAAGACCCGAGGTAAGAAAGACCGTAGTTACAGGTGTAGAGATGTTCAGGAAAGTCCTTGATGAAGGCCAGGCAGGGGATAACGTTGGCCTGCTTTTAAGGGGTATAGAAAAGAATGACATTGAGCGCGGTATGGTTATTGCTGCGCCCAAATCAATTACGCCTCATACCAAATTTAAGGCACAGGTTTATATATTAACAAAAGAAGAAGGCGGCAGACATACACCTTTCTTTAGTGGTTATCGGCCGCAGTTCTATTTTCGCACCACGGATGTTACAGGAACCGCTAAATTGCCTCAGGGTGTAGAAATGGTTATGCCAGGAGATAACGTTAACCTGGAGGTAGAGTTAATCACGCCTATCGCTATGGAGAAAGAATCGCGTTTTGCTATCCGCGAAGGCGGTCATACAGTAGGCGCTGGTGTAGTTACTGAAATAATAGCTTAATCTCCTTTAATCTTATACGGAATTAACGAACCAAACAAATATGCAGAAGATACGTATAAAACTTAGGGCTTACGACCATCGTCTTTTAGACCAGGCGGTTACGGAGATAGTTGATACGGTAAGGCGCACAGGCTCAAAGATTTCAGGGCCGATACCCCTTCCTACAAAAAAGGAGATTTATACCGTATTGCGTTCTCCTGTTATTGATAAGAAGTCGCGAGAGCAGTTCGGGTTATTTACGCATAAGCGCCTTATCGACATCTTTGAACCTACTTCAAAGACGATTGATGCCTTAAGAAAGTTGAATCTACCAGCAGGTGTGGACGCTGAGATAAAATAATTTGTTTGTAAATTTATTCTTTTTAGCCCGTCCTGCCCTTTGAAAACGAGTTAAATGGGCTAAACGAAACAAACTAGTATGATAGGAATATTGGGAAAAAAAATAGGAATGACTCAAGTTTATACTGAAGGAGGCAGACGTATTGACGTAACTGCCATTGAGGCAGGACCCTGCCCTGTATTGTCTATTAAGGAAAGGCATATTCAATTGGGTTTTGACCCTGTTAAAATGGACAAGATAAAAAAACCCTTGGCAGGATTTTATAAAAAAATAAATGTTACCCCCTGCAGGATTATCCGGCAACTTCCTAAGGATTCTAATAGGGAATATAAAATAGGAGAAGAACTAAAAGTTGATTTGTTTAAGGCAGGAGATTTTGTGGATGTGGTTGGGACATCCATTGGCAAAGGGTTTCAGGGTGGTATGAAGCGCTGGAATTGGCACGGTAGCCCTAAAACTCACGGTTCGATGTCCCATCGTCGCATAGGGTCATTAGGTTCTTCTACAACTCCTGGCAGGGTATGGAAGGGGCATCATCTGCCAGGGCATATGGGTGTTAAGCGTGTGACAATTCAGAATTTAAAGGTAGTTAAAGTTGATACTGAAAATAATCTCCTTTTAATTAAGGGCGCTGTGCCAGGCCATAAAAACAGTTATTTGTTAATTAGTAAGGCAAAAAAGAAAAATTAATACTCATAAATGGAAGCAATCGTATTACCTATATATAATACCGAAGGCAAAGAAGTGGATAGCCTTAAACTTGATATGGCAGTATTCAACGGCAGGATAAATACAGATGCTATATATCAAGTAATAAATTCATACAGGGCTAATCAGAGAAAAGGTTTGGCTTCTACTAAGACCAGGGGCGAGGTCTCAGGCGGCGGCCGTAAGCCATGGAGACAAAAAGGGACAGGGCGGGCAAGGGTTGGTTCAACGCGTTCTCCGCTTTGGCGTCATGGAGGCGTTGTGTTTGGGCCCCATCCAAGAGATTTTTCTTATAGTGTGCCTGATAAATTAAAATCCCTGGCTTTAAAATCAGCCCTGAATGCTAAGGTAAAAGAAAAAGGCATTATAGTCCTTGATAGTTTGTTTATTCCAAACCCCAAAACAAAAGAGGCAATCAGGGTTTTGTCAAATCTAAAGATAGAGCCCAGAAAAAAACAAAAGGTACTTCTACTTATGGATAGTAAAAATGACGGTTTAATCCGCGGTTTTCGTAACATTAATTTCCTAAACATAAACTTGGCAACTAATACTAACACATATGAGATTTTAACGCATCAGAAACTCGTTATTACTAGGGATGGACTTAATCAACTTATAGGCAGGTTAAAAAAATGACTTCATCTTATGATATCGTAAAATCTTTGTTCAGAACAGAGAAATCCACGCGCAATGAGCCATCTGGTAAATATTTTTTTCTGGTAGCCAGAAATGCGAATAAACCTCAGATAAAACAGGCAGTAGAGGAGATATATAAGGTAAAAGTGAAGGACGTGAATACCTTTATATCTCGTGGCAAATTAAAAAGGGTCAGGTATCAATTAGGTAAGACCCCGGATGTTAAAAAGGCAATAGTTACTTTAAAAGAAGGACAAAAAATAGAAACAGCACCGTAAGTTAGGTGTTAGGTGATAGGTTTTAGGTGTTAGAGGGGTTAGCACCTAAGACCTGACACCTGACACCTGATACCTAGCGCGATGGGCATAAAAAAATTTAAACCAACAACACCTTCAAGGCGCTGGATGACAGGGTCGGATTTTTCAGAGATAACTGCATCCAAACCGCAGAAATCTTTAATCACTCCGCGTAAACAGACAGGAGGCAGGAATGCCTATGGTCGTATCACAGTCAGGCACAGGGGCGGAGGGCATAAGCGGATGCTACGGCTTATTGATTTTAAAAGAGACTTGCTGGAAATTCCGGCAAAGGTCCTTACCATAGAATACGACCCCAATCGTTCTGCGCGTATTGCCTTATTAGAATATCCAGATAAGGTTAAACGTTATATTTTAGCCCCTGCTGGTTTAAAAGTAGGGGATGAGGTTATTTCCTCACAACAGAAAGATACTGAGATAAAAACAGGGAATTGTCTCCCCCTAAGATATATACCTTCAGGAACTATGATTCACAATGTAGAGTTATTTAAAGGTAAGGGCGGGCAGATTGTAAGAAGCGCTGGCGCTTACGCACTTATTATGGCAAAAGAAGGGGATTTTGCCCACATCAAACTGCCTTCAGGAGAAGTCAGATTAGTAAGTTTGGATTGCCGCGCCACTATAGGTCAACTGAGCAATATTGAACATGAGGCCATAAGCATAGGCAAGGCAGGAAGAAAAAGATATTTAGGCATAAGGCCAACAGTAAGAGGTCTTGCTATGAATCCAGTGGACCATCCGCATGGCGGCGGAGAAGGTAAATCCGGACAAGGCAATCCTCATCCTGTAACGCCATGGGGCGTGCCTACCAAAGGCTATAAAACAAGAAAACCAGGAAGATACTCAGATAAATTTATTATAAAAAGAAGGAAATAAATATGCCGCGTTCATTAAAAAAAGGTCCGTTTGTAGACGAAAAGTTATTAAGAAAAGTAGAAAGGCTAAGGCGTGCAGGTACGCGCCAGGCGATAAAAACCTGGTCAAGACGTTCTACCATAATACCTGATTTTGTAGGTATGACTTTTGCGGTATACGATGGCAGAAAACATATACCTGTTTTTATTACAGAAAATATGGTTGGCCATAAATTAGGAGAATTTGCACCTACGCGTATATTCCGAAAGCATGGTGGAGTCAAGGCAAAGAAGGCGCTTGAAAAGACATAGGTTAAGGCATAGGCGATGATAGTCAAGGCAGAAGGAAAATTTTTAAGGATATCCCCTACAAAGGTAAGGCAGGTTATTGACCTTATTAGGTCAAAGGGTGTTTTGGAAGCCGAGGCAATTCTTTTAACGATTAATAAAAGAGCAAAGGAGTTTCTTATTAAGATACTGAGGTCAGCCATTGCCAATGCCAAGGTAAAAGGGTTTAGGCCTGAGCAGTTATATATCTCTAAAATAATTTGTAATGTAGGCCCATCCTGGAAGAGGTATAATGAAGCGGCTTTTGGCAGGGCAACGCCTATAAAGAGAAGGACATCGCATATCAAGATAGAACTGGATATAAAACCAGGAGAATAAATCTATGGGGCATAAGGTTCATCCGTTTGTTCAAAGGATAGGTTTTATTAGGGATTGGCATAGCCGTTGGTTTGCCAGGCCAAAGGAATACAATGTATTTATAGAGGAAGATTACCGTATCAGGAAATTTATAAATGAGAAACTAAAACAAGCCGCTATTTCAAAGATTATCATTGAGAGATTGGCAGAGCGCGTTAAGATTCGTATATTAACAGCAAGGCCAGGCATAATAATCGGTCGTCACGGTTCAGATATTGAGCGCCTGCGCGAAGATTTAAACGCCATAGTCAAAAAAGAAATCTCCATTGATATTGAAGAGGTAAAAAATCCAATTCTGGATGCGCAGTTGGTTGCCCAGAATGTGGCTTTGCAGATAGAAAGAAGGGTGGCTTTTCGCCGTGCTATAAAGCGCGCTATTGAGCAGACTATGAGCGCAGGCGCTAAAGGTATTAAAATTACAGCAGCAGGCAGATTAGGCGGGGCTGAGATGTCAAGGACTGAAACCTTTAAGCAAGGCAAAATTCCTTTACAGACATTCAGGGCGGATATAGATTATGGTTTTGCAGAAAGTTTAACTACATACGGTCTTATTGGCATAAAGGTTTGGATTTATAAGGGGGATATACTATCTGATAAAGATACCCCTGAGAATAAAAAGGAAGAGGTTTCAGTATCTATGCCGCAGGTCCAAGACCCTAAGGCTTAAAGTACTATATTTAGCACAGTAGCGTTAAGGATTTTTATTTGAAAGGATAGTTTGTTATGGTAATGATGCCCAAGAGAGTAAAATATCGCAAGAGCCAACGCGGTAACAGGCGTGGGGTAGCCACTAGCGGCACAGATTTAGCCTTTGGCGAATTTGGTTTAAAATCACTTGAGAATGGATGGCTTAAGAACAGTCAGATTGAGGCAGTGCGCGTTATTTTAGCAAGGCAACTACATAAAGGCGGTAAGTTATGGATAAGGGTATTTCCCGATAAGTCCATAACAAAAAAGCCTGCCGAGGTTCGTATGGGTAAGGGTAAGGGAGAACTTGACCATTGGGTTGCGGTTATAAGAAGGGGGCGCATTATTTTTGAATTGGGCGGAGTTCCAGAGGAATACGCCCGCCAGTGTTTCAGGCTTGCTGCGTATAAATTGCCATTTAAAACAAAATTTGTAACGCGTACGCATAAATAGGTAAAATGAAAGTAGAAGAATTGCGGAATCTTTCAATAGAAGAATTATTACAAAAAGAAAAATCCCTCAGGGAAGATTTGTTTAAACTGAATAACCAGAGGTATTCTGGGCAGGTAGAAAAACCGCATATGTTTTCTTCTATAAAAAGAGACATAGCCAGGATACAGACAGTTTTGAGAGAGAAGAAAGCGAAGACAAATGGGTAAACGCAAGGAATACACAGGTATAGTGGTAAGCGATAAGATGCTTAAGACGATTATTGTCAGGATAACGCAATTAGCCAAACACCATAAATATTCCAAGATAATAAAAAAATATAATAAATTTAAGGTGCACGACGAAAAGGGCATTGCTAAACAGGGTGATTTGGTGCGTATAATAGAGACCAGGCCTTTATCAAAGGATAAACGTTTTAGGCTCCTTGGGGTTATTAAAAAGGCAGCAACCCCACATATAGAAATAAAAGAAGAGATAAAATGATTCAACTTAGAACTATTGTTGATGTTGCGGATAATAGCGGTGCAAAGCGGGCGTCGCTTATAAGTGTTTTAGGCAGAAAGGGCAAGGCGACTGCTGAGATTGGAGATATAGTTAATGTCAATGTAAAGGAGTCATCTCCCGACGCAGTTATAAAAAAAGGAGAGGTCGCCAAGGCAGTGGTGGTAAGGACAAAGTCTGCTATAAGACGGCCTGATGGCTCTATCTTAAGATTTGACCGTAATGCCATTGTATTTATTGATGCCCAGCTTAATCCGCGCGGGACAAGGGTATTTGGTCCTGTAGCCAGGGAACTAAGAGATAAGAATTTTACAAAAATAATATCATTAGCCCCAGAGGTAATATAACAATTTTTTAAAATATATTTATTATTAGATATGCTTAAGATTAAAAAAGGCGATACCGTTTATGTAATTAAAGGCAAAGACAGGGGTAAAAAAGGCAAGGTCCTTAAGGTATTTTTAAGGGAAAATCGCGCCATAATTGAGGGTATTAATTTTGCGAAGAAGCATAAACGTCAGACACGTCAGGACCAGCAAGGCGGCATAGTGTCTATTGAAGCGCCTATCAATCTTTCCAATGTTATGCTCTTATGTAAAAATTGCAATCGTCCTGTGCGCGTTGGTTTTATTGTATCTAAAGACGGCAGTAAAGTGAGGATTTGTAAATCCTGCAAAGAACAGGTGTAACTATGACCCCCAGGCTATTAGAGCAATACAGAAATGAAATTATTCCCAAGATGATGGATAAGTTTGGGATAAAGAATAAATTTGCCGTGCCCAAGTTAGAGAAGATTGTGGTAAATATGGGCGTTGGTGAGGCGCTTACTGATATAAAAATTTTAGATAAGGCAATGGAGGAATTGGCTGCTATCACTGGTCAGAAGCCTGTAATAAGAAGGGCAAAGAAGGCAATATCCAACTTTAAAATAAAACAAGGTCAACCAATAGGATGCAAGGTTACCTTAAGACGTGCTATAATGTATGAATTTATGGATCGGCTTATAAATGTAGCAATACCGCGTATACGCGATTTTAGGGGAGTGCCTGGGGATTCTTTTGATAATGCAGGTAATTATACCCTGGGGCTTAGCGAACAGTCTATATTCCCTGAAATAGATTACGACAAGATAACAAGATCCCAAGGCATGGATATAACGTTTGTAATAAAAAACGCCAAGTCCAAGGAGCAGTCCAAGGAACTCTTAAGGTTATTCGGCATGCCTTTTGAGGCTTAAGGAGAACAATGGCTAAAAATTCACAGATAGCAAGGTGGAAAAGGACACCAAAGTTTTCTACACGTAAGTATAATCGTTGTCATATCTGCGGCAGGTCAGGGGGTTATCTTAGAAGGTTTAATATGTGCAGAATTTGTTTCAGAGAACTTGCCTGGCAGGGTATGATACCTGGTGTAAAAAAGGCAAGTTGGTAATTATAATTGGGAGAAACCATAAATGTCAAGGACTGATTTAATAGCGGATGTCTTTACTATGATAAGAAATGCCTTAATGGCTGGCAAGGATAATTTAGATGCGCCTGCCTCTGGCAGTGTTAATGCCATCCTTGAGATTTTAAAAAAGGAAGGCTATATTGATAATTTTAGGCTAATAGATAATGATAAGAAAGCCAGGATTTATTTAAAATACATTGCTGGTAAGCCTGCTATCCAAAGCATCAGGCGCATTTCCCGTCCAGGCCTTAGGGTTTATGTAAAAAAAGACAAAATACCTTATGTCTTAAGAGGAAGGGGACTGGCTATAATTTCCACCTCAAAGGGCATTCTTACTGATAAAGAAGCAAGGCAGCAAGGCGCAGGCGGTGAAGTCATTGGTTATGTATGGTAAAGGGAAAAGTGTATGTCTAGGATTGGCAAAAAACCCATAGTAATACCTAAAGACGTAAAGATTGAGGTTAAAGACAATCTTATATCAGTTGAGGGGCCAAAGGGGAAATTGATGCGTTCAATTTCCGATAGAATAAACCTTGAAATAAAAGATGGGCAGATTTTTTTAAGGCGTTCTATGGATACTAAAATAGACAGGTCCTTACACGGTCTTTATCGCGCCTTAATATTCAATATGATTAAAGGGGTAACAGAGGGATATAGAAAAGAATTAGAAATAATTGGCGTAGGGTTTAAGGCGCAACTTTCAGGCAATTCCTTGAATATGCAACTTGGATTCTCGCATCCAGTAAACTTTCCTGTGCCCGAAGGCATAAAAGTTGAAACCCCAAAACCTACGCAGATTATAATAAGCGGCATTGATAAGGAAAAGGTTGGAGAAGTAGCAGCCCAGATACGCTCCATATATCCGCCTGAGCCGTATAAAGGCAAGGGGATACGTTATGCTGGAGAACGCGTAAAGAAAAAGATAGGCAAGGCGCAGGCAACTGCAAAATAATTCAGTTATAGATAAAAGATGAATAAAAAAGAACAATTAAGAATAAAAAGACACCGGCGCATTAGGTTGCGTTTATTCGGGACTAAGGAGCGGCCGCGGTTAATTGTCCACCGTAGTTTAAAAAATCTTTATGCCCAGGTTATTGATGATACGGCACAAAAGACATTATTTTCTCTTTCAACCCTTAATAAACAAATAAAAGAGAAACTTCCTTCTGCAGGAAATGTTCAGGCAGCAGCATTATTTGGCGAAGTTTTTGCCCAGAAGGTTAAAGAGAAAGGTATCACCAAGGTCGTTTTTGACAGGGCAGGGTATCTTTATCACGGTAGGATTAAGGCGTTTGCTGATGGTTTAAGAAAGGGAGGGCTTGTATTTTAAAAAATGCGCGAATTAAATATTGAACAACAACCAGAATTTATAGAAAAGGTTATTAGCATTAACCGCGTTGCGAAGGTGACTAAGGGTGGAAAGAAACTTCACTTTAGCGCCCTTGTTGTAGTAGGGGACACTAAAGGACGAGTGGGTTTTGCCCTTGGTAAGGCCAACGAAGTCGCAGACGCAATACGAAAAAGCCTCACCAAGGCCAAAAAAGAACTTTTTTCAGTTCCATTGGAAGGTTCAACAATTCCCCATGAAGTAGTAGGCGAGTTTGGCGCTGCCAAGGTGCTATTAAAACCTGCTTCAGAAGGCACAGGTGTAATTGCCGCTGGACCTGTAAGGGCTATATGCGAGGCAGCAGGCATAAAGGATATATTGACAAAATCCCTAAGGTCAAATAATCCTATTAATGTAATCAAAGCGACTGTAGAAGGTTTAAAAAATCTAAAGTCAGAACCTAAAATTGTAAAAAATGACACAGAATCCAAGAATTAAGAAAAAAAATTTGTTAAATCCCAAGACAGAAACATTATCTATGACAGCCGATAGTAATGATAGAATTATAAGTATTGGTTTGCATAACCTTAGGTCCCCAAAAGGCGCGCATAAAAGAAAGAAACTTCTTGGCAGGGGTTCTAGTTCAGGACATGGAAAGACATCAACCCGGGGTAGCAAAGGCCAGACCTCCCGCGCAGGCAGGGATTTTTATTTAGGTTTTGAAGGGGGCCAGACGCCTTTAATACGCAGGACCCCTAAACGAGGGTTCACAAATAAATTCAAAAAGGAATACCAGATTATAAATTTAGAAAATCTTAGAAGATTTAAAGGACAGACAGTAAATCCGCAGGCATTACAGGAGCAGGGATTTATTAAAGATAAGACCAAACCCGTTAAGGTCTTAGGTAAAGGAGAAATTAAGGAACCGCTTGTAGTTCAGGCGCATGCCTTTTCCCAGAAGGCACAGGATAAGATTAAAAACGCAGGTGGCAAGATAGAGGTTATATAATGTTTACTGCCTTGCTTAATTGTTTTAAGATTCCTGATTTAAAAAGGCGATTAATCATAACCCTTGCTCTTATTGCAGTTTACAGGATTGGTTGTTATATCCCGACCCCAGGAATAAATGGTATGGAATTGGCGAATTTTTTTAGCCGCATTGCTAAAACCCAGGGCGGGGCTTTATTCGGCATAATTAATATGTTTTCAGGTGGGGCTATGGAAAGGCTTACTATATTTGCCTTGGGGATAATGCCATATATATCAAGTTCAATTATTTTGCAACTTTTAACCGCTGTAATCCCTGCCCTTGAGAAATTATCCAAAGAAGGCAAGGCAGGATATGAAAAAATCAATCAATACACGCGTTACGCAACTGTAGGCCTGGCTATAATTCAGTCTTTCTTTATTGCCTTGTGGTTAGAAAGCCCGGCGCACTTTGGAGGCGCAAATATAGTGATGCATCCAGGGTGGGGCTTTAGGTTTCTGACGGTGTTGACCCTTACAACAGGCACAATATTTATTATGTGGTTAGGTGAACAGATACAGGAAAGGGGTATTGGTAATGGCATATCTTTGGTTATCACAGCAGGGATTATTTCAAGGATTCCTTCTGCCTTAAGTCAACTTTTTATTTTAATATCCCCTTTTTCTCCTAACAAACGCCAGATTCAACCTTTTACCTTATTGATTATGGCAGTACTTTTGGTTGGAGTGGTTTTTGCAGTTATTATGATTACCCAGGCGCAGAGGAAGATACCAGTTCAGTATGCGCGTAGAATCGTAGGCAGGAAAATATTTGGCGGTCAAAGCACATACATACCTCTTAAGGTAGATACAGCAGGGGTTATAGCCATTATTTTTGCTCAGTCTATAATCTTATTTCCTGCGACATTAGCGTCATTTATTCCCAATCCATCTTTTCAGAATTTTGCCCAGGCATTGGTAAGGGGGCACCTGCTTTATACATTTATCTACGCATTGCTTATAATATTCTTTTGCTATTTTTATACGGCGATAGTGTTTAATCCGAATGACTTATCAGAAAATATGAAGAAATATGGTGGTTTTATACCAGGGGTACGACCAGGCAGTTCAACAGCAGAATTTCTGGACTACGTGATGACAAGGATTACACTTGCAGGCGCTGTATTTATCGCCTTTATTGCTATATTTCCAGATTTTCTTATGGCATGGCTTAAGGTTCCTTATCTGGTTGCCTCATTTTTTGGCGGGACAGGTATATTGATTATCGTGGGGGTGATGTTGGATACCATTAAGCAGATAGAATCACATCTTCTAATGCATCACTACGAAGGGTTTCTTAAGGCAGGACGCATAAAAGGAAGAAGGGCATGAGAATTATATTGTTGGGTCCTCCCGGGGCAGGCAAAGGGACGCAATCTAAACAATTGGCTGAGAGATTAAAATTGCCGCATATTTCCACCGGCGACCTTCTAAGGCAAAACGTCTCGGAGAAAACCGCATTAGGGGAAAAGGCAGTAGATTTTATGAATAAGGGTTTATTGGTTCCTGATGATTTGGTGTCAGAGATGTTAGACCAGAGGTTAAATCATAGTGATGTTAAGGCAGGGTTCATACTGGACGGTTATCCGCGCAACCTATCTCAAGCAGAGACATTAGATGAGATGCTTGCAAAAAGGAATATGCCTATAGATTTTGTATTTTACCTTGATACCCAAGAAGCCGTAATTATCCAGCGTCTCGGCGGACGCCTGGTATGCAGTTCCTGCGGGCTCAATTTTCATATAAAGAATATGCCTCCTAAGAAAGCCAATGTATGCGATAGGTGTAACGGCAGGCTTATCCATAGGGCAGATGATAATGAGGCAACCATCAAAAAGCGCCTTGAGGTTTATAGAAAAGAGTCAGAACCCATAATCCGGTATTACGAGGCGCAGGATAAATTGTATCACGTCCTGGCAGACGATGAGGCAGGGGTAGTATTAGATAAAATTATTAACCTCATAAAAGAACACGATGATTCCCTTAAAGTCTAAAGAAGACCTGGAAATGCTTAAGAAATCAGCCAGAATCCTAGTTAAGATTATGAACAAATTAAGGGGGGTTGTGGCAGTCGGGGTTTCTACTGCTGAAATTGACAAACTGGCAGGAGAGTTAGCGTATAAGGAGGGTGCAATACCCGCCTTTAAGGGTTATAAGGGTTATCCTGCGAACATATGCACATCAATTAATGAAGAAATTGTGCATGGAATTCCATCTGATAGAAGACTAAAAGATGGGGATATTATAAGTTTGGATATGGGCATAAATTACGATGGGTATTTTACAGATGCGGCTTTTACTGTAGAGATAGGTAAGGTGGATGCGAAGACAAGAAAACTTGTTGAGGTAACTAAGGGTGCTTTATCAGAAGGCATAAAAAAGGCGCGGCCTAAAAACAGGCTTTCTGATATATCGTATGCTATACAGAGTTATGTGGAGAGATACGGATTTTCAGTAGTCAGGGAGTTTGTTGGGCACGGCATAGGTTTTTCACTTCATGAAGAACCCGAAATACCTAATTACGGTATGCCCAATAGCGGCCCTGTCCTTAAAAACGGTATGGTTTTAGCCATTGAACCTATGGTTAATGCTGGAACCTGGAAATCCAAAATTCTGGATAATGGCTGGACAGCAGTTACCTTTGATGGTAAGCCTTCTGCGCATTTTGAACATACTGTTGCTATTACAGAGAACGGGCCAGAAATATTAACTTGTTAAAAATATATGGCCAAAGAGGAGTTAATTGAAACAGAGGGTGTGGTAATAGAGGCGCTTCCCAATGCAATGTTCAGGGTAGAACTTGAGAATGGGCATAGGGTCCTTGCCCATGTCTCAGGGAAAATGCGAATGAATTTTATAAGGATATTGCCTGGGGATAAAGTAAAGTTGGAACTTTCTCCTTATGATTTAACAAGGGGTAGAATTACATTCAGGGTTAAATAAATAAAGCAGCAATTAGGTATTATATGAATGCCTTAAATTGTCTGCCCATTAAAAATGAAGGTAAAGGCATCAGTAAAACAAATTTGTAGCAAGTGCAGGATTGTTAAAAGGAGAGGTATCGTGCGGGTTATATGTTCTAACCCGAAACACAAACAGAGACAAGGGTAAATACAAATCCTAATAAATACCAAACGATATGGGAATGCGTTTGGGATTTGCCAAGTGTTAATTAAGATATAATTTAAGGAGGATAATAGTGCCCAGAATATTAGGTGTAGATATCCCTAAAGAAAAAAGGATAGAGATTGCCCTGACTTATTTATACGGGGTTGGCAGATCTCTTTCTAATAAGATACTCGCTGATGCAGGGGTTGACCCGGATAAACGCGCAAAGGACCTTTCTGAAGAAGAGGTTTCGCGCATAACAAATACCATACAAAAAAACGGTCTTCGCGTTGAAGGAGATTTGCGCAGGGATATATCTCAGAATATAAAAAGACTTATTGATATTGGTTCCTGGCGGGGGCTACGTCACAAAAAAGGACTCCCTGTCAGGGGACAACGTACAAGAACAAACGCCAGAACCAGAAAAGGCCCGCGCAAAGGCGGTATGGCTGTTATCAAGAAAACAGAGACAAAACCAGCGTCTACACAAAAACCTGCTAGCAAATAATAAAAGAGGTGAAGATGGCTACTAAAGACAAGGCAAAAAAGAAGAAAATGGCTAAGGGGATAACCTCCGGGATTGCCCATATCCAGGCAAGTTTTAATAACACAATTATTACCATAACAGATAAACAGGGTAATGTTTTGGTCTGGTCAACACCAGGCATTGTAGGTTATAGCGGTTCCAAAAAATCTACGCCTTTTGCCGCGCAGGTAGCAGCCGCAGATGCCGGCAGAAAAGCCAAGGAAATCGGAATAAAAGAACTGGATGTTTATGTAAATGGTCCTGGATTTGGCAGGGAATCGGCAATCAGGGCGCTTCAAGCATCAGGGCTTACAATAACTTCAATAAAAGATGTAACTCCTATTCCGCATAACGGCTGTAGACCAAAAAAGAAAAGGAGAGTTTAATAGATGGCTAGATATATTAACCCAGTCTGCAGATTGTGCCGGCGACAAGGGGAAAAATTGTTTTTAAAAGGACCAAGGTGCAACACCCCAAAGTGTGCTATTGCAAAAAGGAGTTTTGCACCAGGGCAACACGGCCAGGCAAAACAAAAACTTTCTAATTACGGGCTACAACTTAGGGAAAAACAAAAAGTCAAAAGGATGTATGGTATTCTTGAAAGACAATTCCGCAGATATTTTGATATAGCCTCAAAAAGCAAAGGGGTTACAGGCAGGGTCCTGTTACAGTTATTGGAGAGGAGATTAGACAACCTGATATTTAGGCTTGGCCTGGCTGTATCGCATGCCCAGGCGCGTCAGATTGTAAGACACAACTTTATTTATGTGAATTCAAAGCGCGTGAATATTCCGTCTTATCTTATAGACAAAGACGATATTATAGAAGTAAAGGCAAAGGAAAAGGCATTAAATAAAATTAAGGAAAATCTGGAACTCAGTAAAGATAGAGGCATTCCTTCCTGGCTTGAGTTTGAGCCGCAGAAACTTACCGCCAGGATCCTCAGGTTGCCTGAAAAAGAAGATATCCCAACCTCTATCCAAGAGCAGTTAATTGTAGAATTGTATTCCAAGTAATAAATTGGTAGTTTAAAACTCCAAAATAATACAGACCTTTGACCATAGACTATAGACCCGGTTAAATCTTGTATAACCTAAGAGGAGGAAGATAGATGGGCGTTAAATGGAGAGATTTTCAACTGCCTAAGAGACTTGAATGCGATGAGTCTACATATACCAATACCTATGGAAAATTTTTTGCCGCGCCTTTTGAAAGGGGCTACGGCGTAACCATAGGCAATTCTTTAAGAAGGGTTCTTTTATCCTCAATTGAAGGCAGCGCCGTCAGTTCTGTTAAGATTTCAGGCGTTCAGCATGAATTTTCAACAATCCCAGGCGTGCTTGAGGATGTTACAGAGATAATTCTAAACATAAAAAGCCTGGTATTAAATTCGCATTCAAAAATCCCCAAGACAATATATATCAAGAGGGATACAAAGGGCGAGGTGAAGGCAAAAGACATAGAGGTGGATGAGACAATAGAAATAATTAATCCAGATTTGCATATAGCAACACTGACTAAGGATACAAAATTATCCATTGAGATGGAGGTATCCAAGGGCAGGGGTTATGTGCCTGCTGAGGCAAATAAGAGAGAAGACCAACCTATAGGCACCATACCTATAGATGCTGTATTTAATCCTGTTAGGAAGGTTAATTTTTCAGTAGAAAATACGCGGGTAGGCCAACGGACAGATTATGACAAACTTATACTTGAGATATGGACAAACGGGGCAATAACTCCAAAAGACGCATTATTATACGCCTCCAATATCCTGCAGAGACATTTAGACATATTTGTGAGTTTCGGGCAGTTGCCTGAAGAGGTTGAGGAAGAAGAGACAGAGATGAGCAAGGAGGAAATTGCCCTATACGAAAAATTAAGGCTGCCTATAACAGAACTTGAACTTTCAGTAAGAAGTTCTAATTGCCTGCGGGAGGCAAATATTAAAACAATTGCCGACCTGGTCAAGAAGACAGAAGATGAGATGCTAAGTTTTAAGAACTTTGGCAAGAAATCATTGACAGAGATAAAGGAACTACTTGCCGGGATGAACCTATCTTTAGGGATGCAGGTAGATGCTAAAAAATTGAAAAAAGTTTAAATGAGGCACAACTTAAAATGAGACACTCAAAAAACAAGTTTTTATTAAACCGTTTCACAAGTTGGCGCTATGCAACATTAATCAGTTTAGCCCGTAGCGTGCTTTTATATCAAAGCGTCAAAACCACGAAGACAAAAGCCAGGGCAGTTCAACCATTAATAGAAAAACTTATAACCTTAGCCAGGCGTAACAGCCTTGCGGCAAAAAGACAGGCTTATAAGGTTCTTGGCGACCATAAATTAGTCAAAATGCTTTTTAATGATATAGGCCCTCGCTTCGCCAATAGGCAGTGCGGTTACACCAGGATTTTAAACTTAGGCTCAAGACGCGGGGATAACGCAGAATTGGCAATTCTTGAACTAACCGAGATTAAAAAGAAAGAAATTAAAAAGCAGAAGAAACCAAAAGAGGAGACACCTAAAGAAGAGACAAAACAGCCGCAGGCAGTTCAGGAAGAAGTTCAGCCGTTAGAAAAACAACCAAAGGGTAAGGTTATGGTTCAGGAAGAGAAGCCGCAGATAATCAAAAAGCCTCCTAAGAAATTTTTAGGCGGGATAAGAAATATATTTAAGAAAGAAAGGGATTCTTTGTAATTTTGTTTATCACGATATATCTTTAAACGAAATAATAGATATCTCGATGCGTATAGAAACGCGACTGGCAGAACGCCTAAAACAAATCAATCCCTCCTCTACGCTTGCCATAACGGCCAAGGCCAAAAAGTTAAAATCCGAAGGCAAGGATATTATTAGCCTTGGCGCTGGCGAGCCTGACTTTGATACCCCTGATTTTATAAAGGACGCAGGTTGTCAGGCGATAAAAGATGGTTTTACCAAATATACCCCTACCACAGGAATCCCTGAATTAAAAAAATTAATCTCTGATAAGTTTAAAAAAGATAACTCCTTAGATTATGCCCCAAGTCAAATAGTGGTTTCCTGCGGGGCAAAGCACAGCATATTTAATGCCCTTATGGCCTTGCTTGATCCTGGTGATGAGGTTTTAATTCCTTCCCCTTACTGGGTAAGTTATCCTGAGATGGTGAAAATCTGCGAGGCCGTCCCCAGATTCATCAAGACTGCCTCAACAGATAATTTTAAGGTTACCCCTAAGGATTTGGAGAAATATATAACGCCGCATTCCAAGATTTTTATATTAAACAGCCCATCTAACCCCTGTGGTTCTGTTTATAGCCTTCAAGAGTTAGAAGAGATAGCCAAGATATGTGTCAAGAAAAAGATTTTTGTAATAAGCGACGAGATATATGAGAAACTAATCTATGATAACCTAAGGCATATATCCATAGCGAGTTTGGGTAAAGAGATATACGACCTTACCATTACGGTAAACGGCATATCAAAGGCTTATTCTATGACCGGCTGGCGCATTGGTTATTTAGGCGGACCAGCAGATATAGTTGATGCCATTTCAAAACTACAGGACCATACCACATCCAATCCTACATCCATCAGCCAGAAGGCGGCGGTTGCGGCTTTAATGGCATCGGATGAATTTACGCGGAATATGTGCCTGGAATTTGCCAGGAGGAGGGATTATATAATTACAAGACTCAATAAAATTAAGAAACTAGATTTTATTACACCCAGTGGTGCGTTTTATATATTCTGCAATATTTCTAAAACCAAAATGGATTCCTTTACCTTTGCTGACCGACTCCTTAATGAGGCGAATGTTGCTGTTATCCCTGGCAATGCCTTTGGCGAAGATGAATATGTGCGCATAAGTTTTGCTATTGGCATAGAACAACTTAAAGAGGCATTTAATAGAATAGAAGAATGGCTTGAAAATAATTAGGACACCCTAGATAACGCAAAACGTAAAACGCAAAAATAAAGAAAGTTAGCGAGTTAACGAGTTAACGAGTTTAATCACGGATTAGCACGGATTAAAAGACACGGATTAAACGGATTTAGATAAGACAATCCGTGGTAATCCGTTTAAAAATCCGTTAAATCCGTGATTATAATCCAGAGGTACATTAAATAACACAATACTTAATACTAATAATATTGATAACTAAACAATGGGAAAGACAATAGCAGAAAAAATACTGAGTAGTCACGCAGGAAAAGATTTATATGCTGGTGATTTTGCAATTGCCAGGGTTGATTTCGCATTTGGCCAGGATGGCACCTCTTCAATCATTATTGATAGGATAAGAGAATTAGGAATAGACAAACTTAATACAAAATTCTGTATGGTTATTGACCATAGTTCTCCTTCTCCTAATGAAGGGGTCTCTAAGGTTCATAAGAAGATGCGTCAGTTTAGTCAGGATTATAAATCCGCCCTTTATGACATTGGTTGTGGCGTATGCCATCAAGTCATACCTGAGTCTGGGCAGATACTTCCCGGCGATTTGGTTTTAGGTGCTGATTCCCATACCTGCACATACGGGGCATTAGGTGCTTTTGCAACTGGCGTGGGTTCTACTGACTTGGCAATTACTTTGGCAACGGGTAAAAACTGGTTTAAGGTCCCCCAAACAATCAGGATTAATTTAACAGGTAGAATCCCTAAAGGTGTATTCGCAAAAGACATCATACTCTATATTATCTCAAAGGTAAGGTCAGACGGCGCAACTTACAATGCAGTAGAATTTAGCGGGCCTGTAATCAGCAATCTGGATATGGATGCCAGATTTACTATTTGCAATATGGTTGTAGAAATGGGCGCAAAGGCGGGTTTTATGCCTGTTGATGATAAAACATTATTCTGGCTTAAGAAAAGGGTTTTAAAAAAGAAAAGAAAAGTAAAACCTGTTCTTCCAGATAGCGATGCCGATTACCTTAAGGTTTTGGAATATGACATCTCAGGGCTTAAGCCGCAGGTTTCCTGTCCTCATAGCGTGGATAACGTCTCTTGCGTAGATGAACTTAAGGATATAAAAATAAACGAGGCATATTTAGGGACCTGCACTAATGGAAGATTAAATGATTTAAAGATAGCGGGTTTTATGTTAAAATCACGTAAGGTTGCAAAAGGCGTAAAGTTTATTGTTGCGCCTGCTTCGCGGGATATATTGCTTGAGGCAATGCGTTTAGGTATAATTGAGACATTGGTTAAGGCTGGCGCTGTAGTTGTGTCTCCGGGGTGCGGTCCTTGCGTAGGGACGCATAACGGCATACCAGCAGACGGCGAGGTTGTGGTATCCACGGCTAACAGGAATTTTAAAGGCAGGATGGGAAATCCTAATGCCTTTATTTATCTTGCTTCTCCTGCCACTGTTTGCGCTTCCGCAATAGCCGGTAAAATCACCAATCCCATAAATTATTTATAAAATCGGGAGGCTTACATATGGAAATCCGAGAATTGCTTATAACCTGCATTGAAAAGAAGGCTTCAGATTTACACCTTACAGAAAATGAACCGCCTATCTTGCGTATAGACGGAAAAATAATGCGATTAAAAGCCCCTTCCTTAAACAGGGATGACTTAAAGAAAATGGTTTATAGCGTCCTTACCAACACCCAGAAGGAAACTTTTGAAAGGGATTTGGAATTGGATTTTTCTCTTGCCTTGCCCGGGATGGATAGATTTCGTGTTAATGTGCATTTACAAAAGGCATCTGTTGAGGCTGCATTCAGGAGGGTGCCGCTTACAATACCACGCATTGAAGATTTGGGGTTGCCTCCTGTGGTTTTAGATTTAGCACGTAAACCCAATGGTCTGGTTTTGGTTACAGGGCCCACTGGTATGGGTAAGACCACAACCTTAGCCGCAATAATAGACCTGATTAACAACGAAAGGGAATGCCTTGTTATCTCCATTGAGGATCCCATTGAGTTTATCTTTAACAATAAAAAGGCGATTATTAAACAAAGAGAGGTTTATGCAGATACCCATTCTTTTGCAGAGGCATTAAAACATGTCCTGCGTCAGGACCCTAATGTGATTGTTGTAGGAGAAATGCGCGATTTAGAGACTATATCAACTACCCTGACCGCTGCTGAAACAGGGCACTTGGTTTTAGCCACACTCCATACACCTGATGCGCCGCAGACCATAGAAAGAATCATAGATGTATTCCCTCCACATCAGCAGCAGCAGATTAAATTACAATTAGCAGATTGTTTGCAGGGCGTGATTTCGCAGTTGTTGCTTCCACACGCATCAGGTAGCGGCCGGGTATTGGCAGCAGAGGTAATGGTGGCTACCCCCGGCATAAGGAACCTCATTCGGGAACAGGAGATTGAACAGATACCAACGCTTATGCAGACAGGCAGTCAATACGGTATGAAGACTATGGATAAGGCCCTAAAGGAACTTTACAACCAGGGCTTAATAACTCTTGATGTGGCTATGTCTAAGGTGAAAAATATAGACGAATTTAAACAGTTATGAAGATAACAGGCGATGTCATAAGATTAGGAGATAACATAAACACTGATTTTATTATATCAGGCAGGTATAAATTTTCTATAACTGATATCAAGGAATTGGCTAAGCACCTGATGGAAGATATTGACCCATCCTTTCCCTCAAAGATAAAACCAGGAAAATCTATTATTGTATCTGGCAGGAATTTTGGCATGGGTTCTTCCCGCGAGCAGGCCCCACTTGTTATTAAGGAGGCTGGGATTGTGGCTGTAGTTGCTGAATCCTTTGCGCGCATTTTTTACCGCAATGGCTTTAACATTGGCCTGCCGCTCATTGAGGCAGAAACAAGCAAAATCTCAGAACAGGATTCCCTGGATATAGATTTGGGGCAAGGTTTAATCAGGAATCTAACCAGAAATACAGAGATTAAAATTAAGGCATTTCCCGCTTTTATGCAAGAGTTGCTTAAAGAAGGCGGAGTGGTTAATTATTATAAAAAATACAAAAGATTGCCTGAGGTTGTTTTAACTTAATATTATGGCACATAAAATAACTTTAATTCCTGGAGATGGAATAGGCCCTGAGGTTTCTTCTGCGGCAAAGAGATGTATTGAGGCAACAGGGGTAAAGATAGACTGGGAAGAGGTTGTTGCAGGCGAGGCCGCCCTGTCTAAATACGGAGATGTCCTGCCAGAGAATGTCATTGAGTCTATTAAGAAAAATAAGGTTGCGCTTAAAGGCCCAATTATTACTCCTATAGGCACTGGTTTTCGCTCTGTAAATGTAGGCATAAGGCAGGCGTTGGATTTATACGCCTGTGTAAGGCCTGCAAAGACTTATCCAGGGGCAATCACTAATTATAAGAATGTAGACATCGTGATAATCAGGGAAAACACTGAGGATTTATACGCTGGTATTGAGTTTCAGGAAGCAGACCCACGCACATTAAACCTTATTTCAGAGATAAACAGGGTTACCTTAAAAAAAATCCGCCAGGATTCAGGTATTTCCATAAAGCCCATTTCCAGATATGCATCTGAGAGGATTGTTAAATTCGCCTTTGAGTATGGCATTAAATTTAACAGAAAAAAAGTTACCTGCGTGCATAAAGCAAATATTATGAAATTTACAGACGGGTTGTTTCTTGAGGTAGCAAGGGAGGTGGCCAAGAGATATGCGGGAAAAATTGCCTTTGAAGAGGCAATCGTGGATAATCTTTCTATGCAGTTAGTTTTAAGGCCACAGAATTTTGATATCTTAGTGCTGCCTAATCTTTACGGAGATATTATTTCAGATTTATGCGCAGGTCTAATCGGCGGGCTCGGATTAGCCCCTGGCGCAAACATAGGAGATGGTATGGCTGTGTTTGAGCCTGTGCATGGCGCAGCCCCTAAATATGCAGGCCAGAATAAAGTTAATCCTACAGGTATGATTTTATCCGGCGTCCTTATGCTAAGATATATCAAAGAGGACCGCGCCGCGGATATCCTTGAGAATGCTGTAAGGGATGTGTTAAGTGAAGGAAAGTTCGTAACCTATGATTTAAAACCTCACAGGGATGACCCTACAAGCGTGGGGACGCGTGAGATGTCAGAGGCAATTATCCGCAAAATCAAAGAGTATACTTAATAATAAAGGAGATAATCCTTTGCTATTATCTTAAAAGACTTTATATCTATAAAAAATAAGAGATGAAAATTAGCATTATAGGAGCAGGAAATGTAGGCGGTTTAACCGCAATGCGTATTGCCCAGGAAAGACTGGGCAATATTGTTTTAGTGGATGTAGCCAAAGGCGTGGCGCAGGCTAAGGCATTTGATTTAGAGGATTCTAAATTTATTCTGAAATATGATTACAATGTCTTAGGGACAGAAGATATAGGTGAAATCAAGGATTCTGATATTATAGTAATCACAGCAGGCCTTGCGAGAAAACCAGGTATGACCCGCGAGGACCTCTTAAATAAAAATGCCAGGATACTAAAAGAAATTTGCTTTAATATAAAAATGTTGTCTGGTGATGCCATTATTATAGTAGTGACGAACCCCCTGGATTTGATGACAAGGTTTATTCTAAAATCCACAGGTTTTAATCCAAGAAAGGTAATTGGTATGGGCATTACCCTGGATGCCTCCCGCTTTGCAAATCTCATCAGCAAAGAGTTAAGTATACCTGTTTGCGATATCCAGGCATGCGTTATTGGAAGCCACGGAGAAGGAATGCTGCCTCTACCAAGGTTCAGCAGTATAAAAGGCGTATGCCTGGATGAATTTCTTGACGATAAAAAAATAAATGAGTTGGTTAGAAAGACAGTTGACAGGGGCAGGGAAATAGTCTCTTTGTTAGGTAGCGGCAGCGCCTACTTTGCGCCTTCTGTTGCTGTGGCTGAGATAGTCAGGGTAATTGCCAAGGATGAAAAACGCACCCTGGGTGTTTGTGCATATCTTAACGGCGAATACGGGGTAAGTGATGTGTGTATAGGAGTTCCCTGCCGTTTAGGAAAGAATGGCATTGAGGAAATTATAGTGTTAGACCTGAATGAACAAGAGAAAGAAAGTTTTCTTAAATCAGTATCTAATCTTAAAGAACAATTTAACAGTTTAGATGACTCTTAGTTAGAATTTTTTTAAGAGTCCTTATTTAACAATAATGGATTACGACCTTGCAATTATCGGGGGCGGCTGGGCAGGGTTTAATGCTGCTATAAGGGCAAGGCAATTAGGCCTGAAGGTTTGCCTTGTAGAGAAAGATAAAATAGGAGGCACCTGTCTTAACCGCGGATGCATACCCACCAAGGCGCTTATACAATCTACTAAGATATACTCACTCATCTGTAAGTCATCTGATTTTGGCATAGAAACTACAAATCCACAAATAAATTTCCAGAGAATCCAATCCCGCAAAGATAAAATCGTCCAGCAACTTAGTCAGGGAATGAATTTTATGCTTAAAGGGATAGACTTCATTCCTAAAGAGGCCAGAATATTATCCCCTGAGACCATCAGTATAGGGGATAGGAATATAAGAGTTAAATTTATACTTATTGCCACAGGTTCAAGGCCTGCTGAATTACGAAACATTAAGTTTGACGGTAAAAAAATTCTCTCAAGCGATGATGTTTTAAATCTAACCAGGATACCACGTTCACTTTTAATTATAGGCGGGGGTGTAATTGGCTGCGAATTCGCAAGTTTATTTTCAGTATTAGGGGCGCAGGTAACAATAGTTGAAAAAATGCCTCAACTCCTTCCCGGTGAAGATAAAGAAATAGCAAAAAAGATAGAAACTATCTTTAAGAAGAGGGGTATTAAGGTAAGCACTGATACCGATGCCTTATCTTTAGATTTGGGGAATTACGAGTTGGTATTGCTAAGCATAGGTAGGGTGCCGCAAACTTACGGCTTGGGTATTGATAATCTTGGGGTAAACCTTGAAAAAGACAGGATAGTTGTAGATGAGTATCTAAGGTCCAATATCCCGAATATCTATGCAGCCGGAGACTGCTGCTGTGCTAAATTTATGTTAGCGCATTTTGCAGCCTATCAAGGCAGGGTAGCAGCCCAGAATATTGCCTGTCCAGGCAATCCTAAAAGGGCAGATAATGCTGTTATCCCAAGTTGCATATTTACAGACCCTGAAATAGCCAGTGTAGGATTAAATGAAGATGGCGCTAAAAACAAAGGTATTGATGTCTTAATAAACAAATTTGATTTTTTAGGTTCAGGTATGGCGCGTATTTTAGGGGAGACAGAGGGTTTTATAAAGATAATTTCTGATAAAAATACATCAAATGTGCTTGGCGCCTCAATAATAGGCCCGCGTGCTACAGAATTGATTGGTATTTTTTCCCTGGCTATATCTAACAACCTTAAAATCTCCCAAATAAAGGATACTATTTTTGCGCATCCCACTTTATCAGAAGGCATACAGGAGGCATTAAGCAAGGATTATGGACTTTGATGTCTTTGATTTAGGTCTCATTGATTATAGATTGGCTTGGTTATTTCAGAAAGAGGTTTTTAAGGCGGTTAAAAATGGCTATGCCCGGATGGCATTAATAATCTGCAGCCATTACCCTGTAATTACAATAGGCAGATTAGCAGGCAAAGATAGCATCCTGGTATCTGACGATGAATTAAAAAAAAGAGGTATCTTTATATATGAGGTAGAGCGGGGAGGGGATGTAACCTATCACGGGCCAGGGCAGATTACCGCTTACCCGGTATTTAATCTAAATTATCTTAACAAAGACCTTCATTGGTATTTGCGTGAATTAGAACAGGTTGCTATAGATTTTTTAGAAAACTTTGGTATTTCTGGCATCAGAAAGCCTCATCTTACAGGCGTCTGGCTCAATGGCAAAAAAATAGCCTCAATTGGAATAACAGTAAAAAATTGGATTACATATCATGGCATAAGTATAAACATCAAGAAAGATGATTTATCCGGTTTTGATTTTATTAAACCCTGCGGAATGAATATTGCGATGACTTCCCTGGAGACTGTTTTAAAAAGAGAAATTTCAATTCAGGATGCGAAGGATAATATTATAGAAAAATTCAGGGGAGTATTTTGTAAGAAAAACAATATGTAATTATAGAAAAAATATATTTTAACGCGGATCCGCCACAAGGCATGGCGGATGCTACAAGTATTTTTGCGGAAAGCAGATTTACTGTTTATTCGAGGAGGTATTAAGATGACAAATGTAGTTTTGCCAGCGCTTGGAGAAGGGATTGAAAAGGCAACTGTTTCTTACTGGTACTTTAAAGAAGGCGATAAGATAAAAGAGAAAGAGGATTTAGTAGAATTGACAACTGACAAAGCCACTTTTAATCTTCCTGCGCCTTGTTCTGGAATTCTTGTGCAGATTATTTTTCATGAAGGGGAATCAGTAAATATAGGTGAGGTCTTAGCCACAATAGAAGAGGAATAAAAAATAGGGACGAAAAATAGGGACGAAAAATAGGGACGTTTCTATTTTTTCTTAATGAATTTTCTGAAGTGAAAAAATAGAAACGTCCCTATTTTTCCGTCCCTATTTTTCTTAAATATATATTGACAAGTCATAGTTTTATTAGTATATATTAATATATATAAGATTATAGTAAATATGTGTAAAAGGTGGTGAATATGCAAAACAATAAAGAAATTATGACAACTAAAGAAGTGGCTGCTTATCTTAACATCCATCCGCTTACAGTCCATAAGTACGCCCGCGAAGGGAAAATCCCTGCTTTTAAGATTGGGACTGACTGGAGGTTTCATAAAAAATATCTCCAGAGGTGGATTAAGGAAAAATCTACCTATAACCTTCAAGGCAAAGAGCGCAGGAAATCCGCGTTAGATAAAACTTAATAATTTAACCTCTTGGATGATGAAAACTTTTGCCTTTCTATTCTATCCTTTAAACTTTAAGCAACTAAGAAAGTTCTGGCCCTGGATTAATTTTATACCTCCTTTTATATACCCCTACCTTTCAAAGAATATCCTTCCTTTTAAAATATCAAAGATTAAAAAGGTGCGTTCAAGCCAGGGAGATGAAATTCAGGGATTTATTATGGCCTGCCCATTATTGCCACAGGACCTTTTGACATTAAAGAAGAAATTTGTCCTGGATAAAATTATAACTGCTGGCCGCATTGCTAAGCATTATGGCGCTGATATTTTAGGCCTGGCAGGGTGTGATTTTATAATAAAGGATAAAATTTATAATGCATCTAAAGCCGTAAAACTTCCTTTTACCAACGGCAATGCCTTAACTGCCTGGTCTGTGTTTGAGGCGATATATAGGGTATCAAAGTCAAAGAAAATGGAACTTAAGAATTTTAACCTTGGCGTTATTGGCATAGATAATCTTGTTGCTTTATTATCTTTAGGAAAGTTGGCAGATTATGTTCAGAGAATTATTATTACTGATAAAAACCAGCAGAATCTTGAAAATGTAAAAGATAAAATTTGCAATTTAAATCAAACTCAAATACTTATAGAAGAAGATATAACTAAAGTGGCAAGGGAATCGGATGTCCTGATAATAGCAGATGACTTAGCGGATACAAAAGTTAGTATAGAAGATTTTAAACCAAATAGCATTATCTGCGATATTTCTTTATCAAAGACCTTGCGCCAAAGAATGCACCCCCGATTAGATGTTACACTTATAAATCCCGGTTTAATAAAATTGCCTTATCCTGTTGATTTTGGAATAGACGATGGGTTTCCAAAAGATATTATAAGCGCATCATTAGCCGAAGCCATGCTTTTGACTTTTCAGGGTCGCTTTGTAAATTATTCCCTTGGAGATAGTATGAATTTGGATAAACTTGAGGAAATAGCGGATATAGCCGCCAGATACGGCTTTGAGGTCTGGGTTCCGCAGGCGCCTGTTGGGTGAAAAGGAAGTTTAGCGCGTTTTTAATCACGGATTAACACGGATTTAAAAGACACGGATTAAACGGATTAAAAAGCCACACGGATTTACACGGATAAAGGCATTGTTTAATTAAGGCAAGGGATTGTTTAATAAGGCAATCCGTGGCAATCCGCTTAAAAATCCGTTAAATCCGTGATTATAATCCACAGATAATTACTCATTATTCATTACACAATACGCAATACTAATAAAGTTAGCGAGTTGGCGAGTTGGCGCGTTGGCGAGTTTAGCGAGTTTATAGGATTATGTGGTACTGGATATACAGGATAATTGCTATCATCATATTAAAATTGTTTTTCAGTTTGAAGGTAGAAGGATTAAAAAATTTGCCCACTAAAAGCAATTTTATAATTGTTGCCAACCATTCAAGTTTTTTAGACCCGTTGGTTGTGGCTGCTGCTGTCCCTCGGAAAATACACTGCATAGTTTCCCGCGCACTATTTAGAATACCCCTGCTTAAATGGTGCTTGGAAAGACTTGAGGTTGTGCCAACAGGCGGTTCCTCCGAAGAAGCGATTGAACTTTTAAAACAAAATAAAATTATAGGATTATTCCCTGAAGGAAGGTGCAGCCGCGACGGAAAATTAAAGGAATTCAGAAGAGGAACCGCACTTTTAGGGCTTAAAACAGGGATACCCATTGTCCCCTGCGCTGTATTAGGGACTTTTGATGCCTTACCCGTAAAGGCTAAATTTCCAAAATTTCTACCGATAAAAGTAAAGATTGGCAAGCCAGTATGCCTGTTAAAGGAGTTTGAAGAGGTGGTTGACGATATATATTTACAGGAGGGGATTTTCAAAGTCAGAAACAGAATCCAGGAGATGTTAGATGCCGGATAAAGATTCTATTGAAATAAAGGTGTCAAGGGTGATAAACACGCAGAAATGGAAGGTGATTCGCCTGCTCACCAGGGTATGGGAATTTCCTTTATATATGCCTAATGTTAAAGAGGCTTCAGTAATTCACAGAACGCGGGGCGTTATGAAGACCAGATGGCGGGTGCAGGTAGATGGGGTTCCATTGAGTTGGATAGAAGAGGATACCTTAGCCCTGTCTGAAAATGCCATCTATTTTAAAGCCATAGAAGGGGATTTAGAGGAGTTTAGCGGAAAATGGACATTCCAGGCTCACCCTGAGGGGACAGAGGTTATAGTGGATGTTTATTTAAGGGTGGGCATTCCTGGAATTAAGGATTTTGCGGATATTTACATAAAGAAACTACTTACAAGGAATTTTGAAGCCATACTGGATGCCCTTGAGCGCAGACTGATATCCATAAGATACGCCAGTTATAAACGCGGGGACATAGAAAAGGTTGCTGGTTTCGGAATCGTAGGCCATCTTTATAATTTTAACCATCTGGTAGAGTGCCTTAAAATGTTAAACCCGGATTTTAAAATGCCTTCGCGTGAATTTTTAGGCCAACTCTTTAACATTACACCGTCATTTAAACTCTATGATATTGTCAATTTTAAATCCAGGACAGGCGCGGTTACAAACGGATGTTTTATAGTGGCCACGTTTATCCCTGATATGATAGAGAAAGACATCTGGGCAATATTTTCCAAGGTAGTCAGGGCATGCAGAATTGCTGAAAAGCACGGCATAGGCATAGTTACGCTTGGCGGTTTTACATCTATTGTTGCTGAAAGGGCAGGGCAGGAGATAGCAGATGAAGTGGATGTGGCTGTTACAACAGGAAACACCTTTACCGCTGCAATGGCTATAGACGGAGTTCTTAAGGCTGCCCGACTTTTAAACAGGGATTTGGCTTTTTTAAAGGCAGCCATAGTAGGAGGCACAGGCGATATCGGAAGCGGATGCGCCAGGGCCCTGGTAGATAAGGTAAAACAACTTACAATTACTGGCAGGACAAAGGAAAACCTGCGGCGCCTAAAATCGGAATTATCAAAAATGCGCAAGGCAAAGATTGTTGCTACTACTGATAATCAAGATGCTGTCAGAGACGCAGATATTGTTATCAGCGCCGCCAGCGCCACTTCTTCTATACTTAAGGTGGAATGGTTTAAACCTGGTTCCATAATCTGCGACGTGGGATATCCTAAAAATATTTCTTATTCCCCTACGCACAGGGATGATGTGCTTATTTTTTCAGGGGGGCTGGCAAAATCCCCAACATCTCTGGGGTTACCTATGAACATAGGCCTGCCTTCGCCAGATACGCTATACGGCTGTTTTTCTGAATCCATAATCCTGGCATTAGAAAAACGCTATGAGAATTTTAGTTTTGGCAGAGGCAATATCACCATAGAAAAAATGGAGGAGATAAGGCAATTAGGCAAAAAGCACGGCTTTGAGGTCTCTGATTTTTACTGGGGAGATAAATTGGTTGATGCACCTATGATAGAAAAGGTGAAAGAGGCAATCAGATGAAAATCAAACTCATAGCGCTGATTAGGAACAGAAGGGGAGAGTGTAGATGGATAGTAAAAAAATTGATTTAATAAATAGTATTATTCAAGATGATAAATCTATTCTGAAGGCATATATTTTTGGCTCACAAATCAAGGGTAAGGCAAATAAATACAGCGATATCGATATTGCAGTTTTATTTGATAATAAGGTCGGCAAAAAAGATTATATGGATAAACAGATTGCGCTCGCAAGCAGCCTAAGCGAGGCCTTAAATAAAGAAATAGATATTATTATCCTGAACCAGGCGTCGTTATTTTTGAAATACCATATCCTTAAAGAAGGTATGAAAATTTACGAAAAGCCAGGCAGAAAAGAACATAATTTTGAAGCCTTGACAATAATACAGTATTTTGATTTTCTTCCTATAAAAAGTAGGATAGAAAACGGTATCCTATCCAAAATTAAGGAGGCATAGCAGATGGTAAATCAAAATATTATCAAGGCGAAAATTAACCATATCGAGCGTGGTCTTCAGCGTTTAAAAGGCAAAAAGCAAATAACGCCCGCGCAACTAAAAAACAGCGCAGATTTGCAGGATATCGTTTTGCATAACCTGCAATTAACCATACAGGGGTGTATTGATATCGCCAGCCACATAATTTCAGACCAGGGTTGGACAGTGCCTGACACCTTGGCTGGATTATTTGATATTTTAGGAGAACACAAAGTTATTTCAAAAGATTTAGATAGTCGCTTGAAAAAGATGGTTGGTTTCCGGAATATCATTATTCATGAATACGGGACAATCGATATGGATAAAGTTTACAAGATACTGACGCATGATATTAAAGACATCAGGCTATTTTTGAAGCAGATTTGCCTATACGCAAAGATATAATCTATGAAAATCAAACTCATAGCGCCCGCAAGAAAACCTGAGTGGGGAGAAGATTTCTGGGATATTGCTACAGCAGTAAGACTTAGAGGTAGAAAAACAGGTGGCCCATACCTATCTTTATACATTTTAGCTGCATTAACTCCAAATGATATCGAAGTTATTATTGAGGATGAACGGACAACGCCTATTAATTTTGATGAAAAAGTAGATTTGGTGGGGATCACTGTTGTTACATCGTTGGCATATCGCGCTTATGAAATTTCCGACGCATATCGCAAACGCGGTGTACCCGTGGTTATGGGTGGTATTCACGTGTCTATACTACCTGAAGAAGCAATACAACACTGTGATTCCGTTGTTATCGGTGAGGCAGAAGAGATTTGGGGTCAAGTTGTTAGAGATGCTCAAACAAAAAATCTACAGAAATTTTATCGTGCATCGCGATTTCCAGATTTATCTATTACTCCGCTGCCGAAATGGGAGTTGATGAAAGCAAATGATTACTCTTATCTTACCGTCCAAACAGGAAGGGGTTGTCCTTATGATTGTGAATTTTGTTTGGTAAAAATGTTTAATGGGAATGCATATCGCCACAGAAAGATTGAAAGCGTGGTAAATGAGATTGGATTATTAAATAAGATTGCTCCGCACAGGTTGATTTTTTTTGTTGATGATAATCTGCTCGCTGTTCCTTCTTATGCTAAAGAATTATTCCAATGTATAGAATCGTATAAAATACGATGGTGGTGTCAATCTTCGATAAATAATTTAAAAGACGATAGGATGTTGGAATTAATGTACAAATCTGGCTGCAGAATGATTTTTGTAGGAATCGAGTCTGTTAAACAAGACAGCCTTGATACGATGAATAAAAGCCGGGTCAATAAGGTTGAAGAATATAGAGAAATTATCGATAAGGTTCATTCGAAAGGTATATCTATCTTTGGTTCTTTTGTGTTGGGAAACGATACGGAAGATAAATCAATATTCCAAAAAACAGCCTCTTTCATCATGAATTCAAATATTGCTTATTCTATGATAAATATACTCACCCCACCGCCAGGTAGTGATTTATTTAAAAGACTAGAAGCCGAAGGTAGAATTCTTCATAGAAACTGGGGTTACTATAATACTGATTCGGTCTGTTTCAGGCCACTGTTAATGTCACCGGAAGAACTAAAGATTGGGCGTGATTGGGTTTTGCATGAAATTTACTCCTATGATGCGCTACATAAGAGGCTGATAGACTTATGGAAGAATGGAGTATTAGCGAAGAAAAGGAAAAATTTTTTACAACTTTTTACATTAGGAAGAATAATTTTTACAATAAAATGTATCTTTACTTCGGATTTAAAAAGAACAATGTTTGTTCTTAAGAGTTTATGGAATGTCCATGTTGGTTCTGTGGCATCCATAAGTTTAGCCTTGAGTTTCCATGATTATGCTTACAGATTTTCTAGGGTTAACAACTTAGTAAAGAATAAATGAACATTTATGTTTTAGCATCAATTTCTGCGTTTTTAACTGGTTTATTCTTTGGATATTTTGTATATTCAAAAGGGAGAAATAACGCCAAAAACAAATTTTTTAGCATAGGTTCTATACTTACAGGTATTTGGTGTCTTTTACCATTATTTTTAGTTATATTTGGAGATAATAAAAAATCATTATATAGCGCAAGGGTTATATATATGTTTGCCAGTTTTGTTCCGTCTGTTTGGCTTAGTTTTATGTTTAGCACTGTAGAAAGAAGGAATACGAGGATTATCTTCAGTTCTTATATAGTGTCGTCTTTATTTGCATTATTATCTTTCCACCCCTTATTTATAAAAGGAACAATAAAATTTGCTCCTTTTTTCTGTGTAGTACCCGGACCTCTTTATTTTCTTTTCATTGTATTTTTTACAATCTTGTTTATTTACATTCTAATCAATTTCTGTATTGAGTATAAAGTATCTAATGGATATAAAAAACATCAAATAATATATCTAATTTGGGCATTTATTATAGGTGTTTTAGGAGGCATTATCCACTTTTTAGCTGCTTATATACATAAGGAACCATTCCCGCATGATTTTGTTGTAATTATTTATACCCTTATTGTAACATACGCCATAGTCAAATACAGGCTTATGGATATTGCGGTAGTTATTACCCGCACAACAATATTTTTAGTAACCTTTAGTTTGGTTTTGGGTTTACCTTTTCTCTTTGTAGCCCTGGGCAAGGATTGGTTGATAAAATTATTAGGGCAGAATTGGTGGATAGGACCTCTTATATTAATGGCTGCTTTAGGCACCTCAGGGCCATTTATATTTTTCTATGTTGAAAAAAGGATTGTGTCAATATTGTTACGCGAGCAACGCCGCTATCAGGATGCCTTAAGGCGCGCTGCAGTGGATATGACACGTATTCGTAACCTCCAGCAACTGTTGGATTTTATTATAGGCCTTTTTAACAATGCTGTGCGCGTTTCTCATTCAGCAATATATTGCCTTGATTCTAAAACCAGCAGATTTACCCTAAAAGCCGGCATTAATTTGAAAAACGAACAACCCCCTTCTATAGATATTAAAAATCCCTTGATTAACTGGTTAGAGAACAAAAAAGAACCCCTGCTTTATGAAGAAATAAGACATAAGGCAGAAGATAACCCGGATTCTGTTTTTAAGGAATTAAAAGAACAGATGCTAAATTTAAACGCTACTGTAATTGTGCCATGTATTCTGGAAGACAAGTTATTTGATATTCTTATATTAGGAGATAAACTTTCAGGCAAAATCTATACCCATGAAGACCTGAATAATTTTTCCGAGTTAGGCCGCGAGGTTGCCCTGGCAACTGAAAACGCTTTGTTATATGGAAATATAGAAGAAGAAGTCAGGCAAAGAACAAATCAATTAATAGAGGTACAGAAGCAACTTGTCCAGGCAGAAAAGTTAGCCACTGTAGGTACGCTTGCTGGAGGGGTTGCCCATGAAATAAATAACCCTTTAACTGCAATACTTACCAATGTGCAGATGCTCTTGGTTGATGCTGAAAAACTTGATTCGGATTCAAAAGAATCTCTGACCTTAATAGAGGAGGCAACCAAGCGTTGCCGGACAATAGTCCAGAAATTGATGACCTATGCCAAGAAGCCGTTAGAATCAGGTGAGTTATCCGATATAGACGTCTTAAATATCCTTAAGAAGGTAATATCTTTTTTAGGTTATCAGTTAGAGCAGGAGAATATAAAAATAATTACCGAGGCAAAGGAAGGTGAGTATTTAATCACAGGCAGCCAAAACGAATTAGAGCAGGTATTTACCAATATAATTTTAAATGCCAGGGACGCAATAAAAAAGATTAAAAAAAGCGGTGTCATTTCGGTATCAGTATCAAAGAATAACGATTGGATAGAAATTAAAATAAAAGACGACGGGATAGGTATCCCAAAAGAAATAATGCCAAAGATATTTGACCCATTCTTTACCACAAAGGATGTTGGCAAGGGGCTTGGCCTTGGTCTTTCCATATGCCAGGCGATAGTAGAAAAGCATAAAGGCACGATTACAGTTGAGTCAGAATTAAACAAGGGCGCACTTGTAACAGTGCGCCTGCCTATTGCGAAAGCAAAAATAGGTAAACATCCGCAAACAATCTCTAAAACAGCCGGTTAGGCGGGATAAATAATTCCAGGGGGGTAAACAATGCCAAAGAAAATCTTAATTATTGACGATGAAGAACTGATTATAAAGTCGCTTACGAAATTGCTTGAAAAAAATAAATTTGAGGTTTTTGTTGCCAAGAACGGACAAGACGCCCTGATAATAACAGAAGAGGAAGACATAGATTTGGTAATCGCAGATATCAGGATGCCTGGTATGAACGGCGTAGAGGCAATAGAGGAAATGCAGAAAAACTTAGCAAAAAGGAATTCTAACAATATCCCTGTAATTTTTATTACTGGATACGCAGACGAAGAGATAAAACAAAAGGCAAAGGCATTAAAACCCGTTGCCTATATCTATAAACCTTTTGATATTGATGAACTGGTAGATAAAGTAAAGGCGGTGTTAAACGAATGAACCCGGTAAAAAATCTGAATTTATTTTCACAAGTTAAATACTACCGGAAACTCAGTGAAGAAATACAATCCGTCTTATTAAAACATCCTGATGATTGGTCAAAGTTTCAGCAGATATTTAATTTATGCGTTGATAGAGTATATCAAGATATTACGCTTTTTGAGAAAGAAAATGCCGAATCAGAAATGCAAATCTATAAACTTAAAAAGATATTTGAAAAAAGATATAGGCAGTATTTTCTTTACGGTGATTTTATAAGATGGAGTTTTCAGAAACCATATGGATATGCCGGGGATTTCAAAATTATTGATGATATCTATCTGAATCAACCAACCACGACTGGTTTTGACAGACTATGGGATAATTATTTTCAGCAATTAGCCGCTTCGTGCGCTACGAGGGAGCGAAAAGAAGATTTCAAGAAAATAATTGTTGATTTTGTAAAAAACCATAAGACTAAAAATGTCCGTATAATGAATATGGCTTCCGGTCCGGCAAGAGAAATTAAGGAACTCCTAGATGCAGATAACGAAGGATTATTTTCAAACACAGTATTTGATTGTTATGATTTAGATGAAAGGGCCCTTGAGTATGCAAGGCGGCTTATCAATAGACCTGATAAAGTCAATTTTATCCAGAAAAATGCGATTCGCATTGCCTTAAAGAAAGATATTACCCTAGAGATATATCCAAATTACGATTTAATTTACTGCACCGGCTTATTTGATTATTTAGATAAAAGAATCGCTGTCAGATTAGTTTCTAATCTTAAGAAACTTGTTAAAAGGAATGGTCTCTTGGTAGTCGCAAATGTTGCCGATAAATATAATAATCCCTCGGCTTCATGGATGGAGTGGGTAGCTGAATGGTACCTTATATATAGGACTGAACTTGAATTTAAAAATATTTTTCTTGAGGCAGGTTTTACTGAACAGAACTTGCATTGTATACTTCAAAAAAGTGGAGTAATGCAGTATTGTATCTGTTTATGTTAAATACACATTTAAAAAATATTGCGAGATAACCGATGATAACTCTTTATACACTTTATACACTAACAGCATGGTTGACTACCATTACGGCTTCCTCTGTAGGGCTTCTAGTATATTTTAAAAACCCCAAGAAAGAAGTAAACAAGAAGTGGCTTATTATGAGCAGTAGTATTGCTTTTTGGAGTTTATTTCTTGGCTTTATGTTTAATTCCAAAGATCCACAAAGCGGACTATTATATAGCCGTATTTTAATGGTAGGGGCAAATTTGATACCTCTAACTTTCTATCAATTTATTTTAGCTTTTTTAGAACTAGAAAATAACCGGCGCCAAAAAACATTACTATTGACGGCATATTTATTAACTGGTTTTTTGTTGTTAATAAATCTTACATCAAGTTTTGTAAAGGGTGTTAGTTACAAGCCGCTTGTAAGATGCTTTTATCCCGACGCAGGCCCTTTATATATAATTTACATACTTTTTTATTTAGGGCTTAGCGGATATGCATGTTTTTTATTATTTCAGGCATCTAAAATTTCTACAGGACAGAAGAATAACCAGATTAAATATGTTTTATTTGCTTCCATAGTTGGCTTCTTAGGAGGCGCTTCAACATTTCCTCTTTGGTATCAGGTACAAATTCCACCGTTCGGTTCATATTTTGTTTGGTTCTATTCTCTTAGTATTACCTACGCCATTCTGCGTTACCGCCTTATGGACATTACTGTTGCCATTACCCGCACAGGCATATTTATTGCGGTTTACACATTTGTCCTTGGGCTTCCCTTTGCAGTTGCTTTTTTGCTTAAAAACAGGCTTACTGCAATATTTGGAGGTTATTGGTGGACGCTGCCCTTGGGGCTTATGGCTGTCTTAGCCACTGTAGGGCCATTTATTTATATCTACGTTGAACGCAGGGCAGAGGCAAGGCTCCTTAAGGAGCAACACAGGTATCAGAATACCCTAAAACAGGCCTCTTTGGGTATGACCCGTATCCGTGACTTAAGGCGTCTCCTTGATTTAATAGCCCATATTGTTACCAAGACAGTCAAGATATCCTATGCCGCAATTTACCTTTATAATAAAGATACCGATGAATACCTTCTGCAGGTAAGCCG
>Ga0078972_1003212_pt1 | contig 49907 bp, 74 predicted proteins | sample YelNatPaOPGAMG01_FD_67568 | JGI IMG/M metagenome (GOLD analysis project Ga0078972, IMG submission 67568) | Hot spring thermophilic microbial communities from Obsidian Pool, Yellowstone National Park, USA - OP-RAMG-01 (SPADES assembly) (version 2) | ecosystem: Environmental > Aquatic > Thermal...
CCTCCCCTCTCCCTCTCACATTCTTTTATCTCAGCTTGGATAGAGTTCAACAAATGCTCTTTTGCAAAAAAGGGAATTTGTAAAAATATTGCCCTCTTAGAAGGAGAAAAATACCCGTATGGACTCACAACTCTTTTATTCACCATAACATTAATAGGAAGGCTATCTATAATAGAAGTATCAAATCCATATTTGTTAAGTAATTCTTGAACAAATAGATCTTCCTTTGCTCTTGCTTTGAGTATATCTACAATTTCCGAGATGCTCTTGATTCTATAAACTCCCATTGATAAAACTTCTCTACTACCTATTTGCTTTTTCATTTTATTGTATTTCCTCCTACTCGTTCTAGAGCATCTTTGAGGAGAGTTTAAAAAGTTACTGAGTTTTTCATATTTTATAATTTACCCACCAACGGTCATTAACACAGCTTCAGGAACTACAAATTGTAAATCAGGATGTCCAACCACTCTAACGGTAAACATCTGTGATCTTCCACCCAGACTTTTACTACCAACAATCTCCACTGGTACTTTTCGTACTCCTTTTATCTTTACAACTTGACCTAATATCTCACTCCTCATACTGGATGGAATATAAAGATAATCTACATAGTACTTAAACGCCGCTTGAGACTTTCTTCTACTCTCTCTTCTCTCTCTTAACCTCATAGCAACAACACCTTTACCTCTTGATTGAAGTTCATCTTTAGAAAAAAGAACTACTAAATCTTTTCCATCTCTAATCACTTTCACCATTTTATTACCTCCTTTTTATCTACTTCATTTTGGCAACTTTCGAAAACCTTTTCCAATATTTATTGGAAGGGAAGTTACTATTACTTCACCAGAACGCATAAACTCTTTCTTAGCCCGGTTAATTTCACTTTGAGGTACTCTGCTAGCTCTTAACAAACTTTCTATCTCCTTCCAAACTTCTTCGGGTGTTTTACCTTCAGTTCTTACTGCAAATCCAGCTACTGCATTACCAAAAGGAGAAGGATGTTTTAATTCTAAGTCAAAACTTACTTTACCAGTTTCTTCATATTTCTTTTTCATTTCTTCTATCTCTTTTTCACTAACACCTTGCTGCCTTAAACCTTCCCAAACTTCTTCCATCATAGAAAGAGATTTAGCTGTATCTTTTGTCTCTACTAATCCAAACGGGGGTGGAGCATTTTCTTCATACTTCACTGGAACAATGTGTCGTTGAAATTCCTTAGAAGGTAAATTTCTCTTAAATTGCTCAATTTCATCTCCTTTTTTCTTAGTTTCCTTTACTGGTACAATTTCATCAGTTTCTAACATTTTAGGTGGTGACTCTTTCTGTCTTAAGGTAAAATCTGGTTTTCTCTCTATTTCAGGTGCAGGTCCATATACAAGTTCTCTTTGCTTACCTTTACCGGGTTCTTTCTTTTCTTCTTTTTCCTTCTCTACCTCAACAAGTGGTTGCGTAGTCTGTTCTGGTTCAACTTCTGGTATCTTAAATTCTTCTGTAGGTTCTTTTTCTTTAACTTTAACTTTCTTTTTCTTTGGCTTGTTTATTGGAGATTCCTCATATTGACTAAACCTACTTTTATACTTCTCTACAAACAAATCGACTATACTTTTATTCTTTTCCATCTTATCCCCTTTTTACACAAAAACTTTTCCTTTAACATCTACGAGCTTTCTTACTTCTTCCTTGGTGAAGTGTTTAGAGTTATCGCTACAGTCAAAATCTCTACCTACATGCTTTGGTGCGCCATTGAGAGTTGTAAGATTATTCCAAGAACAATTAAAATTTCTATCTACTCGTTCCGGTGCTCCTTCGAGGGTTGTGAGATTGTTTTTATAACAATAAAAACTCCCTCCTACGAACTTTGGTGCGCCATTGAGGCTTGTGAGTTGATTGTTATTACACCAAAAATCTCCACCGATGTATTTTGGTGCACCTTCGAGGGTTGTGAGTTTGTTTGGACTACACCAAAAATCTCTACCAACATACTTTGGTGCACCTTTGAGGGTTGTGAGTTGGTTGTTATGGCACCAAAAATCTCCATCTATTCGTTCTGGTGCACCATTAAGGGTTGTGAGTTGATTACCGTAGCAACAAAAACTCTCTCCTACGAACTTTGGTGCTCCTTCGAGGGTTGTGAGGTTGTTATAATAACAATAAAAACCTCCATCTACTCGTTCTGGTGCACCTTCGAGGGAGGTGAGTTGATTATAATAACAATAAAAATTTCCGGTTACTCTTCTAATCCTTATAGGTATCTCTAACAAACTATTAAGTCTTAAACTGGCAAAATCTACATTTCCTATTACGTCAAATCTACCATCTGCGAGTTTAATAAGTCTAAGCTTACGTAGACAGTCTTTAAGTTCTTCGCTTATTTGACTTATCTTATAAAAGTTACTGAGTTTTTTCATTTTTTATTACTTTTTGCTAAGAAATCCGCAACAGGTTCCTTTACATAATCCCAATAATTCAAATGCATTATGCAACAAGATAACAACGCTCCACTCTTCTCAAATTCACTTATATTTACAAAAATTGGATCATAACCCAACTTTACACAAATCCTCTCTAGATTAGCTATTCGTTTTTTCTCTAGTACATATTTCTCATCTGTTGCCTTCATCCCATCTATCTTTGTAGCATTTACTATAAACCTATTCACTCTTACTGAGTTAGTTGTACCTTCATAAGCTTCTTCTTTTGGAATAGATATCACATTCACATATTTTTCTATTTTTGCTACGTCTTCTTTACTTAATACCTCAGTACAAACAATTGCGTTCTGTATATCTATTGGAAATAAATAACAATCAAGGTGATAAAGCTTTTCATCCGTTTCTTTTACAGGTATTACATTCATATTAAAGTTATCCATCATCCAGTAAAAAGCTCTTATATCACTCCTTATCCCATATCCACCAACATAGTTATTCTTGTTTATATACTTTAACTCTGCTTCTCCTTCAAAGAAATATGGGGGTTTGAATATCTTATAATCATGGTATTCAAAAAACTTTTTCCCAACTTCTTCTTCTCCCCAACGAGGTTTACTTCTAAAATTAGATAAAATCACTAAGTGGGGCTCTGAAGGAGGACATATACCTAAATTTGCTACATACACCTCATCTTGTAACCCCACAAACGAAGGTAAAAACAAAACTAAACTACTTGTTGAAAGTATAGTATAAAAATCTATAAATTGAGAAAACGCATTTTCTAAATCAATTATTCTCTTTTCTGGAGGTAATTCCTTCATCCAAACATTGTTTGGATCATCAGTACTAAGGTTAAAAGGCAATGCAAGAAGAAATGAAGGATAAGCTATATAATTAAAATTGCCAATTGGTATACTTTCTTCATAATCTAGCTTTTTCAAAACCTCCTCTTCAACATTTACATCTACAGGACAGTTCTGTAAAAGTTTTTTCTTTAATATATCTTTTATATCCATATAGTTAACCTCCGCACTCTTAAATCTTTTACTCACCTAATCCTCCAGGTAACCCACCTTCTCCTCTTTCAACCTCGTGCGATTCTGGAGGAACAGCTTCACTTGGTAAAGCCATCTCTTCTGACTCAGGAGTTTCTTCTCCTTCTGGAGGTGCCTCAGGAACAATCGGAGGAGGCCCACCTAACCCACCACCTACAGGAGGAACACCAGTAGTAGGTAAACCTAACTCCTTCTCTTCTTTCTTCTGCTGCATTAAACCTTTTTTAGCAACATTTGAATCAATACCTAACAATGGTAGTATCAAATCTCTCGGTATCCAACCCTTATCAGCTAACTCTACAAGTAAGTTTATCTTATTCAAATCATCTCTAAGACTTTCTTTATCCCACTTAACTTTAGGTATATCCGGTCTCATTTCTGAACTATTAAATCGTAATCCATAATTTAATTCTACACTAGTCCTTTTATAGATTTTATGTATTCTACAAAGTGGTTCAAAAACTCTTTTCTCTACCCACTTCGCGACCTTTTCTCTAACAATCAAATACCGCTGAATCATTACATCCAAAGCCACTGATGTTGCTGCATATGGTTGTCTTTCTGCGGTTACAATACCCTCATTCAAAAGCAACGCAATAAATAACTGTTTATCTATATACTCAAACTCTGGTTGTAAAGGTAATACTCTACCAGATGCTCCTTCCCATTGTACCTTTAATGCATGGTGATATACTATCGCCTTATTAGGTTGTGACCATTGAACCTGCAAGATATTCGCAAAATCATCTATTTCTTTCTGTGTAGCTGGTGCACCTGATTCACCAATCAAATAAAATTCCGTAGGTGTAATGTGTCTATCAGCCACAGCATACTGAGCTTCTCTTAGTTTATCCCGATACATCAACCACTTCATACATCTATCTATAATAGATATTCCTCTTTCCTCAAAATAATCCCCAATCCTTTTCACTCTAGAAACCTGAACAGTATTTAAGATTATCGGCTTATTTGTTTTCACACTTTCTATTACATCACTAGGAAGTTCAACATATAACTTTCCTGTTTCCTCGTGGTTAGGTCCATTATCTACAATCTTTTTTACTATCTCTGACGGCTTAAGTGCAATTAACTCTTCTCTCTTACCTCTGGTAAGAGGATTCCATTTAACATCTACATAAAGTGGATCGAGTAGAATAAACCCGGTCCATATTGATGGATTTTTATCATCATCAAAAAACCCAAATGCGGTTACTTCTCCATTTACCCAATACTCTAACAAGAATTCTAGCAAAAATTCAAATAACTCTAAATCAACACACATATCCTCAAAAAGTTGTCTTAAATTACTATCTTCGTGGATTAAGTGAAAAGTTGAAAGTGGAAATTGAGCGTGCAATTCACAAGCAGAACCTACAATAGGTTCGTTTTGGTAAAAATATCTCCTCCATTTTACTTTGTCTGAGTAAGAAGTAGGTTTTTCAAGCGTTAAACGTTGAATTTCAGGTTTGTAATAGGGGGTTACTACTCCAACAGCATTTATTCCTCCTAAAGAACCTCGTACAACTCTAGGAGAGTTTTCTCTATGAGTATCATCAATACCTAAAGCCTGGTTTATTACTTCTTTTCCCCCAGTAGTAACTTCATAAGTTTTACCAACTTTTTTCAACCTTTCAAACTCACTTTCTAAGTTTGAAACTATTACCCTTGCCATAAGTTATTCTCCCTCACAAAAGTTACAAAGTTTTTCATTTTTTTTATACACTTTTATACAAAAACTTTTCCTTTAACATCTATGAGCTTTCTTACTTCTTCCTCAGTGAAGTGTTTTGGGTTATCACTACATTCAAAATTTCCTCCGATGTATTTTGGTGCACCTTCGAGGGTTGTGAGTTGATTATAACTACACCAAAAAGCCCCATCTATTCGTTCTGGTGCGCCGTTGAGTGATGTAAGTTGATTATAACTACAACTAAAACTCCCTCCTACGAACTTTGGTGCGCCTTTGAGTGTTGTGAGTTTGTTATAATTACACTCAAAATCTCCACCGACGAACTTTGGCGCACCTTCGAGTGATGTAAGTTTATTTAAACCACAATAAAAATCTCCATCTACTCGTTCTGGTGCGCCTTCGAGGGAGGTGAGTTGGTTATTACGACAATAAAAACCTCCACCTACGAACTTTAGTGCATCTTCGAGTGATGTGAGTTGATTATAACAACAATCAAAATCCCCATCTACTCGTTCTGGTGCACCTTCGAGTGATGTGAGTTGATTATAATAACAATAAAAATCTCCGGTTACTCTTCTAATCTGTATAGGTATCTCTAACAAACTATTAAGCCCTAAACCAATAAAATCTACATCTCCCATTACATCAAATCTACCATCTGAGAGTTTAATAAGTCTAAGCTTACGTAGACGGTTTTTGAGTTCTTCGCTTATTTGACTTACCTGATAAAAGTTACTGAGTTTTTTCATTTTTTACACACCTTTACACAACAACTTTTCCTTTAACATCTATAAGTTTTCTTACTTCTTTCTCGGTGAAGTGTTTAAAGTTTCTATAACAAAGAAAATCTCCGTCTACATACTTTGGTGCGCCTTCGAGTGATGTGAGTTGGTTGTTATAGCAATAAAAATTTCCGTCTACTCGTTCTGGTGCGCCATTGAGTGATGTGAGTTGATTATAACTACAAATAAAATTTCCTCCAACATACTTTGGTGCACCTTCGAGGGTTGTGAGTTGGTTGTTATAGCACCAAAAATTTCCATCTACTCTTTCTGGAGCACCATTAAGGGTTGTGAGTTGGTTGTTATGACACTTAAAATCTCCTCCTACGAACTTTGGTGCGCCTTCGAGTGATGTGAGTTTGTTATAATTACACTCAAAATCTCCTCCTACATACTTTGGTGCGCCTTCGAGTGAGGTGAGTTGGTTGTTATAGCAATAAAAATCTCCACCTACATACTTTGGTGCGCCTTCGAGTGATGTGAGTCGATTGTTATCACAATAAAAATTTCCATCTACTCGTTCTGGTGCACCATTGAGGGAGGCTAGTATACTCTGAATACAATTAAAATCTCCACCTACGAACTTTGGAGCACCTTCGAGGGAGGAGAGGCTGTTATGATAACAATCAAAATCTCCATCTACTCGTTCTGGAGCACCTTCGAGAGTTGTGAGATTGTTATTATAACAACGAAAATCTCCAGTTACTCTTCTAATCCGTATAGGTACTTCGCGTAAACTACTAAGTACTAAACCAACAAAATCTACATTTCCCATTACATCAAATCTACCATCTGAGAGTCTAATAAGTCTAAGCTTACGTAGACGGTCTTTGAGTTCTTCGCTTATTTGACTTACTTGATAAAAGTTACTGAGTTTTTTCATTTTCTATTATACCTCAATAGAAAATCTATTACGTATTTCATTTTTCACTTCTTCTACAACACTCTTCATATCCACTGTATTTCTGGATAAATCTCCTTCAAAAATCTTTTTGAATAAATCTATAAAAGAGTGAGATACTATAACCTCACCATATTTGTTAATCTCCTCCCGTCTATCCTCTGGTACCTCTTTAAAAGATGAATATCCCATTTGCTTTGCCCTTCGGTTCCTCTCCCTTTCGAATAATTCTTTTAACGCATTCTGTAGGATTTTTAAACGGTTCTTTAATATCTCGTCAACTCTTTTATTGTAAAACTTGTTTATAAAATCAACAATTCTACTAAAAAGTTCAAATTTAAGCAACTTATGATACCTTTCTTTACTTAACCCCTCACGACCCAAACGCTCTTCAAGAACCTGAGAAATATCAATTTGAGGGATTTCTATAGTTGCAGGTAGATTGAACGGATCCATTACAAACCCATCTTTATACCAATCCTCCAATATTCTATTCACCATCCGTGCAAAACCGTATTCACTAAAAAGGACAGTAAAAAGGTATTTCAACAAATGCGATAATAAAAGCTTTAAATCCTTCTCACTTGTTACCTTTTTACCCTGTTTCACTAACCAAGCAACTTCTCTCTTTGCGATATAAACACCATTTTTTAATAAAAGGTCTCTTAACTGACTATACTCCGCTAGAGAAAGTTCTATATCGTCCAAATTCTTAAGCTGCTGGTAGTAATACGGATCCGTTAAAGCATACCGCCTTCCTTCAAACAACATACCTTTCTCTTCCTTTTCATCCTTTCTAGTAATCATATACAATGATCCATTATGTAAATACGATACGGCATCACTATAATTCTTAGTACACCATCTAACATACTGACCATTGCTAAAACCAGAACTTACATAAAGCAAAGCCTCTACGGTAGTGATTTCATACAAAACGAAAGGTCCCTCCTCATCTAACTTTCTTAAACCACGCATTATCTCTTCCTTACCTTTTTCTGTTTTGAGCAAAACCTCTTCTTTCATTTGATGAGGTAAGCTAGGTAAAACAGCATCCATAGCCTGTATAGTATTATATTTATTTATATCTCTCTCTCCTCTAAAATCTGCTCTGTTTCTTAATTGGTTAAATCTATCCAAAGTATCCCTAACTCGGTCGATATCCTCTGGCAATATTATATTTCCATCCACAAATCTCTTCAATATCCACCAAGTATACACTCCAAGAGATCCTGTTGGGTCTGCTATGTTTGCCTCTTCAACTTTTTGGTCAGCTTCTTGAGGAGTTAAAGTTGGCTTTTTCCCGATCAACCAATTTTTTAGCATCTCTCGTTTGCTTGCAAAATCGGCAATCCTTTGTAAAAAACAAAGTTTAATAAACATCTCTTACCTCCTTTGTAAAAATTATAAACATTTCTAAATTCAAATTATTTTACTGTATAACCATGTTTTTTCAATAACTCTTTTACATTCTCTTTCTGAGCCTCACTAATATTTGAGTCTCTACTTACAATAACATCATATGCTTCTTGAACAGTACTAAAAATTTTTGGTAATCCTCCAATATAACCAACTCCTCTAAGAATTTCCTCAACCAAAAACTCTGGATCATAAGTTGATCCTACTGTATCTTTTCTATCTAACAACTCTAACTTAGTAAAGTCCGCAGTTAAATCTTTTTCCTTTTTTAGTGATTGATATTCTTTATCTAGTTGTGCCAATTTAGCCATTACTTGTTTCTCTTCTTCTGGAGTAAGTTTAACTCTTTCTTCACCCTTGACTTTTCCCTCAACTATACTTACAATTCTCAAAAACAAATCTAAATCATTTAAAAACCCGTGAGTTGCTCCTAAAAATTGTTGTAGTTCTTTATCAAATCCTTTATTTTCTAATACTTCTTCAATTTTTTTACAGTTAGATACAATCTGCTCTTTTAAGCCATAAATAAAAGCAAAAACCTCATCTAAATTAGATAAAGTATCTACATCTAAGACAACATTACTACTAACTTGATTTTCTTTTTTCATTTTTTATCCTCCTCTTTACACAATAACCTTTCCTTTAACAGCTATAAGTTTTCTTACTTCTTCTTCAGTAAACTCTTTAAAGTTAAAATCACAGTCAAAATCTCCACCTACATACTTTGGTGCTCCTTCGAGGGTTGTGAGTTGATTAAAACTACAATTAAAATCTCTACCTACATACTTTGGTGCACCATTGAGGCTTGTAAGTTGATTACCGTAGCAATAAAAATTTCCATATACTCGTTCTGGAGCACCTTCTATGGTTGTGAGATTATTACCATAACAATAAAAACTTCTATTTACTCTCTCTGGTGCGCCTTTGAGGGTTGTGAGTTGGTTATAACAACATAAAAAACCACCACCGACGAACTTTGGAGCACCTTCGAGGGTTGTAAGCTGATTATAATCACAACAAAAATCTCCATCTACTCTCTCTGGTGCGCCATTGAGGGAGGTTAGTTTATTCCGAATACAATTAAAACTTCCGCCTACATACTTTGGAGCACCTTCGAGGGTTGTGAGTTGGTTATCACCACAAATAAAATTTCCGTCTACTCGTTCTGGTGCACCATTGAGGCTTGTGAGTTGATTGTTATTACACTTAAAATCTCCAGTTACTCTTCTAATCCGTATAGGTACTTCGAGTAAGCTATTAAGATCTAAATGACTAAAATAAGCATCTCCTAATACGTCAAATCTACCATCTGAGAGTTTAATAAGTCTAAGTTTACGTAGACGGTCTTTGAGTTCTTCGCTTATTTGACTTACCTGATAAAAGTTACTGAGTTTTTTCATTTTTATCTTTCTCTTTTACACTATAACCTTTCCTCTAACATTTACAAGCTTTCTTACTTCTTCCTCGGTGAAGTGTTTAGAGTTTCTATAACAAAGAAAATCTCCATCTATTCGTTCTGGTGCGCCTTCGAGTGATGTGAGTTTGTTATAATAACACGCAAAATCTCCACCTACGAACTTTGGTGCGCCTTCGAGTGAGATGAGTTCGTTGTTAAAACAATAAAAACCCCCTTCTACGTGCTTTGGTGCTCCTTCGAGTGTCGTGAGTTTATTACCATAACAATCAAAATTTCCACCTACTCGTTCTGGTGCACCTTCGAGGGTTGTGAGTTGATTATAACAACATAAAAAACCACCACCTACGAACTTTGGAGCACCTTCGAGGGTTGTGAGCTGATTATAATCACAACAAAAATCTCCATCTACTCTCTCTGGTGCGCCATTGAGGGAGGTTAGTTTATTCCGAATACAATTAAAATCTCCTCCTACATACTTTGGTGCACCATCGAGGGAGATGAGTTTGTTATAATAACAATAAAAATCTCCATCTACTCTCTCTGGTGCGCCTTCGAGTGATGTGAGATTGTTGTTATAACAATGAAAATCTCCAGTTACTCTTCTAATCCGTATAGGTACTTCGAGTAAGCTATTAAGTCCTAAACTACAAAAATCTACATCTCCCATTACATCAAATCTACCATCTGAGAGTTTAATAAGCTTAAGCTTACGTAGACGGTCTTTGAGTTCTTCGCTTACTTGACTTATCTTATAAAAGTTACTGAGTTTTTTCATTTTTCTAGTTTACTTTTTTATTCTTATCTTTGTCTTCTTCGCAATATGGACATCTTTTCCAAAATTTGGGATACTTCTTTCCACATTTATTACATATAACCATATCCTCTTTAGAAGACTGAACTTCAACAACTTTACCTGGTATATGTTTTATCATACTCACTCTTCATTCTCCGCGTTAGAACTGGCTTCTATTTCCCAAATCATCTCATTTAAGGTATTAATCACAGCTTGACAAGCATTTAATAATCTTACGTTGTCTATGTCGAGATTCTGAAGGTAAATTACATTATTATATAAATCGATTGCTATTTCCCTTATATCTAACAATGTACTAATTTTTTCTTCTTTTTCACTTATCATTTCTTTTATCCCCACTAATTACTTTCTCAAAAACCTTCTTATATTCTTCTAGAACTCGTTTAACTACTTCTTCTCTTAGTTCTTTTGATAACCCTATAACACTTTTGTATTTTACACTAGGTAAGATAACTGGAAGAGAAACTCCACATTTTCTACAATAAGCATCTTTGTATGAGGTTTTTGCTTTACAATTTTTACAAATTCGTTTTTCTTCTACGTTAGGGAAAATAACAAAAAGTCCATCGTTTTTACCTTTTACGATTCTTATATTCCTTATAGTCAAAACACTATCAAAACTTACAAAGGCATAAGCTTTAAGCTTAGAATTACTAGACTGAGATAACCTAATTTTCACTTTACTAATTTTCATAATAAACCTCCCTTCCTTCATTAAGGTTTTCAAAAAGGTTTTTCTTCATTACTATATTATCATTTCTTACACAATAACTTCTCCTCTAACATCTACAAGCTTTCTTACTTCTTCTTTTATCCTTCAAATACACATTACTCTACAATCCTCTCTACATCTTCAGTATTTAATTCATACTTATTCCACTTTTCAAGTATACTTTCAACTAAACCAACTTCTTCTTTCTTCTTTGCAACTCGTCTAATAGGAAGCATATCTCCTCTATTTTCGTAAGATGCAAACGTTGGTGAAAGTTCTAATTCTCCCATAGGTAATTCAGGTACTCTCACAGATTCTACCTCACTTAACAAATCATTTGTAAAATCTCTTAAGGCGTGTAACTTTGTGTTTAGTTCCTTCATTAAGTCTTTAAGAATCTCTAGAAGTAAATCAAGAGAAACATCAAATTCTATAGAAACTTGTGCAGTCTTTTCTACTCCACCACCTTCTTTAGGTTTCTCCTCTATAATAACTTCTTTACCTATTGTTTCCTTAATAGACACAACAACACTCTTAACTCTATCTACTATCTCAGCAACACCTTCAACCTGAGCAAGATAATTCAAAATCGTTTCTGGAGATAAACCTACTGGCGTTTCTTTTACTATAGTTCTAATTTGAACCAGTCTATCACCTATTTGATAAGTAACATCTTTATTATCCTCATTTAACCTATATATTTCCTCTACTATTTTCTTCTTTTCACCTTCTATCTCTCCCTTAATTTCTGACAACATTTTCATTATCTCTGCTTCCCTACTTTTTAGTCGTTCATACTTTTCAATACACTCCTTAATTTTTTCTTCAGTCTCTGGTGAGGGTCTTTTTTTAAGGGTATCTTTTGTCTCGTGTAATTTTTTAACTTCTCTAATCTGGTCGGTTTCTATGGGAATTCTCTTTGGTTCCTTAATCTTCAGTAAATCTTCTATCCGTGGAGGTAGATTTCCTTTTTGTGCATTTATTTTTCTTCTTCCACCACCGAAAAAACTTATCTCATCCTCCTCAGGTCCAGTAAACACACTAAACCTAGTCTCTGGTCCAACAAACTCAATTTTCTTACCATCAACAGTTATACCTAAACAATCTCTAACATCACTATCCTTTACTTCAAACCCAAAATAAACAGCTTTCTTAAAAAGACCACCTTTTTTGAAGATTCCCTCAAAAATCAAGACACCATCTTTTATCTTTGATCCGTCACCTTCAAAAACATTAGAACCTACACACTTAATTCTAGTAGGATATCTACCAAAACGTTCAAAGGACAGATTCCTACACTTTATCTCTCCCCTTCTAACTAGTTCATCATAATTAGTATATATATCTCTACACTCCAAATCTCGAAACGCGTTAGATATTCGTAAAAACATTTTATACCTCCTTATTAGAATTCTTAAATACCTTTATCCTACCACACTCTTTTCTGGGATTATCCTCATTACTTCTTTACCTCTCTAACTTCTAGTTCATCTCCACTAAAACTTCTTATCCTATCTACTGTGATATCTGTAACGTATGAAGCAATAAGATCCAATACTTTATTTGTCAGTTCTTTAAGTTCATCCTCAGAGAGTTTCATTTTGTAAGCTAACCACAAAAAATCCGCCAACGTACTTTTTAAGTCTTTTACTGCATTAACAACCTCATTTATCCTTTTTGCATTTTCCTCTTCTTCTTTCTTCTTTTTTAGTTCTTCTTTACTAACCTCTTCTTCACCTTCTTCACCTTCTTCAGTGGGAAGAGGTTTCACCTTAAGAGGTAACTCTCTAACCATTTCACCTTCTTTCTTGTTACTATCACTATCCTCTTCCGATAACTGAGCTAAAACCATTCTTAACAGTTCCTTTATTTCGTCCATATTTACACCCCATTTTTACCTTTATAAAATAATTCTTTTACTAAGGATTTTTATTTCATGCTATAACTACTCCTCTAACATCTACAAGCTTTCTTACTTCTTCCTCGGTGAAGCGCTTATGGTTAAACCTACAATTAAAATCTCCACCTACGAACTTTGGAGCACCCTCTAGTGTTGTGAGTTGATTATAACCACAGTCAAAATCTCCACCGATGTATTTTGGTGCTCCTTCGAGTGTTGTGAGTTGGTTATGATAACAGTAAAAACTTCCGCCCACTCGTTCTGGTGCTCCTTCGAGGCTTGTGAGGTTATTCCAAGTACAATTAAAAACTCCTCCTACGAACTTTGGTGCGCCTTTGAGGGTTGTGAGTTTGTTATAATAACATAAAAAACCACCATCTACTCTCTCTGGTGCGTCTTCGAGGGTTGTGAGTTGATTTCCATTACAATAAAAATCTCCAGTTACTCTTCTAATCCGTATAGGTATCTCAAGCAAACTAGTAAGTCTTAAATAATAAAAACCCACATCTCCCATTACGTCAAATCTACCATCTGAGAGTTTAATAAGTTTTAGAGAGCGTAGACGGTCTTTGAGTTCTTCGCTTACTTGACTTATCTTATAAAAGTTACTGAGTTTTTTCATATTTTACCTCCACTAAAGGATCAACTCCAGCTTCCAAGTGTACACCTTCTTTTTGTAGTAGTTTAAACTGATAACGTGAATCTTGAGGTAATACTAAATCTACTTGACTACCATATCTGATTACAGACAACCTATCTCCTTGCAAATGAAATTTTCCATTCTTTTTTAAGTGCAAACTTAAGTCTACATCATTATCACTTATCTCTACTATATAGTAAGTATAATCTAACCTTGGATATACAACCTTATTCAATTTTCTACTATTGTAAAACAAATACTCCATATTAGAATAATTTACTTTAGACTTTTCAAATAAGTCCTTCTCCAAAAAGGTCATAGGTAAATTACTACTTCGTATTCTGGGTAAATCTTTATAAAATACATTCCCAGATGTAGGTATTCTAACAATATGTACATCTAGAAAGGTAAGGAAAATACCAATTACTAAGCATTTTTGATTAAAATCATCATCCATAAATAACTTCTTTAATGTAAAATTACGTCCTTTTATCTCTACAATTTCTTCATTAGGGTTTACTTCTTTTTGATAAAGCAGAATCCCATCTGCGGGAGTGTAGAAAACAAATGGGTTAATTTTTAGAGGTCTAGTAGGGTCTCTAAAGAAAAAACTCTCTGACATCTTTCCAATGTCTTGCTCCCTAAACTCCTGTATTCGATTTAGCCAATCTACATAAGACTCAGCCATTTATGATTTACCTCCAATTGAAAAAACGCTACAATATACCTTCAGTTTTTTACACCATAACTTTTCCTCTAACATCTATGAGTTTTCTTACTTCTTCCTTGGTGAAGTGTTTGGAGTTATTCATACAATAAAAATCTCCACCTACGTACTTTGGTGCGCCTTCGAGGGTTGTAAGTTGGTTGTTAAAACAATAAAAATTTCCATCTACTCGTTCTGGAGCACCATTGAGTGATGTGAGTTGATTGTCATAGCACCAAAAATCTCTACCAACATACTTTGGTGCGCCATTGAGGCTTGTGAGTTTGTTAAGATAACAGTAAAAACCTTCATCTACTCTTTCTGGTGCTCCATTGAGGCTTGTGAGTTTGTTATGATAACAATAAAAACCACCACCTATGAACTTTGGTGCTCCTTCGAGTGTTGTAAGTTGGTTCACACCACAAATAAAACTTCCATCTACTCGTTCTGGAGCACCTTTGAGAGTTGTGAGATCATTGTAATTACACCAAAAATCTTCACCGACGAACTTTGGAGCACCTTCGAGGGTTGTAAGTTGGTTATCATCACAAATAAAATCTCCGTCTACTCGTTCTGGTGCTCCATTGAGGGTTGTAAGTTGATTACTACGACAATTAAAATCTCCATCTACTCGTTCTGGTGCTCCATTGAGGGTTGTGAGATCATTATCCTCACAATTAAAATCTCCAGTTACTCTTCTAATCCGTATAGGTATCTCAAGCAAACTATTAAGTCCTAAACCACCAAAATCTACATCTCCAAATACATCAAAACTTCCATCTGCGAGTTTAATAAGTCTAAGTTTACGTAAACGGTCTTTGAGTTCTTCTCTTACTTGACTTATCTTATAAAAGTTACTGAGTTTTTTCATTTTTTACACTCCCTTTACACTATAACTTTTCCTCTAACATTTACAAACTTTCTTACTTCTTCTTCGGTGAAGTGTTTTGGGTTTCTATAACAAAGAAAATCTCCGCCCACATACTTTGGTGCGCCTTCGAGTGATGTGAGTTGATTATTTTCGCAATAAAAACTTCCGTCTACTCGTTCTGGAGCACCTTTGAGGGTTGTGAGTTGGTTAAAACTACAACTAAAAATTCCTCCTACGAACTTTGGTGCACCTTTGAGGGTTGTGAGTTTGTTATTGTAACAACTAAAACCTCCTCCTACGTACTTTGGTGAGCCTTCGAGGGTTGTGAGTTGGTTCAGAATACAACTAAAACTCCCTCCTACGAACTTTGGTGCGCCATTGAGGGTTGTGAGGTTATTGTTATCACACCAAAAATCTCCATCTACTCGTTCTGGTGCACCTTCGAGGGTTGTAAGTTGGTTACCACCACAAATAAAACTTCCATCTACTCGTTCTGGAGCACCTTTGAGAGTTGTAAGTTGATTTTCACTACAATAAAAATTTCCAGTTACTCTTCTAATCCTTATAGGTATCTCTAACAAACTATTAAGTCTTAAATAATAAAAATCCACATCTCCTAATACATCAAATCTACCATCTGAGAGTTTAATGAGTCTAAGTTTACGTAGATGGTCTTTGAGTTCTTCGCTTACTTGACTTATCTTATAAAAGTTACTGAGTTTTTTCATTTTTATCTTCCTCTTTACACAATAACCTTTCCTTTAACATCTATAAGTTTTCTTACTTCTTCTTCAGTGAAGTGTTTGGAGTTAGGTCTACAATTAAAATCTCCACCGATGTATTTTGGTGCACCTTCAAGTGATGTGAGTTTGTTTGAATTACACCAAAAATCTCTACTAACATACTTTGGTGCACCTTCGAGCGATGTAAGTTGGTTGTTATAGCAATAAAAACTTCCATCTACTCGTTCTGGTGCACCTTTGAGTGTTGTAAGTTGGTTGCCATAACACCAAAAACCTCCACCTAAGATTTTTGGTGCACCTTCGAGCGATGTAAGTTGGTTGTTATGGCACCAAAAATCTCTACTAACATACTTTGGTGCGCCTTCGAGGGTTGTGAGTTGGTTGTTATAGCAATAAAAATTTCCGTCTACTCGTTCTGGTGCGCCTTCGAGGGTTGTGAGTTGGTTATAAGCACAATAAAAACCTCCACCTACGAACTTTGGTGCGTCTTTGAGGGTTGTGAGTTGGTTATCGCTACAAATAAAATCTCCTCCTACGTGCTTTGGTGCGCCATTGAGGGTTGTGAGTAGATTGTGAATACAAATAAAATCTCCATCTACTCTCTCTGGTGCTCCTTTGAGGGTTGTGAGTTGATTATTTTCACAATAAAAATTTCCAGTTACTCTTCTAATCCGTATAGGTATCTCAAGCAAACTATTAAGTTCTAAATCACTAAAATCTACATCTCCAAATACATCAAAACTACCATCTGAGAGTTTGACGAGTTTAAGCTTACGTAGACGGTTTTTGAGTTTTTCGCTTACTTGACTTATCTTATAAAAGTTACTGAGTTTTTTCATTTTATAACGCAATAGAAAACTCCTTTCTCATTAAGATACCACGAATATCTTTTCTACATTATCACTTTTCTTACACTTAGGACAAAAAGCTAGATTAGGATCCTTCCACTTCATTCCACAACTTTTACATACAAAGAAAACTTTTCTTCTTTTAGGTTCTATTTTCCCACCACTATCTTTCTTTTCTATTACTTCTTTAACAGTATCTTTTAATCCACACAAAGGACACAATACATTTTCAACTTCTACAGATACTTCAAACGTATAATCACAACTTTCACAATAAAATTTTTTCATTTTTACCTCCCTCTATTTACTGTTTTTCAATATCCCTCCTCACTTACTACAACCTCTCCTCTAACGTCTATAAGTTTTCTTACTTCTTCTTCAGTAAACTCTTTAGAGTTAAAATTACATTCAAAATTTCCTCCGACGTATTTTGGAGCTCCTTTGAGTGAGGTAAGTTGATTGTCATCACAATAAAAACTTCCTCCCACTCGTTCTGGTGCTCCTTCGAGGGTTGTGAGTTGATTACCACCACAAATAAAATCTCCTCCGACGAATTTAGGAGCTCCTTTGAGTGAGGTGAGTTGATTGTTATCACATCGAAAAGTTCCTCCAACATATTTTGGTACTCCTTTGAGGGTTGTGAGTTGGTTGTCATAACAATCAAAACTTCCATCTACTCGTTCTGGAGCGCCTTCGAGGTTTGTGAGTTGATTACTATCACAATGAAAGCTTCCAGCCACTCTTCTAATCCGTATAGGTATCTCTAGTAAACTATTAAGTCCTAAATTACTAAAATCTACATCTCCTAATACATCAAATCTACCATCTGAGAGTTTGACGAGTTTGAGTCCACGTAAGAGGTCTTTGAGTTCTTCCTCCTCTAACTGAGCTCTCCTAATACTTCCCCTATTCCCGTATTTCTCCACAAACAAATCAACTATACTTTTATTCTCTTCCATCTTATACTCCTACTTTATAAACCCGTTTTTATCGTGAGCAATATAAATCTATTACTCCTTACTCGATAGGGGTTATATATTTGAATTCCTAACGATTCTCCTCCTTCTAGAACTAGATCCAACCATATTTCTACAATTCTATAAAAATAATTCTGGAAGGGAATAAATTTATTACCAATTAAATATATGGTATAACGCTGAAAGGTAAATCAGCTTTTTTGATATCCTTCACTTTAGGTATACTCACAATAGGTTTCACCTTCCACAAAACATCATCTTGTATACCTAACATAGGAAAAGCAATCGACCGATATTGACAACAACCACACTCACCACAATGAATTATTCCAAGTTCTTCATCTAATTCTGGGTAGTAACAAGAACACACATATCTCCAAGGTACACCCAATTTCTCTCCTAAAAAAACAACCTCGTGTTTGATTAGGTGTTGTAATGGTGCACGAAAACTTACATTACTATACCAATTTAAAGATGTTTTCAAAGTAAAATCTATTGCATCTACAAATACTGGACTATTATCCGGATATACACTATCCATCTGCTGTAACCCCATAGCTACAGTATCAATCTCATCTCTTTCCGCAATTCCTGCAGCAATAGACGCAAAAATCATATTCCTATTTGGTACATAGCTTAAAGTACTTTCAGCATCTAACATCTGTAATTCTTTATCAGATTTTCTTAAATTCAAAAGTCTTGAAGCATTCTTAAATTCCTTAAAAATCGGTTGAGCATCATATACATACAAATTCGCATTTAAATCCTTAGCAATATGTTCAACTCCCCATAACTCAGCTTTTTCTGCAGCTTGTCCATATCGAAAGTGTATTAAATTTACTTCATACCCCAAGTGTTTATATAAATAGGAAACTGTAGTACTATCTATTCCGGAACTACAAATCACTAAAACTTTTTTATTCTTCTCTTTCCTCCATAAAGAAAAACTCTCTATTTTACCACTACTATCAAATTTAAACAGCGTGTAAGGTTCTATTCTATAAACATCATTCTGTAACTCTTTAGGAAACATTTCCTTTAAACCAGCAACTAAAACACTTTTATTAATCTTAACATAGAATAATGGCATAAAGTTAGTTCCAAACCAAAACTCATTATTATATCTATCATAAGCAATTATAGCATATGAACCATCTATTACTTTTAATCCATTAACTACTCCTAACTTACCAAATAGATTTGGTAAAAGAGATGAATCAACTTTTGAAATCCTCTTTACTTCATATCTTTTTTCTAGTTCATAATCATTACTAATCAAACCATTATGTACAACTACCCACCGCTCATTATCAAACGGCTGTTGATTTTCAATAGATTGATATGCACCTTGCTGAATCTCCGTCGTAGGAATTGCTCTAGAATTTGCTAAGAAAACTTTACATTTCTTAATACCATCAAATTTATATTCTAATTCTTTGTAAGAAAAAACTCTACCACATTCAGTTAACCCCCAATATCCTAATCCATCTCTTCCTCTAATCTTTAAGTTAGAAAGAGTTTCTTTAATATACTCTCTAGAAATATCTTCTCCAAAACTACCCATTATTCCACACACCTTTAATCTCCTTTTTATATTATACAGGATTTCAACGCAAGATTTTATCTAGCGGGTTAGGTATGTTTATATTACTACCACCAACATCTCCACCACCTAAACCTACTGAGATAACTGGTGTTATATTCCTATTCGGAACACTCTCTATCACTTTACCTTTTAAAAGTTTTCTACCAGATGCGAAGTATGAAGCTAGTACTAAAGCATCTGACAAATCTTTACCAGAAGTTGTAGGATGATCAACTTTTTTAACTAAATCCTCTAACCTTTGGAGTTCATACAACAATGGGTCGTGCTTAAACCAAATAAATCTTCCATCTAGTACAGCTTCTAAAAAACTATCAAAAGTTTCTCTATGGGCATCTGTTCCGAACACTACAAAATCAAACCCACTTTGAAGCATAATTTGTTTAAAATCAATACTTTCATAAGAGTCACTTACAATCAACTTTATGTTAAAACCCATCTCATTTCTTAATGCAAAAATTAACTCTCTAATCTCTCCAAAATTAAGTTCTTGTTCAGGTTTTACTACAAATCGAGTAACTAAATCTAACTCAATAATAGGTAGATCGACTACATAAGGCTTACCATCTTTATCAAACTTAGTTATACTTCTATCTCCTTTACGATGTACTAATGCAAAACCACATTTATCTCTTACTCCTTTAGACAAATCTAATCCGACAACATATTCATACCCACTTTCTCCACCAAAATTGATGCTTCTTAACCTACTAAGTGCATCAATTGGAGAGAAAGGTAAAGGATTACCATACCCGTTTTCTTCCCAACCAACCTCTGGTAGCGGATTAACTTTTGTTAGAGAGATAGTACTCAAAACACTAGCAAAATCTTTTATAAATGGACTTCTTGCTAAAGAGGGAATACCACAAACATCTCTTAAAAATGCAACTGGATTTTTTTCTAGTTCAGATTTTAATTCAATAGGTACTTTGATAGTTTTGATAGTATTTCCACTTACATCTTTTACATCATAATCAAAAAATTCATTCTTAAATAAAAAAGGTTTTGATTCCCATATAGTCATCCTTTTACAATATTTCCTTGGATCTCTCTCGCATTCCTTAAAACGTTCTTCAATAAAATCATCTTCTGTATTAGCTGTAGATATTCCAACAAACAACTCTTTACCCCAGAAACGTTTATTCATTCTACCCCATAACTGGTTATATAACTCTCTTGCAGAATCGACTACTGCTGTTTTATCAAAAGAGGTTACTTCATCAAACACGGTCACAAGCAAGTTATGACCTAATGCGGGTTTAGCGGAACTTGAACCTGGGGTAACATAAATACCTTTTGGAAATCTTAACTCGGATTTAACGTTTGGATCCGGTAAATAATTTTTTCTTTTAAACCATCCACAATTATTTACATGGTTAACAGTATACCCAAATACAACCTTAAATGCTTGGTCCTCAGATGGAGCACAATTAATTATCTGCAACCTAGAATCCTCAGCTAAACCAAAGAACTTTTGAGGATTTCTCATACAAAGTAATAAATACACAATATACAGAATCGTAATAGAAGAAAATTGAGATTTTCCACAACCCTGCCCAGCAATAACAATACACTCATTATACTTTAACCAACCATCATCTCCTCTTTGTAAAGCTTCACGTAAAAGGTTTAATATTCCCGGGTATATAGAATCTTTCCAACTTAAATAATCCTCAGAACAAACAAAAGTTTCAATATCTACAGGGAATTCTTCCCAAAATTCATCTCCTCCAGAATACTTATCTAACATCTCTTTAGCGAGTTTTTCTATATCTTGAAATAAATCAGCTGTATTTCCCATCTCTATGTATCCTCCTCCACTTTGTTACTACGTTTAAAGAAAGGTAAATTCGCTATTCTAGAAAAAACTTTTCTTTTCTCCTCTACACTTGATATACATTCTTCAATTACTTCAAATATTCTTCTCACTAAAACAAGAACTTCCTCTCTAGTAAAAGAGGACTCTTCCAATTTTCTTCTCTTTAGCTCCAACTCCTCTATTTTAACCTTTGTTTCTAACACTCTTCTTATTGCTTCAATTGTAGTAACATCTATTTTCCCACTTCTTACTACTTCATCTAAAACACCAAACAAAGCATAAACAATCTTCAATGACTCTTGATGATCCTTTACTAGCACATCTTCATATTCTTTTACTCTATCAAAAATAGTTTTTATATCACCACCATGATATACTACCCACTTACCACTAGTAGCAGGTCTTCCAACTCCACCGTGTAGTCTACACCTACCCTGACCCACGTGAGTAGTTCCCCATCCAGCAGATTTTTTACATACAGTTAGATTATTATTCTCATCATAAGATATATAACCACAAATCTTAAATCCCTTTTCCTTTTCAACTTCTTCAATTAACCTTTTTTCCTCTTCGGGCGGTAGAATAGCTTTTCTTCTAGGCATACTTATAAACCTCCTATCAAATTCCAATCTTCCTATCTACTAACTCCCGTTGTTTCTTTGCTTTTTTTGCAAGTTCCTCTTTATCTACCTTTTCCCTTTTCTTTTTACCAATACCCAACACATCAGATAAAACTTTATCAGGATTCTCACCTCTACTTTCAGCTCTTTTAATCAACTGCTCAGCTGCAACTTCAAACTCAGTTTTAGAAACTGGAGTATCATCATTCAAAGCTTTTCTAATATTAGAAATATAATTATCTACAGCAATCTCGTTGTTAGGTGACCAACCTTTTATAACAAAATTTACCCTAAATAGTCTCCTTGCTTTTTGTTTACACTGAGGACAAATAAATTCGTGCTTTTCTTCAACACCTTGAGCAATTGTAAACTCCTTTTTACAATTATCACAATAAAAGCTGTATAACATTTATCTTCTCCTCTAAAAATGTTTTTACTTTCTTTAAAACAATACTTACAAAAGATTGACTAACTCCACATATTCTCGCTACTTCTTGTTGATTTAAGTTATTTAAATAGTACTCTTCAAAAATTTTACAACTCTGCACATCAAAACTCTTTTTTAACATCTCCAAAATATCTTCCAAAAAGATTTTAGCTAAAACTTTATTAAAATTTTTATCTTTAGCAGTATTAGAGTGTATATAATCTTTTTTCTTATAGTGAAAAGATTGTAATAAATTATACACTCGTTGGAAAAGAGTATTAGAAATGTATTCTCTTACTCTATCTCTACTTGTTCGTTTCTCATCATAATTTACAATTGTTTCCCAAAAACAAGATAAGACATCAAACATCAAATCATCTGGAGAGATTTCATACCAACCAAAATACTTAGAAAAAACAGAGTATAGTAAATACCTAAACTCCGTCACTAGAGTAGAAAAAGCACTATCATCTTTCTTTTTTACTCTATCTATTAGTGCAATAAGTTCTTCATCTATCATTTAACCATAGTACCCCCTTAATTACTAAACAAACTCTTTCAAAAGGTCATAGAGTTCAACAATATCATACTTCCAAAGTAGTTTCTCAATACTTTTCAAATCTACAGTAGACACCCTGCTTTCCTTCATTTGGTTACAAACCTTTTCTTTCAAATCATTACTAAGATTAAAAGAAATTAAAGACATATTTAAAGAAATCCTATCTTTATACTTATTAAGCAACTTACTAAACTTCCCATCAACTCTATCAAGCATTATATCAGCAATCTCATACTTTAATACAATCTCGCGTGCTCGTTTAGGACCAATACTTGGAACTCCTATTATGTTATCAGAGTTATCTCCCACCAAAGACCGATACAGTAAAAACTTCTCTCTATCTATACCCATAATACTCTTGAAATTTATAGAATCATAGATTATATCTTTTATAGGATTATAAACAGAAATTTTAGGATTTACTAACAATTGAAAAAAATCCTCATCAGTAGAAACTATTACACAACTATCATCAACAAGAACAGAAATACAAGCTATAATATCATCACCTTCATTTCCAGGTATCTTAATAGAATAAACAGGTAGATATCTCAAAAAAGACTCAAATATATTAATCTCACTAATAACCTCTTTATAAGCTTTTTCCTCTTCAGGTGTAAAAACTTTTACTTTTTTCTTATACTCCGGATAAATTTCCATTCTTTCTTTACTCTTACCACAATCCCACACAAAGTAGTAAACACAATCGTTACCAAATTTTTTGAGTAAAGAAATATAAATCCTAAACATACCCACTACACCCGGATGACTCTTAATAAAGTTTCTATGAGTAGAGTAAGCACGCCACATATTGTTGTTTCCATCAATAATTATACTTTTCATCATCGCTCCCAAGGGAACACAACCCACACATCTTCATCAAATTCTTTATAGTAAAAGAGATTCTTGATTTTCTCACACTTATATTTATCTCTTTTCTTTATACACCATACACAAACATCTACCTCTACATCTTTTAGAGTAGTCCCCGTGTCCAAAATATCATCTACAACTAAAACATTTTCTTCAACTACCTTTATACTCTTATCTCCTATTAATTTTTCATTTTTGTAATTGTTAACATAGATAAAATCTACTTTATCTATGTTTAGATGGGTTTTCAATAGATTACCTAGTGTTTTCCCACCGTTACAAACAATAACTAGTTTTTTATACTTGTCTCTAGGTAGTATGTTTAAAAGATACCTTACACCAGTTTCAAACTCGTTCTGAGAAACAAAGTATATTTTCATCATTTACTCCATCAAACTCATCCCACAATTATACCAATCTTTAGACGGATTTTTACAAAAGACAAGATAGTTTATATGATTTACCCTGATTGTATCTGGGTAATTAATTTTTTGAATAGGAATAACAAAATGACCAACTATACTCAAACCACCAAGAGTAAAGTTATTTACAACTGCAAAGGTGTTTGGAAAATATGTCTTTTTTGTATAACTGTCCATTATTTTACAAATTAAAAATCCCCCATCACACAACAACCTTTGAACCTCTTTTCTTAATCCAGCTAAAGATTTCTTAAACTCTTCTACCGACCAGAACACCTCACTTTCCTCAAATTTACTCTTGCTCAAGTCAAAGGATTTAACGAACTCCTTAAAATAATAAGGTGGATCATAATAAACAATATCAAAACTGTTACTACTAAGACAAGACAAATCAGAATGATCACCAATCACATCAAGCTCAACACCATCGTATTTCCTCTTGTCTATTTTTACCAAGCTAAAACTTTGGAAAAGACTCTCATATACAAATCCTTCCCAACTTCTACCCTTACCATAGGTAACATCAAGGACTTTAATGTCCTTCTTTTTATATGATACAAAAGCCATGAAAATCATCTGGAAGGCTTTGCTTGATGAACCAAAAAAGAGTGTTAACATTTTTCTAAGGTTTTTTAAATTAACACACTTCACTGTTTATATTTACACCAACACAAATTCGATGTCTGTATGCGCATCAATTTTGTCAATAAAACTCAAATATCCACTATCTTCATCAATTGTGCATTTTAATCCAGCTTTTGCCAATTTTTTTACAACCAAATTGTCAAAATCACCTTGAAGTTTAATTAAATCTTTTCCTCTATGTGTTATCGATATTGCATCAAACTTTTCAATCGTTAAATCGTATTCAGTAAGTATCTTGTTTATTGCTTGCTTCAGGTTTAAGATTCTTGAATTCATTTTACCTCCTTTTTGCATCAAACCCTTTTCCACTCAGCATAACACTTATTACAAACTGTTTTATACCAACCAGCTCGTCTTCTCAATTTACCACTGCTACCACATACTTCACAAGTAGCAAGAGAGAGTTTTTCATATTTCTCAACTAGTTCGTCTATATCGTCGTTAGAAAAATTTGTATAAATACACAGCCTCCCGAACTTCTCTTTAACTTGCAAAATCTCAAATTGAGGATCTCCCGTTTTGTATTCCGGATACTTACTCTCTATCAGTTTTTTCAATTCTTGACAAAATTCATCGATAAGAGTATACCAACCTCTATCGCATTCAAACCCAAATACTATAAGACCTTCTTTAACTGACTTATCTATCTTAAAGAACCAATATTTTTTCATAATCTTAAAATCTACCATTTCAGGATTTACAATCTCTACAAGTTGCCTTGCAATTGCTGTACCCTCATCAACAGGTTCGCTCTTCCAAATCTTTTTCTTTTTCATTTTTACCCACCTGTTTTCGACGACTGCTCTTCACAATTATGAAACTCACCAATTCCCACTAGCTTTCCACATTTTGGACAGAACATAAAATTAATATCATCCAACATCCAAGATGTTCCACCACCAGAGGTCAGTTGCTTATAGCAATATGGACACATTATCACAAATGGACTATAACATCTTCCACAATTTGGACATTGCCATCCTTTCATTTCTTATTCCTCCTTTGTTTACAGAGGTAATAAACGCTTAGGCAAAACACTTAAAAACCCTATAACACCTCTTCCGTATCCAAACCTCTTATCTCTATAATCAAAAGAAGCTACATCCTCATCAAAAATTATCATCAAAAGGGGACAAGTATCTCCCATTTTTTTCTTTAAACCAACTATTTTTTCTGTAGAAACATTCCACTCCCTAGCTAATGAATAAAGGAATTCTTTAGCAATTTCATTTTTCTTGTCCTCCAATTTAGCTTTTGCAGCCGATATCATCTCCTCTCTTCTGATATTTGCTGTTAAATCCTTATTTACAAAAACTGAAATAGGAAATAAAATAGGCTCAACGATAGGAAAGCTATTGCTTTCAAACACAGGTACTTCAACCAACTTGAATCCTTCCTTTACTGGAATTAAGGAATATCTCTTTCCTTCTGCTGGATCTGTAGTGTAAAATGGAAAGCGACAATGATTAACAATCAAAAAATCTTTGTAATTATCCATTCCTTACTCCTTTATACGTAATCTACACCATATTTGTCAATCATTACTTTAAAATCCTCAACATCGTGTACTACAGTCTTACCATCAAACTCCTCTGGAATATGCCTTAGTTCGTGTTCTATAACTTTCTTTTGAGAATCTTTACTTAAAGCAGAAAACTTCTCTTCACTAACAATTATAAGATACCTATATTCTGTAAGAAGACTAAGTGGTGGTGTAATTCCTTTTGTTTTCGCAACTATATCTCCACCTAACTTCTCAGTTTTCAAAAAACATATCTTACCTAAATAACCCACTAACCACTGTAAATCCTCGTTTTCTTTTAAAACTTCTTTTACTAAATCACTTAAATCGTATCTCGCGTATTCCATCTCACCCTCCTTTTATTCTTTTTCTAACTACTCTAAACCCTCTATAAATACCTTAAACTTGAAACATGCTTCTCCATAACCGGAAGGTAGTGATCTTTCGGGGAGAAATATCACATCTTTTACCTTTAAACCAGTTTTTGTTTGAAACGTCTTAATCAAATCAAGAATTGCCTCTTCTGTAGAGGTTTTTTCTAAAATAATTTCTCTAAGGGTTAATTCTCCATTTTCCATCTTTATCCTCCTTACTGCAAAATATGTTCCTTAAACTTTTCTTTTACAACATCTGGAAATGATTCAAAACATTCCTTACATACATCCAACATATCCACCATATCTATTATAAGATAACCACTAACAAAACCCTTAGAAATAATCAGGTAGTTACTCTGTATTGTTTTACCACAAATCCCACACTTTATTTCCTTCTTCCCCATTTCTCACTCCTTGTTATAAACGTTTTATAAACCTCCTTTATTTTGAGCAATAATTTTATATTGCTTCATATACTATAATAGATATATATTTGAATAACTCAACATCATCATAACTCAACCCTGTAATTGGGTAAGCTATATAAACCTTTAGTCTATTCATTATTTACCCTCACCTTCTTTTCTCCTTCGCTCCAACTCTTTATCAATCTTCTTTCTTAACTCTCTCAAAAAAGATTCACTATGGTGTCTAACGAACCTATCCCAAATAATATTATTCACATCTACCATTACACCATGCATAACCTCTAAATAGCACACTGTACTTAAAAGTGTCCATCCAATAGTATCAAGTAACTCTTCATAAATCTCCCTATCAAAATCCTCTAAAAGATAACCCTCACCATATTTTCTACTACCAACTTCAAGCCTATCCATTACTTCTTTTAAAATACTTTTTGCGAGTTTTTTATCAAAATTTCCCTTCTGAGTATCTCTCACAAAACAACCCTTTTCAAAAAACTGTTTTTTCATCTTATCCTCCTTCTTTCTCGTTATTTTTCATTACTAAAAGGTGGTTTTAAGGTATTAGTTTTTAACATCTTCTCTAAATAATCACCATCTACAACACCCAACAATCCTTGCTCTGTTATAGGCTCTATACGCAAGTCCTCATAAACCTTAAATGGTTTCTTTATAATGTTATTCCTCTCTTCTCGTGCTTTATAGCCTAGCCAATAACCTCCTCCCGCCAATACACACGCCACCATTATCAAAAGTATCAAGACAAAATTCTCACTAACATCTCTAAATTTCATTTTTATCCTCCTTCTATAATTTGAGTAAGAATAACTATTCATTATTAAATTTCCAGATCAATCAGTTTTTTTAAATAATCAAAAGCCTCTTCCCTACACTCAAACACAACATCAGCCATTTCCTTCACAAAAGCATGGTTGTGTATATTATCCTTTGGAAGTATTACAACCGTGTGGACTGTAGGAGTATCATCTGCCCAAGCCATTTCACTAACACAACCTATTGAAGTTTCTTTTGCATCGGTAAAATCTACAAATAAAACATCGGCTTGCTTCACCATCCACTTATCCCTTTCCTTTACAGCGTGGTTTGTGGCCGATGGATATGTATAATCAGACCTGAACCGTTTTTCATTTCTTAAATCTTTTTTATCAACCATTGGATGATAAACTATATAGCCAAACTTCCTTAATTTTTCTTCTGTGGTTGTGAAATAATTAACTACCTCTTCATAAGATAAACCATTTATGGGATGTGCAATATAGATTTTCATATCTCCTCCTTTATCAATTCAGGGTTTTCGTAAATGTTACCAATCACCTCTAACTCTGCCTGGTCTAAACCGTATTCAATGAAGTCCCACCAAAATTCGGCAGTGTTTTCTACCACTTTTCCTTTTTCACAATGATTAAAACTATCCACAATAATATCCCCCTCATAAATCTCTTTCCCATTTTTGTCTTTTAATCCTGTAAATTGCTGTAAAACCACATAAGCGGTTCCCGTAAAATCCTTGCCTTTATATTCTGGAAATCTTACCCCCAACAACCATACCATAACATACAAGCAATTCCTTAATTTCTCTGAACTTATCATTTATTTTGTCCCACGCTCTAAACTTTATATCTTTCATTTTTATCCTCCTTAACACTCACAGAAAATATTACATCAAAATATCCTTTTCTTTAAATAGTCACCATCATCTCATAACTCCACTTTAACACTCACAGAAAACACCGAATCAAAACATCCTTCTTTTGCATCCATAATAACACTTCTCCGTCTAAAAACTATATCTTCTACCTGTACTCCTGTATCACTCTGGAAATTCTTAATCAGATTTTCTATATTAAACTCTAATATCTTTTTTTTCTTTTGTACATCCTCTACAGTTACTTTTTTTATTTTCTCCTCCATTTATTCCTCCTCGTCATTTTATCTTTCTTATAACAATTATACTTCACTACTAGGAGTATTTTTAACTTGCGTAGGAGAAACACAACTCAGAAAATCTTCCAACAAACAAAAAACATATCTCCTTTCTCCAACGTCTAAAGTCATCCTTTTATTCACACTAATTCCTAACTTCTGCAAATCACCTTCTCTTACGCACACAAATACTTTCCACCTATTCCTAGAAAAAATCAACATTGGATAATAGTTTCTACACTTCTTCTCCATTTCATCAAACCAATTCTTAAATAAAGACTTTTCAAAACTTTGTAGTAATAAATGAAATTCAAATGCCTCTACACATTTACACTCAACAAAAAAAGGAAACTCTTTAGGAGTAATCAAATCTCCTCTTAACCTATCTTTCAAATCCTCTCCAACAAACCTTGCATATGCACCGCTACCCGGAGTTCTTACAAAACTATCTCTTTCTCCCCACCAGTCAGACAACATCTTAGCTACTTTTCGTTCAAAATTATGACCTTTTACTTTTCTTCCAACAGGTTTCATTTTAGTCACCCCTTCAACACAATCAATCTTACAAAATCTCCATCTTCCACACTACTATCTTTTATATAACCGTCATTCCATAAACCATTAATTTTTTCTTTTCTATTTTTTACAAATTGAAACTCATAAAGTTTTAAATGCAAATCTTTTTTTATTACAAAATTAAAAATAGTATCTGAGAGGTATTTGATAGTATAATTCAAAAATCTATCAATATCTTTCTCATAATAGACTTGTACCCTAAAAATCAACTTACAACCAAAAGAACTCTTCCCATCTATCATTAACTCTTCTAAAGTTTTCACTAGTTTTCTTTTCAGACAAGTCAAACTATTTCTGCTTCGTTTAAAAGGGAAATCCATCACTCTATACATTTTTCTCTCCCTTATTCTATATTCTCATTTTTCAACTCTTCTAACTCTTCCTCTGGATGATATAACCTAAAATATGTTTTATATAACTCTCTTACTTCACTAGCACCATCATAACCATTTTCGTGTCGATGTTCAATCATCCACTTTTTTATCTCATTATCTATATTACCTCGTATCAAGTATTCGTTAAACTTATCCCAAGTTATTATATTAGTTTTTCTTCTAACTAAATCTCTAAATGGTATCCAAATCGGGTTATGAGTTCCTAAGTTAGGCCCACCGCCACCAACAAAGAAGTTTCTTGCACCCCTAACCCATATCACGTTTTCTTGTTTTCTATGTTCATAAAATAATTCAACCTTCTTATATCTATAGCCGACACCACAAACTAGTAACTCGTGAGGATTTCTTACCTCGTCATAGTGAGTATCTTCATACTTATAAAACATTAAGGGCTTATAAGAAGCTTCAGGTTTCTTCTCGTGAACTATAGTTTCACCCATCAAAAATATATCGTGTGCTCTAAACATATAACCATTCCACTCTAGATTATGTTTTTCAGCTTCTTCAGCAAGAGCTCGAAACTGTTTCCCAGCTTCATCCTCAAACCATTCATCCGGATCTGAAACTACAACCCAATTACCAGTAGGAACATATTTTAAATAATTATTTCTCTGTTTTGGGAAATTATCCCTCCAAGGATGAATATAAAACTCTATTTTACTATTTACTTTACTCCAATTTCTCATATAAACTATAGTATCATCTATGCTTCCACCATCCACAATAATAACTTTATCTACATAATTTATCACCTTATTTACAGATTCTATTGTTTCTCTCAACCTATTTTGAGTCATTTGACAATAATAAATCATCTCACCCTCACTTTTTACTTTACTTCATTTTGATTGACGACAAATACTTCTCCTTCTTTCAAAAACGGTTATTCAAAATCATCATCAACTTATCTCCTATCTTATCCCAGGTAAGATTTTCTTTAATATAATTGTAAAAATTCTCTACCTTTTGTATCTTTTCTTCTTCCCTACACTTAACAAAATATCTTAAAACATCTACAGATTCATCTATATCTGGTCTAAACCAATTTGAACCTTCAAAAAGCTTATCTAATAAGTTATACTGCTTTGCTGGAGTAGCTTTATACTTTTTTATCAAAAACCCCCTATCCTCATTTAGATAATGTTTATATGCAGTATGATAAGGAACTATAACAGGTTTTTTCATAACACCAAAATTTACACAATTCAAATCCCAACCCTCGCCACAACTTAAACTAAAATAGCAGGTTGCATTTTGAAGAAACTGAGGTATTAAATCATAAGATAACGCTTGATCAAAGATGAAAACATTTACATCTTTTAAATCAATGCCACTCAAAAAATAGTCAATATCTTTCTCAATATTCATATAGCTTGCTTTTAGAATCAGGCACACATCTTTTCTTCCAGAAAAAGCTTTTTTAAATGCAATAATAGCATCTCTAACATTCTTTCTATGAGATAACTCTGCAACTAGCATAAAACGATGTTCAAAAATTTCTCTTATCGGTTTACCTCTATAAAACAATTCAAAAGTCTTTACATCTGGCCTAAACAACTCTAAATCTACACCTTCTTCCAAAACCTCAACTTTTTCTTCTGGTACACCAGAATTAACCCAAACTTCCTTTAAGAAGTTATTAGTTACAATTGTCAAATCCAACGCTCTACCAACCATTACCCAATCGCTACAAATTCTATCAGATTCAAATGTAGTAACATTAATATTTACTCTATGTGGAATAAACTTAACATTTGAAGGAAGTGTTAACCAAATTACTGGTGCAAATTCATTCACTTTATTTTTTACAGTATCTTCTATTATTTTTCTAATCTCCTCACTATGTACATCTACACCTTCAGCATATGTAAGTGGTATATGTTGAACTATAATTCTTTTATATAGCTCTCTTAATATTCCAACAGAATGAGTTACATAACCACCATATCCCTTAGTAGGTGCAATAAAAAGAATCTCCTCAATCATTATAACCTCCTCAATTCAACATCTACAAACAAATCACCTTTTAATAAATCATCAATTATCTTTCTTATTTTATTAACACACATATCCCAAGAGAAACCTAAAACTCTATTATAATTCAAATCTTGCATATTTCTCCATACAGTTGGTTGGTTTTTCCAAATTTTATAAGCTAGGTTTAAAGACTCACAAACACTCTTATCTGATACAATTGCTCTACGAGTATTCCACCTTGCAAGATAAAATGCATCTACATTTAAGAAAAAACAAGCATTTGGATGAGGTAATTCCTTAAATGCTGAATAATTAGTAATAATTGGTATAGTACCTGTTGCCATAGCTTCTAGTACAAATAACCCAAATCCTTCTCCAATAGAAGGAGATAAAAGAACATCAGAAATACCATATAGTTGTAATAATTTATCATCATTTAAAGTACCCTCAAATAACTCTATTTTATCAATTACACCTTTCCATAAATACAAATCAGTTAAATCATAATCAGATAAAACTTTTGCACCAAATACATCTTCTTCATGCGAATGCAAAACTAGTATTAAAAAAACATCTTCTTTATCTTGTGCAAATAGCTTAAACCCATCTAATATAACACCTATATTTTTCTTAGATTGATTCATCCCAGCGAAAAAGATAGTAAATTTACCACTATGATAAAATTTATGTTTAATATCCGACTTTTTTGTAAACTCATCAATTTTTCTTTTAATACTTTCTTTATCTATCCTTTTATAAAAAGTATTCAACTCTATACCTTGTGGTATAACCATAATAGATCTTTTAGAATATCTTTCAAAAATAACATCTCTACCCCACATAGAAGGTACTAGTATTACATCACAAGCATCAAAAATAGGAATCCAACTTTTAGAAATAGGATCACCATCTATTGTAAAATAACCAATAGTCTTGAGGTTTTTAAACTGTCTTTTCACACTAGGTAATTGAGGAAATCTCCATACATCGTGTGAAAGAAATAAGATATCTGGTTGCCATTGTGGTATTATTTCCCACCAACTTTCTGAATTAGGATATACAAAAACACCCTTATAATCTGTTGAATGGCAACCCCAACCAGCAACTCTTACCTCATAGAAATCTTTTAATCTACTTACAATTGCTTGAGCAACTCTACCTTGACCACTAAAAAACGCTTGTGGTGAAAGACCTATAAATAACAATTTTTTCTTATTCATTTTTTATCTTCATTCAATTTAGGTTGTAGGTAAGAAATCAAATCTTCTAACGCCTCATTATAACCAATACAAATATACCCAAGCTTATTTTCATCCAGTGCTTCTAAATCTTCCTCACCATATTTTCTTTGTTTTGCCCAGTTTATTAACTGCTGAATAAATTTATTCTTTGACTTTACGCTTCCTTCTATAATTTTGTTTTTCATCTTTCTCCTCCTTTTTCATCATAATAGTTATTTTTTCTTCATACCCTCTTTCCGTTTACTACATCTCCTTGCCAAAGCAAATCTCCTTCTTCTGACAACCACTCTTCTATAGCCAGATTTTCTTTCACAGCGCTCACACAGAAAAAGAGGTGGAACTTCAGGAATAAACCAACGTGCTTTCCTCTCACAAAAGGTACAACCACTCTCAGGAATTACAAACTTTATAACCACACTTCCAAAAGCCATTTCAACAGTTTTCTGCTTTTTCATATCAATAACAGCTATACCCATTTTACTCTCTTCTTTTTTATGCATCCTCATACCTTTTTCCTTTTGTTCCTTCTTTCAAAAGACAAAAACACTGCAATCTATTGTTCCTATCAAAACGAGCAACAATAACACCCCAACCATCTTTGTCAGTACCAAAAATCCCATTAAGAATTCCTAATAATCCTACTACTGCATTTCTGTCTTCGTCTTCAGTGCACTGAACTGTTGGATGGTTATTTAACTTCTCATTACACCTTACCCTACTATTAACTAGCTTCTCCATCGCAATTCTATCAAGTTTAAGACATTCATTTAAAAAATCAACAACTTCTTTAGGACTTACCTCTTGTTTTATCATTCAATCCTCCTTTTCCAACATAGTCTCAAAGTGTTTATAAAGTTTTGGAGCAAACTGCTCCCAAAATGCTTCATCAAGTGCGTGTTCTACACCAAATGCTACAGTTTCTCCATCTTCATTTAATGCCAAAATAGAAAAACCTATTCCACTATTTGTTATCAAGATAGTTATTTTTTCCTCGCACTCTCTTTCCATTTTACACCACCTTTTACTATATTTTTATCCTTCAACAAACGACTAAATAACTACCTTCATTATTCTTCTCCACCCTAATCCTATTATCAAATTTTTCTTTTATATCAGTTATATGTTCTATTACAAAAATTGGTATATTCCACTCTTTCTGCTTCTTTTGTAAAAAATCAAACACTCTTTCCTTATACATATCATCTAAGCAACCAAACACTTCATCTAAAAACAACACTTCAAACCGCTTCTCACTAAACTGATAAATCATCTTCCACAAAGCTAACCTAATTGCCAATGAAATTAACATCTTTTCTCCACCAGACCAATGCTTAAACTCTCTTGAACTTTTAGATAACAAATCGTTTATAACTAATCCTAGCTCTTTTTTCTCTTCCACTGTTTTACCTCTTACTGTAGTAGAAAAAGCAACTGAGATAATTGGAAAGATATCCTGTAGATAAAGATTTACTTCTTGATTTAAGAAAGGAATTACTAAATCTAGTATACTATTTCTTACACCTTTATTAGAAAGTAAAAATTCAAGATATTCTAAATGATTAAGTATTTTCTTTTTTGACAATACTTCTTGTTCTTTTAACTCCACTTCTTCCTTCAAGTATTTAGACTGATTTATTTTCTCTTCTAATACCCCTATTTCCTTATTAAGGTTAGAAATTACAACATCTATCTTATTTAGTTCATCCTTATTTATAGCTACCTTTTTCTCCAAAACCTTTTTTTCATTAATATCTACCCCAGTTGAGGTAATGCTTGCATATTTAGAAATACACTCACTTTCTAGTAACTCAACTTCCTTCTCTACAAGCTTTCTCTTTGTATCTAGCATCAATAAATCTTTTACCTTAAAATCCAACTGAGAAATGAGGAATTTTAAATCCTCAATCTTTTTTTGTAAAACACTCTTGGTTTCTTCTAAACTATTTAACTCTTCATTAATAATACCTAACTCTGTTTTTAATTTAGAAACCACAACATCTTTTTTACCTTCATCAATATCTTGCAGACAATAAGGACATTTACCTTGTAATAATTCAATATTTTTTATTTTTTTAGATAACTCATTACTTTTCTCTACTAAATAAGTTTTTCTTGAGACTAGAGAGTTATATTGATTATTATAACCTTCTAAATTAGTTTTATACCCATTTAATTCTTTAGTTAATACTTCTATATCACCACAAGATGTAATCTCTTCTTTTATTTTGGATAACTCATTTTTCCGTAACTCTATTTTCTTAATCAAAGCATTCTTTTCTACCTCTTTTTCTATCCACTTTAACCTCTCATCAAAATTACTAATCTCCTCAGAAAGGCTTTCTTTCAAACTATTAAATTCTTCTAGATCTTTTTTCTTTTTTTCTAAATTAGATATAATATTTTCTATTGGTTGAGACTCTAAAAGACTTTTTTTATTTTTTAACTCATTTTCGAGTAACTCAACTTCTCTATGAAGAAACACATACTTACCTCTACAAGTCACCAAACACTTATCTATTTCGTTAAAACCTAATAGCTGACCAATTAGCTCTTTTCTCTGCTTATCAGTACCATAGGTAAAAGTGAGTATATCATTTTGCCCAAACATCACAGTACTTCTAAATAAATCAAAATTATATTTTAATATATCTTCTTCTAACCTTTTTTGAGTTTCTTGTATAGTTTCTCCACTAATATCCTTATCATTTACGCTAACCCTTAAACGGACTTTATTATCATCTCTAGACCTTTCTCTAAAAATTCTATATTCTTTATCATCATCTAAAAGGGTTAATTCTCCAAACCCAGAAGAACAAGAAGTATTAATCCAATCAGTCTTCTTTACTCCCCTAATTGTTTCATCAAATAATATCCAACAAATAACATCAAAAATAGAAGACTTTCCACTACCATTTTCTCCTTCAATTAATACTAAACCACTATTTTCTAGATTCAAGGTAGTTTTATTAACATAACTACCTAACCCACAAAAAGTAAGGTTTTTTATCTTCATATTTTTGTTACACTTCAGAAAGGATTATCTCATTCAACAAATCTCTTAACAACTGCTTATCATAATTTTTACTATTTTCGATACTTTCAATAACTAGATCTTTCCAAGTTTTTCTTTGTGTAAAACTTTCAGCAACATTATCTTCTACTATAAAAAGGTCTTGAGGTTTAAAAATCACTTGATAAATCTTTATTCCTTTTTCTTTCAAACTTTCCTCTACTTTACTTCTATCAAAACTTTGAGGAGTTTCTACAATCAGTCTAACAAGAGAACCACTTTCAATATCTTCTTTAAGTTGTAAACCGTCATTAAAAACTATATCATACTTCTTTCTCACCCTTAAGGGAATGAAAGAAATTTCTTTAGCATTTATAAAGAAAAAACCACGCTCTTCCCCAACTTCTCCCCAATCAATATGCTCTATTGCACCACTATAATATATCTTATCAGTAATCTGTTGAGGTTGATGAATGTGACCCAACAAAACAAAATCTATATTCTCTTTTTTAAAAATCTTTGGAGAAAAAGTAAAATCTTCTTGAGACTTCACAACATAATTTTTATCAAAAGCACCTATAATAGAAAGATGTCCTAAAACAAATCTATAATTACAAGTCAATGTTGAAAGTTCATATACTTTTTCTTCTACTTCTTTTTCTGTTATAATACTGTTTTTTAAATGTGGTATTACTAACAACCCAATCTTCTTATCATCTATTACTAGTAAATCTATTTTAAACTCATCATAAAAGATAAAATTATCTAATTTCAAATCCGCTAAAGGTTTTAAAGAATGAGTTCCAACAGAAAAATCGTGAGTACCACTTACTACAACAACTTTAATAGGATTTAGAGTTTTTACAAAGTTATAAAACAACTCTCGGGATTCATTGTCTGGTGTTCTTTTGTGAAATACATCACCACAAACAAAAACAACTCTACAACTCTCTTTTTTTGCAAAATCTACAATTTGTGATAAAGAATTAGCAAAATCTTCAAACCTATCACCAAAGCTTTTAGATAAATGAAAATCAGCTGTGTGTATAAACTTCATTCTTTGTCTTCCTTGTTGTCAAATAACCAACCCCGCACAATATCATAACTATTTTTTACATACTCTATTACTTTCTCTTTACCAAAGACCTCTTCTCCAGTTGGTAGTTTATAAGTAGCGTGTTTTGGATTCTCTATAATACTACGACTAATCAACAACTCTGCAACAGCTTCATAATCTTCTATACCTTTACCATAAATTAAACTTACTGAGGTTTTTCTGTACGGGAAACTAATTTTATTCTTAGTTACAGTTATATGCATAATATTACCAATGACATTCTTATTTGCATCTTTAATTAAAGAACCTCTTCTAACCTCTATTCTAACTGATGCATAAAACTTTAAGGCTCTACCACCTGGAGTTGTTTCTGGATTACCAAACATTACACCTACATTTTCTCTTATTTGGTTGATAAAAACTACACTTGTTTTAGAATCTCTCATCCTACCAGTAATTCGCCTCAATGCTTGCGACATTAATCGAGCCTGAAGCGCAACGTGATCGTCATAAATCTTACCATCTAACTCTTTTTCAGAAACCATCGCTGCAACAGAATCTACAACAACTAAATCTACATTCTCCATAATAAGTTTCTCAACTATCTCAACAGTTTGATCACCTGTATCTGGTTGAATGATTATTAGCTTATCTTCATCAACCCCAAGTTTTTTAAGATAAGCTAAATCAAGAGTATTCTCCAAATCTAGGTAAACAGCAACTCCACCACTTTTCTGCAAGTTAGAGATAGTAACATACAGAACTGTAGATTTTCCAGCACCTTCTTCTCCATATAACTCGGTAAGTCTTGATTTAGGAAATCCTCCACCCATAACATAATCAATAGATGTAATCCCAGTAGAAAGAGTCTCCACTTTGAAAAAACCACTTTTATCCAAAATAACACCCTCACCTAAAGTCTTTTTAAGTTTTTTTACAATATCCTCAAACTTTTTATTTTCCATAATTCTTACCCCTTACTGAGATGCTGAAGAGCATGCATCCCTAAAAGGACATCTTCCACAATTTTCCTCATCACTTGCATCATAAAGCTGACCAAAACATCTGGGTCGCTTTACGACTTCTTCTACAGGTTTGGTATTAAAGGTTTGCTTTGGTTTTGAACTATTTAAACTAGAAATTATTGGAGATTCCTTCTTCTGAGAAACTTCTTGCTGTGGAATTTCAAATTTCGGTTGACTTATTTTTACACTAGGTTTCTCTCTCTCTACACTCTTTATACCTTCTCTCATATATCCCCACACCTCTTCTGGATCTACTACAGTCCTCATTTTAGCTAAATCTATACCCGCTTCTTCAATCAACCGCTTCTCTACATCTGTCAGAGGAGTTACCGCAATCTTTCTAGTCTTATTCCCATGTTCATCCGTAACTAGAGTTGAAGAAGCATAAGCTTTGTATTTATTCCAACCCATCTCGGTTGATACTTTAATTATAACATCATACCCATTCTTTTCGTCAGTAAAATCTCCCCAATCTCTTTTTACTTCACCTAATGAAACAAAACACTGAGGTCCAACATCTAGTACAGCTACATAATCACCCTTTTCACCTCCACGAACTATTGCTACCCACATATACCTCTTTCTTGCTACCAGCCTTGATGCAATCTTCTGATCCTCCTCATTTATAGAATTAAAAAGTTTCTCTGCTAAATCACAAAACACACATTCCCCACTAGATTCTTTCGTACATAAAGCAACCTTAGCTGGAGCATCTTCTTCAACAATATCTGTTAGAAAATGAATTGTCTGCTTCTCCCAATCACCAACTAACCTTAACTGAACTTCACTTCCAGGAGAGAGTTGTACAAACTTTCTACTAGAAGTTAAACCTTCTAGTTCCCTCTTAAATCTATCTTCGTTCATCTTATTCCTCCTTTTTCATTAAATTTTTAACTAGCTTCATAATCTCACCCTCTAGAATATCTTTTTCTTTCTCATTTGCCGGAACAATATAAAAACCACCATATCCAAAGTCATACTTTACGTAGGCATTATTTTCCTCTATTACATTCTTTATATTCTGGTGGAGAGGAATATACTTAATACTATTCTCAGATTCATTTACCGTAACTCTTTTTGAACTAACAAACCTACCTCTTGAATCTCTAAGTCTGTTTTTCATTCTTCTCACCTCCTTTAAATTCTCTCAAATATCTTTCTGCAACTTTCACAAGCCAATTATTAGTTTCATCTTTCCAATATTCTCTTTGTCCTAACCACATTGCTAAAGCATCATAAAACTTATAATCTGCACTACTATCTCTTAAAACTTGCAATCTAAATACACGATCATTACCCATTATATCATCAAGTTTATTTTCAATATCTAAATCTGGAAGAACATCTTCTATCGTTCTAGCGTCTCTATTCTTCTGACCAACCTCAATCACCTTCCATCTAAGGTCTTCAATATTCATTTTTACCTCCTTTCAAAAGTTTTTCCGCATCCTCAATAGAAAGTTTTTTATTTTCTTTCTCCCTAACTATATATGAAAGAGAATCAACACTCACTCTTTTCAATCGAGCCAACTCCAATAAAGTATCCTTCTTTACTAATAAAGCATTCACAATAGCTCTCGTGGTTTCATAATCCACTCTTGCTTTATCTATTTTTAATTTCCACTCATTAATCTCATTCTCATATCTTATATCTACTTCTACATTTATATCCTGTATTGTTGGTCTTTTCCCTCTCTGAGATAGCTCTTCTGCAACAATCTTATAGGCTTGACTTCTCCAGAATTCATACTTTGAACTAACATCATCAAATCTAGCTTTTGCTTCATTTAATAACTTACTATAATAAAAAACCAAGGGTGGAAGTGTATTCAAATGTTCTTCTAAATCTACATCTGGGTTTTTTACATAAAGAAAATCTATTGAAAATTCATCTATACTCTTGCCTTCAAGCTTTACCTTTTTTATTTCGTTATCCATCTTTTCTCCTTCTTCTATGATTATTATACTCTTTCTCATTTTACCTTTCTCTATAATAATTATACCCCTTTCCAGAATTATTTTTTACTAACACTTTGTTTCAAGGCAAATACACAAAATGCATTTCTTTTTTAACCTCTTCTGCAACTTTCTTAACATCTTTCATTCTAAAAGTTATTGTGGTTGGAGAAACGTTTAAGGTTTTTGCAATCTCAGAAAATGTATATCCCTTTCTTAGCATCAACAACATTTTTCTATACTCCTTTGGCAATCTTTTCAAAAGAACACCTAAGAAATCTTTTATCATTAACATCTCATCAAAGTCTCTTTTATGAGAGGGTTCATTCAATTTTCTTTTATATCCTTCGAGTATTTTTACTCTTCGTTGTTCTTTGTATATACAGTCAATACAATCATTTCTAAAGATAGAAAAGAAGAGTGTGGTAAATTTAACTTGCTTTTTTGGAGAGTAATTTTGGATAGCTCGATATAAGGCCGTCGGAATCAAATCTACAGCATCTACTTGGAAACTATTTACTAGTCTTAAAGCAATTCCCTCAACATCTTTATATAACTCTTTAAACAACTCATCATTCCAACTTTCTTTCAACTTTAAAACTTTTTCTTCAATTGTCACCTTAACCCCCTTTTGGTCAAATTTTTTTTCATTGTATATATATTATATGATACTTCAAAACAAAAATCAAATTTTCTTTTCATTGTATATATTTTATGATACTTCAAAACAAAAATCAAATTTTCTTTTCATTGTATATATTTTATGATACTTCAAAACAAAAATCAAATTTTCTTTTCATTGTATATATTTTATGATACTTCAAAACAAAAATCAAATGTATCTAAAAAATTCTACAAACTATTACTAATCTAACTTTTGGGTAAATCATCTTTGAAAATTTGACTTACTATTTCATATATTCTATTTCTATACAAATGCCTCGTTGAATCTTTTTTGTGTATTATATGTGTTTCTAAAACTTTGCTATTTTTCCAACCAACTAGTTCTTCGTGAACTGGATAAATCCATCTACAATATCTCCTAAATAACCTTACTTGTATATCCGGATAGTTTTTTTTATCAAACAACTCATCTACAAAATTCTTTCTTTTAAACTTAAATGCATCATATTTATTTTGGTTAACCAAATCAGGTAAAATTTTCCAAAAATCTTCTTCCATATACTCATCTGCATCAAGCATTAAAACCCAAGGGTATTTAGTTTGTTGAATAGCAAAATTTCTCTGATCACCAAAGTGATAGTTAAAAACTTTCGATACAACTTTTACTTGTGGGTAATCTCTTAGAATCCTTAATGTATTATCGGTACTTCCACCATCTATAATCACTATTTCATCTACCTTATCAACTACACTTTCTATCATTCTCTCGATATACTTCTCTTCGTTTAAAATAATTGAAGTGAAACTCACTTTATTCATTTTTATTCACCTCCTTATCTTTCAAAAAAACAACTGATAGTAACTCAACACTTTATCGTGAACAACAAAACCTTTTTCATTAACAGTTTCTATTACTCTTTTCATCATTATAGTTGGAATTAAACTAATATCTACTTTTCTAAAACAATCTGGTTTCTCCTTTAATATCTTTTCAAAATCCCATTCTTCTAAATCACTCCAACCTATATGATACCTTCTTTCTATATCATTCTTCTTTATCAAATACATTTCATTACTTCTAGCGTGACCAAAATGACAAACATATCCAAAATCCTGTAAAACATAAGTATTCTCTCTCTTTAAACTAACATCATCATTATCTACAAACCCATCGTGGTCCCCATCGGCATTACCATGGTGAATACCTAGTCCATTCCGTATTCCGTAGATTTTTCCTTTGTAATATTCATGACCTAAAAACGGGTCTTTTAAGCAAATCACATCAAATCTACCATAAAAGTGATAAGTAGGTATATAAATACCTGTAAAGGAATTACCTATATCTTCTAGAAGTTTTCTTATCATCAAGCAAAAATTATCACTATATACTTCATCTGCATCCATAAGAAAGCACCAATCTCCACTACAATGAGAAAGTGCAACATTCTTCTGTATCATAGTCATAGCTTTATGCATTCTCTTTTCCCAAGGGTTTTCATAAATCTTAATTCTTTCATCTTTTTCAGCAAATTCTTTCATCTTTTCTAGTGTACCATCGATACTTCCACCATCTACATATACAAATTCATCACAGAATTTCAACGCTTGTATCATTCCTTCAAAAAGAGTAAACTCATTTTCTATAGCATTATTACAACAAGTGTATACAGATATTTTCATTTTTCACTCCACTTGTCAAGTATTCTTCTTACCTTCAAATAAACTCTGTTGAGAAAACCTTTCTCTCATAACCTTGCAATACTCCATACTAATATCTACCAAGATAGCATATCTTTCTAACTTTTTCGCAGCTTCGCCTGTTGTGCCACTTCCAGCAAACGGGTCAAGAATAACAGCTCCTTTCCAAGTGAACATTTTAATTAATCTGTAAGGAATCTCTACCGGAAAGATAGCCGGGTGTAATTTAGATCTTGAGGGAAGTATATCCCACCTATTCATTGTACACTGTAAAAACTCATCTTTATTAATATCAAACACAGCATCTTTTGGGATATCTATTTTCAGTTTTTCCTTAGCCATAACAATAATATACTCATCTCCCGTATCTCTAATAGAAAGATTACACTTCAACCAACTACCCCAAGAGGTGTTGTTTTTACAATAATTAGCTGTTTTATTCCAATATATCCATGCAAATGGTAAAAATCCAATACTCTCAAGTAAGTTATGAATAGAAGTAGATAAGAAACCCATCTTACTACAACCCACCTGAGCAATCCCCGAAGGACAATTCACCGCGATTTTTCCTCCAGGTAATAGAACTCGATAACATTCTTTAAAAACATTCCTAAGCATTTCAAAATAGTTATCTTTAGGTTGTTCATCATAATATCCTTTATAAGGCATACCCACATTATAAGGTGGAGAAGTAACAATCAAATGAATAGAACTATCAGTTATAAAACTGAGGCTTTGACTATCAGCATTATAAACTTTAACAAAATTACTCTCAAAAAAGGGTTTCATTTATCAACTCCTTTATCATTTCTTTTTTACCATAATTATTTTCACACCTTTCCTCATCAGATTTCTAAACTTCTCAGCAACATACTCTTCTTTTTCTGAATTCACTCTGATATAATCTTTCAAAACAAGTAGATGTACAAGTTCGTGAGACAGAACTGCTATTTGCTCTATAACATCCTCATCTGGATTGATAATAATATAAACATTTTTATCGTTTTTAGTCTTCAGTAAATATCCAGCGAAATCCTTGTGTTTTCTAAATCCGATATACACATTCTTAGATAACTTGTATACTTTGAGTTTTTTTATTTTGTTTTTCATTTCTTTCCTTCTTTCCTAAGTTCGTCCTTAAGTTTCTCCAAATGTAAAACAGTAATACCAATAACCCTTTTTCTCCTCCTATCGTAGTGTAAAATTATATCATCACTAAAATCTATACCCACAGTATAGGGGTTTGTAGGATAACCAATATAAAGAATATCATTCTTCTTATCCTCATCAATAATTATTTTACTCTGCTTTCTTCGGGTTCTCATAATAATTATCCTTTGTTGACCATCTTTCTAAATCCTCTTTATCAACCTTCTCTTTAATCCGTTTCTCTAAAAGCTTCTGTAATTGTCTCTTCACCAACTCCTTAACAAACTCCCTCCTCTCCTCTTCAGTCATATCTCTTGTTGTCTTAACTTTCTCCATTTTTATCCTCCTTTTTATAAACCGTTTTGTTTTAAGGTAATATAAAATCTGTTGCTTCATACTCGATAGTGGATATATATTTGAATATTGAACGATTTCCCAGTTTATTGTAAACATAAACTGATGAATCTTTTACACTTTATCACTTAGCTATAAATACTTCCTCCACAAAACAATCCTCACTCTCATAAACTCTTACTAGTACTTTTTCAATATTTTGAAGTTTCAAAGCAAGAAACCTATCTATAAAATAATTTACTAAATTCTCCGCTGAAGGATATCCAATAAAATCATTTAAATATCTATGGTCCAACGCATCAATAATTTTTTTTATCTCTCGAAAATCTATAACCATACCTGTTTCAGGATTAATATCTCCATCTAATTCTACAATAACTTTCCAACTATGACCGTGTAATCTTCTACAGGGACCATCATAATCTGGTAGAAGATGAGCTGCATCAATCTTTCGCTCGACATGTATTTTCACTTCTTTTTCACCTCCTTTCGTTTCCTTAACAACTCTTCTCACTTCTTTTTTCTTGAGACGTGTCTCAATTTTACCCTCATCTCGTCAACTCCTCTGCAACTCTTATATCTTTAATCGTTTCTATTGCCATCCACTCATTCTCTTTAATAAGATAAGGAATAAACCTATCAAAGTTTTGACTAAGAACATCTCTTGCAAAATCCCCTTTATCTGGAAGAATACTTTTGATAGTGCACTTATCATCAAGAAAGAATGTATATATACCACAACTACACCATATATCCTCTATAATCGGTTTCTCTTCAAAACTAGTTATTCTTGTTAAACCTCCACTACACTCTTCTATCCTTACTATTCCAAGGTGAGACCTAAATGGTTTTATTACAATTGAGCCAACAAGTTTTTCTCTATCTACAAAAACTTTCTTCAAATAAATACAGCAATCTAAAAATAAACTGATGTCAAACATCGGAAGAACATCCCCATTCAATACGATAAGAATTTCATCTTCTTTATTACATCTTTCTAAAGCTAACTTTATTGCTCCAGCATCTCCGAGAGGAATACCTTCTGGGTCTGGAAAAAGGTTTTTCTCATTAATTACCCACCTAGTATAATCATAAACTTCTTTTCTATTACCATAAGACACCAGTATATCATCAAAAGTAAATCCCACTTTCTTTAACCATTCTATTTGTCTTTCGAACACCGTTTTACCATTAATGAAAGACAAACATTTAGGATATCCACCCATTCTTTCTGACTTTCCACCTGCTAGTATAAGAACCTTCATACTATCTCTCCTCAATCTCTTTACACAAGAATATTCTATAACTTCTTTAATCGCTCCCTGGTCGCTTCTATTATCGAACCAGGACAACCTAAAAAAACAGACACCCCGTCAATAAAATTCTTCCCTCTATATTCATCACAAATGTCTACAACCCTACTACACAACTCAGATTCTAGAATTTTAATAAACTCTTCTTTTCTGCTTTTCTCTTTTTTATTTTTCATTTTCCCTCCGTTAATTACAGCTAAACCCACCACAACCAATATCACCAGGAGTATTCATGTTTTTTATTCTTTTTACTACTTCCTCAGCAAGTCTATCAAAATATATTTTTATCTCCTCTTCTGGAACTTGTGTAGAACCACTTAAGAAAATAGTTATTATATTTATATACAGAACTTCAACTGCAGCCAAAATCACTAAGGATTTTTGTAAATCGTCTAGTGTACTGAACTCATCTAAGCTTTTTGAAGACTCAAACAAGGCATTTACTAATGCTTTTGTAATTACCTCTACCTGCCTATTTATGATTTCGTTTTCGTTGTTATTATTCATTTTTTTCACCTACCTTTATATATTATACTATAAATCCATCACACTTCTTAACAACATCCTCAATACGGTTCTCTCAGAAATATCACAAGGATCCAACCCATCAGGTAAGTTTAATATAGAAACTTTAGAGAAAAAGGGTTTTATCAATTCAACCACCTTTTTTGTAGCATTTCTTCCAACTACATCTCCATCTAACATAACAACAACCTCTCTAACACCATGCTTGATCAACAACCGAACTTGGAAATAATCAATTGAGGATCCAAACAAAGCACAAGCATTTCTCAATCCTAATGTATACAACTTCAAAACATCTAAAGGACCTTCCACCAAATATACACACCCCTCTATCGGACTAAGATTATAAAGTGCTTTCCTAAAACCTTTTGGAAGTAAATACTTCTTTCCTACAACATTTTCTCCAACTACACGAGCAACAAAACCAGTTAAGAAGTTATTAACAAAAACAGGGAAAATAATCATATCTTTATAAACACCTTCACTACAAAAACCAACTTCAAACTCCTCTAATACACCTTTACTAATACCCCTATTTTGAAAGAAATTAATTACATTTTTTGGAAGATTCTTTGTATAACCTTGAGGTAATAAATTTGTAGTTTTTATATTTTCTGTGTTTAATGCTTCTTCAAAACTCTTGATCTTTCTTGCAAGTTTTTCTATATCTACTTTTTGAGAAAAATAACCATTTATAATCTCTGCAGCAACCAAAGGTGGTTTATCTAAAACGCGTGAAACTAAATTTGTTAAACCACCTTTTTCTCCACAAGCAAAACAATGCCATAAACCACTCTCTTTATGTATACCAAAAGAAGGATTTGAATCCTTACCATCGGTGTGTAAAAATTCAAAAGGACAAGATGCCATAAAATTATCCCCACAATCCCTTACATTCTTTAATTTCAGTACATTCTCAAGAAATTCTCTAGTAATTCTCATGTCGCCTCGTTATATTGACCACTATACAAATTATAACTCTTTGCTTCAAAAAACACTATCTGAGCAACTCTAGAACCTTTTTCTATCCTAAGGTTAGTCATTGGATAGACTGAAGCACCAACTATATTCTTAAACCCACTATCAAATAGACAAGACCTTATAATAATCCCGTTTCTGTTGAATGTACTTCTTGAGAAAACCATCGCACAAACATTATCAGGAATACAAACTTTTTCTACCATCTCAAATATATATGCGTGTCCCCTTTTAAGAAAGAAGAAATCTTCTTGTGGTATTAATTCAATATTCACAAATGAACTTTTTTTAATATCATCTTTCCTAATAGTAAAAACACCACTGCCAACCTGAAAAACTCTATTCAAACGCAAATCTACTCCATTAGGTTGAATTTGAGAAGACATAACAGGATAAATCCACATATTTTCTACAGCAACCTTAGGATTTATTACCATCTTCACCTCCTTTTTATTAAATTAAGGTTACATTTCAAAAAAAAAACTATTCCCTAAAAATCTCTATATAGCCACTTTAAACAACTTTCTTGTCTTAAACTCCTCCACCTTTCCTCTATTCCACTGACTTACTGGACGTAAATACCCAACCACTCGTGAGTAAACTTCTGTTTCTCTATTACACTTTGGGCAAGTAAAATGCTTTCCCCTTATATATCCGTGTTCTGAACAAACAGAAAATGTTGGTGTAATAGTAAAATATGGTAGCTGGAAGTTCTCACATATTTTCTTGACAAGTTTTTTTACACTCTCCCCTGATGTTATCTCCTCACCTACAAAAATATGCACCACTGTTCCTCCTGTATAAAAAGTCTGTAATTCGTCCTGTTTTTTAAGTACTTCAAATATATCGTCTGTATAGTTCACTGGGAGTTGAGTTGAATTAGTGTAAAAAGGCTCTGCACCGTTCTTGTAAGCTTCTTCATTTGCTACAATTATATCAGGAAATTTGTTTTTGTCAATTCTTGATAGTCTATAACTTGCACCTTCTGCTGGTGTTGCTTCAAGGTTATAAAGATTACCTGTTTCCTTTTGAAATTCCTCTAGCTTCTCTCTTATAAAAAGCATTATCTCTTTTGCAAACTCAATACCTTCTTCAGTTCCTATATCCTTACCAAACAAATTCAAGCAAGCCTCATTCATTCCAATTATCCCTATGGTTGAAAAATGATTTACCCAATACTTTCCAAATCTTTCTTTTATATTCCTTAAATAAAATTTTGAATACGGATATAAATTTTCATCTGTTAACCTTTCAATAACTCTCCTCTTTATCTCTAAACTCTCTCTTGCAATATACAGAAGATCATTCAATCTATTCTTAAACTCTTCTTTAGAACCAGATAAATAACCAATTCTAGGTAAGTTTATTGTCACCACTCCGATCGAACCAGTTAGCGGATTTGCTGCGAAAAGACCTCCACCTCTTTTCTGTAAATGTCTTGTGTCTAGTCTCAATCTACAACACATAGATTTTACATCTTCAGGCTTCATATCAGAACTAATAAAATTACTAAAGTAAGGTAAACCATAGTGACCGGTAACTTTCCAAAGTCCATCTAAATCTTTACTATTCCAATCAAAGTCTCTTGTGATGTTATAAGTAGGGATTGGAAATGTAAATACTCTACCTTTTGCATCACCTTCTAACATCAATTCAAAGAAAACCTTATTTATCAAATTCATCTCTTCCTGAAATTCACTATAAGTTTTGTTTTGAAGTTTTCCTCCAATCACAACCGGTTGGTCTTTATATATAGGTGATACAATTAAATCAAATGTTAAGTTTGTGAATGGTGTCTGAAATCCAACTCTAGTTGGGACATTCATATTAAATAAAAATGATTTCATTATTCTTTTTACTTCTTTATAACTTAATCCATCATACCTTACAAAAGGAGCTAGAAGTGTATCAAAGTTCGAGAATGCTTGTGCACCAGCTGCTTCACCTTGGAGTGTGTAAAAGAAATTTACTATCTGTCCTAAAGCACTATATAAATGACTAGGTGGTCTACTTTCTATCTTATCATTTACTCCTCTAAAACCTGTTAATAGTAAATCATATAAATCCCAACCAACACAATAAACACTTAAAAACCCTAAATCGTGAATATGAAAATCTCCATCAATATAAGCTTTTCTTACTTCAATTGGATAAATACTATTCAACCAATAGGTTTTTACTACTTCAGAAGATATGTAGTTGTGTAATCCTTGAAGAGAAAAACCCATATTACTATTTTCCTTGATCCGCCAATCAATGTTCTTCAAATACTGACCAACCAAATCAGTATGAAGCCAAGCCTTTATTTCTCTCATCTTTGCGTGCTGCTCTCTATAGATGATATAAGCCTTTGCTGTTTTCCTATACTTAGAATCTATCAATACCTCTTCAACAATATCTTGTATATCCTCTACAGTAGGTGTTCTATCAGTTATACGTTGACGAGCTAGTTCTACTACTTTATGCGAAAGTTTATGTGCTATATCTTCTCCAAATTCTCCGGTAGCTTGACCTGCTTTCAAAATAGCTTTAGTTATCTTCTCTTCGTCAAACTTGACAATTTTACCATCTCGTTTTCTTATACGCTTAAACATCACTCCTCCCCTCTCTTTCGATCTTTTTTCCTCATCATTTCTTCCCATATCGTATAAGGACTATACGAAAATGGAGCAAGAAGAATAGCTGCTATGCAGCTTTTCCCTGCACTTGTTTTCCACAATTCATCCCAATCTTCTTTTTTCAATTTTCTAACTTTCTTCTCCAAGCGTGGGAGCTCCTCGGACTTCTTGATATGGCCGTGTATACTTTTAAACCTTTTTACCTCTTCAAAAAGTTCTTTCAATCTTTTACTTTTCGCACACAACTCCACCTCTTCCAGTTTTT
>Ga0078972_1003216_pt1 | contig 49890 bp, 46 predicted proteins | sample YelNatPaOPGAMG01_FD_67568 | JGI IMG/M metagenome (GOLD analysis project Ga0078972, IMG submission 67568) | Hot spring thermophilic microbial communities from Obsidian Pool, Yellowstone National Park, USA - OP-RAMG-01 (SPADES assembly) (version 2) | ecosystem: Environmental > Aquatic > Thermal...
GTGCCAAGGGAACGGTCAAGTTGCCTTGCTTTACAATTTGCATAATTCAAGTAAAATATTCTTGAAGGGTTGACGGGGATACAAACACCGTTAAAAGGAGGTTTTTTAAATGAAAAAGGTTAAAATTCTATCCTTGCTGTTTATTTTATTGATTATTGGCATATTCGTTGCCGCCTGCGGGGAAAGCCCAGCCCGCGTTAAGGGGGAGGCGACCCCGGCGATAGAAAAGGCAACTAAAATTGAAGGAACCGGTACGAATGATAAAATGGTTTCGGCCAAAGACGCTGTAAATCTTGTTATGGCCGAAGCGACAAAGTGGCAGCCGGACGCGGAGGTCGTCGAAATAATGAACGAATTTGGCATCTTCGGAGACGGAAAAGGGACAACCTGGCTTATTTACGTCATTTCCCGCACCGCCCCGCCAACATCAAGCGGCTACGGAAAAAATTATTTTGTCGGGCGAAGGTACGTGGTTGAGGACGGAAAAGCAACGTTGAATTTCGACGACGACATGTACGAAGTCTCTTCTGAGCCTTTCCCCAAGGATTTCATCGATTCGACCGAGGCGATTAAAATCGCCCAGGCAAACGGCACGCCGAAGGATGATAAGTATGCCCTGTATATGGGGAAAAAAGACGATACGAAAAAATATGGCAAAGTTGTGCTAAACCTTCATACGCTCGTAAAAGAGAACGGCAAGCTTGTGAAAAAAGGAGTGATTCTGGATCCGGTAAGCAAGGAGGTAATAGAAGTTTTAAAATAGGATGCCGAATAAAAAGAAAAGCACGTTCGTTGACGAAACACATATAAACAACTTAAACGGCCAAAAGCCGATAGATTGCGATCACAAGTAAAATGCTTTTTTTGCTTTGCGGTGTGTGTCTCGCGAATCAGGCAATGACATGTTTCGGAAACCAAAAACTCTAAGGCTTTCAACTGCTCATATCGAATGATGGGGGTATTAAAACCCCGTTCGCCCTTCTTTTTTTATCTTTATCCGGCAGGGTTTCCCTCGTCCGTTTCCAAGCCTATGCAGTTAAAAACCGCTATGACGATAAAAACGGCTATCCCGCAAACGCACAAGATAGCCATATCGGCTTGCCCTTCGGCGAACAAATAGGGTCATATTGGTGCGGTCGATGGGACTTGAACCCATACGGGATACCCATACGCCCCTCAAACGTACGCGTCTGCCAGTTCCGCCACGACCGCATATGATAAGCGCAAATGTTATTTTAACATATGAGAGTCAATTGTCAAGGACGCGGCGATAAACTTTTATTTTGCATTGCGCGGCGGTAAAGATTATAATTGTGGAGACTGAAAAATGACAAAGGATCGCCATGCGCATAGTTGAAAGCATTAAAATAAAAGAGGCGGTGCGAAACCTTTTTCTCGAAGCCTGCGGCTTGCCTTCGGGGGACGCTCTTCGCGCGATAAAAGAGGCTTACGAATCCGAAGCCTGCCCGCCCGCGAAAGAGGCGCTTCGTCAGCTCGTTGAAAACGCGAGGATCGCAAGGGATACGGGCATGCCGTATTGCCAGGACACAGGCATGGCGGTGGTGTTCATAGATATCGGACAGGGCGTGCATGTCGAAGGGGATATAAACGCGGCCGTGAACGAAGGCGTACGGGAAGCTTACGCGCAGGGTTATTTCCGCAAATCCGTGCGCGACCCGCTGACCGGAGTCAATACCGGCGACAATACGCCCGCGATAATACACTACGATATTACGGCCGGCGAAAGCATTGATATCACCGTTGCGCCAAAGGGTTTCGGGAGCGAAAACGCGAGCCGTCTCGCCATGCTCAAGCCGTCGGACGGAATCGAGGGAGTAAGGCGCTTCGTTATCGAGTGCGTTAAGAACGCGGGCGCCGGACCGTGCCCTCCGGTGATTTTAGGGATCGGCATCGGCGGGAATTTTGAAAGCTGCGCGCTGCTCGCGAAGAAACAGCTTTTGCGGGAGATAGGGAGCGCAAATCCGGACACGACGATTTCCGGACTCGAGCGAAGCCTGAAAGACGAAATAAACGGGCTTGGGATCGGCGCGATGGGATTCGGAGGACAAAACTACTGCCTTGCGGTGCATATCGCGAAAAGTCCGACGCATATAGCGGGGCTTCCCGTCGCGGTCAACTTCCAATGCCATGCGGCGCGGCATAAAAGCGCTACCGTTTAGGAGGACCGATGAAGCATATTACCGCTCCGTTTGACGAAAATACGCTAAAAGGCTTGTCCGCGGGAGACATAATCGAGTTTTCGGGAAATGTTTTCACGGCGAGAGACGCCGCGCATAAAAGGATTTTCGAGCTTTTGCGCGCCGGGAAGCCGCTGCCCTTTGACTTGAAGGGAAGCGGCATATTCTACGCGGGGCCCTGTCCGGCGATGCCCGGAAGGCCGATAAATTCCTGCGGGCCGACGACTTCGTCTCGAATGGACGCTTACGCTCCCGCGCTTTACGACATGGGGGTCGCGTTCGTGATCGGCAAGGGGCAGGTTTCTTCCGAGGTGCGCGAGGCGATAGTCAGAAACGGCGCGGTATATTTCGCGGCGGTCGGAGGCGCCGGAGCGTTTATAGCGTCGCATATAACCGCCGCAAAAGACGTCGCCTTTTTGGACCTTGGAACGGAAGCAATAAGGGAATTAACGTTCGAAAGAGTGCCTCTAATCGTCGCTGCAGACCGCTTCGGAAGGAGCGTTTACGACAGGCAAACGGGTTTCCGGCGGCAATAACAACGGAGCAAAACGCTTGAAATCGGTATCCGTATAAAGTATAATAGCGCTTGCGATGTTAAAACCGCGCTGATGTAGCTCAGTAGGCAGAGCACATCCTTGGTAAGGATGAGGTCTCGGGTTCGATCCCCGACATCAGCTCCAAAAGTAATGAGCCTTGAAAACCCTTTGACTAAGGCACTTCAGGGCTTTTTATATTGCGCGTGGAGTTTTCTGGTTGACCCTATTTTGCCGAAATTGGGGGAAAAATGCTCCTGGGGGTACAAATGGGGTGCCTAATTACATTAGTCGGTATTAAAAAGTATTTCTTTGCGCCTAAAAGTCAAACCAGTGCTATGCGATTGGCACTTTACAGATATAATCCAATCTGCTTTTTCGTTTTTTGTTTTTATAGGATTATAACCGCAAAACTATTGATGATTTAATTATTTTGCGGTATAATTTCAACGAGGGCGGTGATTGCTATGATTTTACGGCCTGCATACATTGATCGGGTGATGGCGTATGCGGATACGCCTTTCGTCAAGATACTTTCGGGTGTTCGGCGTTCCGGCAAGTCAACCATCATGAAAATGATTGTTGATGTTTTGAAAGCGCGCGGAATCAAGGACGTGCAGATACTTCAATACAACTTTGATTCCATGCGGTATGACCATATCAAAACCGCCAAGCAGCTTTATGATGAAATTGCGGGTAATCTGGTTCCCGGACTACGGTTTTACCTGTTTCTTGACGAGATTCAAGAGGTCAAGGATTGGGAAAAGGCGGTCAACTCGTTTATGACTGACTTTGATGTGGACATTTATGTGACTGGTTCCAACTCCCGCATGATGTCCTCGGAGATTTCGACTTATCTCACAGGGCGTTACGTTCAATTCCGTGTATTCCCGCTATCTTTTGCAGAATACCTAGATTTTCGTAGCTGGTATAAGAGTAATAATGGATTTGGCGATGGTACGGGTTATGGCGGAGGCTCTGCTCCCGGTAGCGGCAACGGTGACGGTTCAGGATTTGGCGGTGATTCTAAAAGCAATCGTTATTATGAATTTGCCCGCTACTTGCGTTTCGGCGGTTTTCCTGCCATCCACTTGAAGGAATACACTCAGGACGAAGCCTATACCATTGTCAAAGACATCTATAATTCCACCATTTTTACGGATATTGTCAAACGTAATCAAATCCGCAAGGTAGACCAACTGGAGCGGATTGTGCGCTTTGCCTTTGACAATATCGGCAGGACATTTTCGGCGGCATCTGTCACCAGATTTTTAAAGTCTGAACGGCGAACCATAGACAATGAAACGGTTTACAGCTATTTAAGCAAACTGGAAAGCGCATTCATACTACACCGCTGTTCCCGCTATGACCTGCAGGGTAAGGAAATCCTGAAAACGCAAGAAAAATTCTATGTCTGTGATTCTGCCATGCGATATAGTGTTTTGGGCTACACGCCTGACAGCGTGGCCGCTATGCTTGAAAACATCGTCTATTTAGAGCTTTTACGGCGCGGATACGATGTCAATATCGGCCAGACGGTAGACGGCGAGATTGATTTTGTGGCAAAGCGGCAAGAAAATAAGCTCTATATCCAAATCGCGCAGAAAATAGAGAGCCAGGAAACAGAGAAACGGGAATACGGACGGCTCTTGGATATTCGGGATAATTACCCTAAGTATGTCCTGCGCACGGATGAATTTGCGGGCGGCAACTACGAGGGTATCAAGACCATGCACATTGCCGATTTCCTGTTATCGAACGAATTTTAGCTTTCATTCTATCCTGTTTCATCTGGTGTAATCGTTATGGGGGTCAAAATGGGGGTCAAATCATAAAAACTGAGGTTGATCAATCGGGAAAAGCCCATGAAATCGGGCTTCTGAGCGTCGGATAGGCAGGCAGAGCACATCCTTGGTAAGGATGAGGTCTCGGGTTCGATCCCCGACATCAGCTCCAAAAGTCCGCTTGGCATAAAGCCAAAGCGGATTTTTTATAAATTTTTTTCCTTGTAATAAATTGAAATTTAATGTCGAAAGTAGTATAGTAAATATTGCTTTTATCAGTTTAGACTTGGTCATTTCGTTATGAGGTGTATCCATGAATAAGCGCCGATTTGTGGTTGTCTCAATTGCCATCATTTTATTGCTCTGCGGATGCGCAGACGCGGCAGTGCTTCAAAAGGCCACAGATGTGCCTTCGGCTACGATAAGCGCGACCTTAATGCAGACGCTTATGCCGGCATCTTCTCCGTCTTCAACCCAACAGCCGACGGTCAGTCCGGATTTTGAGCCGTCATCCGCCCCCGATCCTAAAGCGTCTACAATGTGGGGAGCGAAATTTCCGGAAATGTTCACGGACGGCGGTATCATAAAAAACGACAAATCCGTTGCGCCCACTATAAACGCGCTGTCGCCGCGCTTTCAAAAATGCGAAACGGAGGTCGTAAAGACTTATAAAAGCGCGCATGTGAACATAACGGTTAACAAGGTAAAAGAAAACGGGATCACGTATTACGTTGCCGATATCTATATCGCCGACTTGAAATATTTCATTTCTCCGTTTTCCGGCGGCGGGTACAAAAAAGGAGTCCGCAAATTCGTGTACGACATAGCCCGGGAAAACGGAGCCGTTTTAGCGATAAACGGGGATTACTGCGCGAACAACCCGGGTCCCGTTCTGAGGGACGGCGTTTTATACAGAAACGAGGTAAAACTCGATATACTTGTCATGTTCAAAGACGGAGTGATGAAGACTTATACTAAAGATGAGTACGATAAGAATTTTCTTGAGTCAATTAAGGACGACGTATGGCAGATATGGACGTTCGGGCCGAGGCTTTTAATAGAAGGTGAGAAACCGAGCGAGTTCAATTCGCCAAAAAAGTCGATAATGGGAGCGAATCCCCGCACGGCTGTCGGGTATTATGAGCCGGGGCATTATGTGTTCGTCGTTGTTGACGGGCGTCAGCCCGGGTATTCGGATCCCGGGTTTACGATGGAAGAGTTGTCGCAGCTGATGCATGATCTGGGATGCAAAGAGGCTTATAACCTTGACGGAGGCGGCACTTCCCAAATGGCTTTTATGGGCAAATGGGTAAACCGGCCAAGCGTCCACAGGAAGACGCGCGACGCGCTTTGCATCGTCGACAGCTAAGGGAGTAATTATAGCGCGCTATGGAGCGACGCCAAACGACGATTTTGCTTGTCCAATAAGAGGGGTCAATAAGTGGCGATCAAATCAAGAAAAATGTTCAGCGATAACGCTGAACGGATATACGGCGAATTAAAAGAGGAAACCGGAAAAATCGCGGCTTTAAAAGAAGAGAGCGATTCGGAAGAAAGCACGTTCCGTTTTGTTAAAATCGCAACAGTTTTCGCGTTGACCGTAATTTTTGCCGCCGCGGTATTATTGATATTCGGCAATCTGCCGGCTTCGGGCGGCGGCGCCGAGGCTCCGGCGGTACTGCTCAGCGAGATTATGCCGTTTTCGTCCGCCTGCCCGAACGCGGACGGATTGTTTTTCGACTATATCGAGTTATACAACGGTTCGGATACTAAAGCGGACATATCGGGTTTCAGGCTGGACAGCACCGCATCCAAATTCGGTTTCGTGTTCGGCGGCGATACCGTCATACCCGCGTATGGCTATCTTACCGTATCCTGCGACGGTAAAAACTCGGCGCACGGAGAAAAAGCGGTATACGCGCCGTTTTCGATTTCGGCCTCAGGCGGCGAAACGATAACTTTAGCAAGTCCTTCGGGCGCGGTGGTGGACAGCGTTTCAACGGTAGGCCTGTCGAAAGGCGAGGCAATGATACGCACGAAATCCGCAGGATGGAAAACGTTTTCCGTAGGGACGCCCGGATTTGAAAACAGTCCCGCCGGCCGAAACGCATATATCGATTCGTTGCGCGAAATGCGCGGCCTTTCAATAACGGAGCTGATGCCAAAAAACATTTCAAGCGTAAAAACGAATGACGCAGAGCGTTACGACTGGATTGAGATAACGAACACCTCCGGCGAAACGATTGACCTTGGCGGATACCATATATCCGACGACCCCTCGGAGCTTTGCGGATATGTCCTTCCCTCGGTGACGATCCCGCCCAACGGATGCGTATTGCTCTTTGCCTCGAAACTCGCAAAATATGAGGACGGCGAAATACACACGAATTTTTCCCTTTCCTGCGGCGGCGAAACGCTCTTTCTGATGAACCCGCAGGGCAGGCTCGATTCCGTCGTGGAATACCCAAGCCTGCCCGATAATTATTCGTTTGCTTATAAAGACGGAGGATACGCTATATCCGCCATTTCTTCTCCAGGAAGCATCGATACCGAACAGCCTGAAAACACATACGACGGGTTGAAAATAAGCGAGATAATGCCTGAAAATACCGCGGGGATAACGGACGGTAACGGGGCCTTTTCCGATTGGATCGAGATATACAACGATTCCGCAAACGATATCGACCTCTCGGATTGCTGGCTCTCCGCCGACCGGACGAACGTGTTTGGCTGGAAATTTCCTGAAACGATAATAAAAAGCGGCGGGCGTCTTTTGATATTTGCTTCCGGAAAGTCCGCGGATAAGGGGAGCGAGCTGCACGCGGATTTCAGGCTTTCGTCGCAATCCGGCATTGTGACTTTGACTTCGCCCGACGGCCATGAAATCGATTCGGTTTCGTACGATTCGTCCCGGCCCGACCGTTCGCTTGTAAAAACGGCGAACGGAACGGAAAGCGCGGCTTACCAGACTCCGGGATTTGAAAACAGCAAGGACGGTTATATAGCGTATCAGGAAACGCTTGCCGCCGGCTCGCCGCTGATAATAAGCGAGGCAATGACCGCAAACGATACCGTGCTCAGGCAGCCCTTTGGCAGGTATTTCGACTGGATCGAGATAAAGAACGTGGGCGATAAGCCGGTACGCCTGTCCGATTACTATCTTTCCGACGATTATAAGGACAGCAAAATGTGGCAAATGCCCGATACGACGATAGAGCCTGGCTCATACAGGGTATTTTTATGCCCGGGCGACGAAAAACTAAACAGTAAAAAATACGCGCTCACGAACTTCTCGCTGGATTCCGAAACGGAAACGGTTTTCATATTCGATAAGGACGCAAAATTGTGCGACCGGATACTGCTTTGCGATATACCGCCGAACGTGTCCGCGGGACGCATGGACGGGCAAAACGGGCTTTTCCTTTTCTCAGAACCGACGCCGGGCGCAAAAAACGCCGGCGGGGTACGTACCGTAAGCGAAGCCCCGTATTCAACGACGGCGGCCGGAGGGTATGAAACGCCCTCGTTGACGATACCGCTTTTTTCCGACGGCGACATTTATTATACAACCGACGGGAGCCGGCCGGACAAAGGCTCGAAGAAATATGCCGGACCGATAACGATCACCGAATCCACCGTCATCCGCGCGATAGCTTACTCAAAAGGCCAGCTTAAGAGCGGCGTAACGACTCTTAGTTTTTTTTTAAACGAAGGCAATACGCTGCCCATATTGAGCCTATGCGCCGACCCTTCCGATATCTGGAGCGCGAAAAGCGGCATATATTCGCAAAACAACGTTTTTAAGCCGTGGGAAAAGGACGCGCACCTTGAATTCTTCGACTCCGGCGGGAAAGGGTTTTCTATCGACTGCGGCCTACGGCTCTATGGGGGCGGGACGCGAAAGGTCAGTTCAAAAAAATCGTTTCAGGTGCGTTTCCGCAGCGTTTATGGGAAAAGCAGCCTCGTTTACAATATGTTCGAGGGAGACGACACGGTCGAATTCAAGTCGCTCGTATTAAGGGCGGGGCAGGACGCGCGGCATACCGTGTTCAGGGACGAAATATTTTCATCGATTGCCGTCGAGGAGGCGCCGCACCTTATCGCGCAGCATTCCCGGTTTTGCCTTTTATACATCAACGGCAAGTTTTTCGGGATATACTGCATAAAAGACCGCTTGGGCGACGATTATTACGCCTCCCATTATAACGTGTCCATCGGCAGCGTCGAAGTCATAAACGGTCCCGTAAGGAAAAATACGTCTCTTTACGCTCTAATGTCTTATGTTTCGCATCACGACATGAGAAAGAAGGAAAATTACGAATACGTAAAGTCTAAGATAGATCTGGAAAGCCTTGTCGACTGGTATATATTCGAGGCTTGCAGCGGCAATAACGATATAAGCGGCAACGTCCGTTATATGCGAAGCAGCGAGGGGGACGGCAAATGGCGCGTCGTGCTGCATGATCTCGATTTCGCGCTAAGATGGCCGATAAACAATTTCAGATGGCTCTACAACAACTCAAACCAGCATTCCAAGCTTTTAAAAGGCCTCATCAAAAACCCGGAATTCAAGGATATGTTTCTTACGCGCTTCGGTTATCTTTTAAACAACGTTTTTACCGAGGATAAGCTGCAGGCGCGGATCGACTGTTTCGCGGCTCAGCTTCGCGGCGACATTGCCCGCGAGAGGCGCAAATGGCATTCGAACCTTACGTTTGATCAGGCTCTTAAAATAATGGAAAACGTGCTCCATAAATATGATTATAAGGGCAGAATTATAAGAAGCGTATGCCAGACTCTAAAACTCAATTCAGCCGAAAGGATAAAATATTTCGGCGCGTAACGATGCACATTTTATATTAAATCGGAAAAGAAGCGGCGATCAGGACGAGAAAAAAAGAGCGCGAGGTAACAGCGGATAACGCTTATCCGGCGCGTGTTTTTTTGTTGCATATTTCGTTATATGTTATAATGATAACCATCGGGGAATACTTAGAAAACAAAGATAAAAGAAGGCTGAATGAATGGACTGGGAAGAAATTACGCGGTTCTTGAAAAGCCTTGACCGCTCGCTTTTTTTGGGAGACGAGTATAAAAAAGACGCGGGTCTCGACGCGCCGCTGCCGATCGGGCACGGCCAGACGATATCGCAGCCAACGCTCGTAGCAAAAATGACTTACGAGCTTGAACCCGATAAGAGCAGCCGCGTGCTCGAAATAGGGACGGGCTCCGGGTATCAGACCGCGTTTCTCGCCGAATTTTCCGGGGAAGTATATACCGTGGAGCTGATACCCGAGCTTGCCGCAAAGGCAAGGAACGTGCTCGAAAAACTCGGGTACGGTAACATCAAGTTCAAGGTCGGCGACGGAAGCGAAGGATGGAAGGAGGAGGCTCCTTTTGACCGGATAATAACGACCGCGGCGAGCGGCACGGTTCCTTCGGAACTCGTCGGCCAGCTTAAAAACAACGGCCGGATGATCGCGCCTGTCGGGCCGCCGTATCTTCAGGATCTTATGCTTATTACAAAGGACGAGGAAGGCAAAATCACGCAGAGGTCGTTAGGGAAGGTCGTTTTCGTCGAGTTTCGCGGAAAATATGGCTTCGGGAAATAATAAAAAACAATTATAAAACGTTGAATTATCAAATTTCATTAAATATAATTCAATGTACAAGTTGAACGCGATCCGTCATGAGTTAAAATCATATTTAAGGGATAAGGGCATTGGGGAGAATATAGCCTTTTTGCGAGGTCTTATATGAAAAGAAGGCTCAAGCCAAAAAGAACGGTCGTCCCCGCCGCTCTTATCGTCGCGGCTTTGATACTCGTCATCGCGTCCAAGACGCCCCGGGCAAATACAATCGCGATAGCAGAGGAATCAGGCCCCGCCCCTTCCATAGCATCCGCGCAGGACGTAAGTTTTAAAGTCGTCGAAAGGATCCAGCCGATCGCTTTTTTCAGGGACGCAAAAAAAACGGCCAAGAAAAACGCGGACGCCGAAGACGACATTAAAAAAAGCGGCGCGCTGGTAGTTTTTACGTTCGACGACGGAAACGAGTCCGATTTTCTTCTTGCGTACCCGATTCTTAAAAAGCACGGTATCAACGGCACGTCGTACATAAATCCCTACGACGCGGACCATGAAGTAAAACATAAATTGTCGTGGGAGCAGATCAAGCTTATGAAAAGCGCGGGCTGGGAATTCGGCGACCATACCTACAAGCATATGGATCTGACGAAATCCACGCCGGAGCAGATAGAAAAAAGCATGACCCAAGTCAACGAGGCGTTCATGCAAAACGGCCTCGGACGCCCCGATACGTTTGCGTACCCTTACGGAAGATTCAACGACGATTCTCTCGCGGTCGTCAGGCGGTACCGGACGCAGGCGCGGCTCGCGTTTTATGAAAACGAATTCGCGGATCTAAAGGGCGACCCTTATAAGATAGCCTCGATCAGCGCGGACATGCAAAAGGAAGAGCGCCTGAAAAGCCGCGAAAAGCTGGTCGACAAGGCGTGCGCGGAAGGCGCGGTAATCGTATTTCGAGCGCATTGCCTGTATAAAGAAACTCCGGGGGACACGGGCAAACAGGTCGTTATGACGAGCGCCGCGCTTTTTGAAAAACTCGTCGATTACTGCGTCGATAAAGGTTGCTCCTTTTGCACAATGGGCGAGCTGTTCGCAAAACAATAAACGGGAATCAGCCGAGAAGGTCGAGCCCGAGATACTGGAAATGCATCGTATCGTACCCTTCCTTGAAATCGCCTCCCCAGTGCCAGCCGTATTTTTCGAATATGTCTATGACCGACTGCGGGATGTAGTAAGGGCTTTTTTTATTCCTTTTATCCTTGTACCTGTAAAATAAATTATATTTCTTGTTGATATCGATAGCCGCGCCGAAGCTGTGGTGAGACATTGCCCCTTTGCCGGTTACGCCCGGGCCGGTCGCCGCCCTGTAGGAATAGCCTTTCACGCTCGCTATCGGGAATTTGATATCGAGGCCGTATATATCCGCAAATATCGCTTTAACGCTGTTTTCAAGTTTATAATTTACCGTAACGGACATCGTGCCCGGCACCTTTTTGCCCCGTGACAATTTCCAGACGGGAACCGTTATCTTAACCATGTGTTTCGACGCCTCGGAGGCGGTAGCATACCCGAACGGGGGCTTCCCGTACTTATAATACCTTTCCTCGGAACCGAACAACAGCGAATACTTTTGAGGCACGCTTTCTATATTCACATCTTGCGCCGTCCAGCCGCCTTTAGCGGGAGTGGTGAAGGAAACGACATCGCCGGTGAAAGTGCCTTTCGAGGTAACGACAAAAGCCTGATAATAATACGTCGTTTCGGGCGAAAGCGAAACGACGAGCCGGTTCATACGGTTTCTTATTATTCTGTTCGATTTGTAAGCGACCGAAAGCTTTCCCGGATCCGTTCCGAAATAAAAGCCGAAACTTCTCTGCCTTGCGCCGCAGTATTTTGGCGGCGTCCCGAGCAGCACCGCCCTGTCGCCGTCAAGGATTATCGGGTTTTCCGTTACCGGGGGAACGTGCCTGACCGTTACCGTAACCGAAGGGGACGGGAAAACAGCCAGCAGCCTCCCGTTTGCCGAATACGCCCTGAAATTGACGCGTCTTGCGCCAAGCGTTTTTAAAGCGATCTCATACGTCCAGCTTTTTCGCTCCGCGGACGAAACGAGGCGCGCCTTGCCGGCATAGCGGCCGTCCAAATATGCTCTGACGCACGAAGCGTCGGAAGCAGTCGTTATGTCGAAAGAGACTTTTTCGCCATAGTAAACTTCGCAAGCCGAAGGGACCGCGCCGTAATCGGGCTCCGCCGCCAGCGCGGAGTCATAAACGGGGAATATGATCGCAAATATCATAAAAAGCAAAATTGTTTTTTTAAAAATCTGCGCCATTATTAAAAAACCTCACTTGACGTCTGTAAAGCCCGCCGCCTTTTTACGCTCGTATGCGGCTTATCGATATATCAGCCCCGGACGGGAAAAATTTATTCTATCCGTATCCTTTTTCCGGCCGTACTGCCTTTGAAGGCGTCCAACGCATGTTCCCAAGCCTCGACGCCGATGTTCTTATCGTAGTACCTGCCGTTCTCGTTCAAATGGGCGAGGACTATTTTCGCTGTCGTAAGAGGGTCGTCTCCGGTGACGTCCGTATTAGGGTCGGCGAGGCCGTGCTCGAGCTCGACGTGCAGCCCGTCCAAAAATTCTTCCGCAGTAAAGTCCGTCGCCGAAAAATCGATCCCCAACTGTTCCGCGAGCCGCCGCGCGTCCGCAATGGTAAACCTGTGCATAATAGCCCTCCGGTAAAGAATCGTTGCTATATTATAACATAGTTTTCTGCGGGAAGTAAATCGAAAAAGATCTTTCGGCGTTTTGCAATCGACCGGCAAGTAATATGTTTGATAAGAACGAGCCCGCGGCGTAATTTTTGCCCGCATATTTTTTTGATTACAAAACCCTCAGATTGACAATAATATCCGATGATGATATCATGAATGCGAATGATTCCCATTCGCAAGGAGAGGCCGTGTTTAAAAGGCTGATAATTGTTTTATTGACTGCTGTAACGGCGTTGTCGGGCTGTTCGGGAAATACGCCGGCGCCTTCGGAAAGCCGCGTGACCGTCGCCGCGTCCTTTTATCCCGTCTATATAATGCTAATGAATATAACAAAGGACGTTCCCGGAGTCAGCATAGTCGATATGACCGGGCCGTCTGCCGGCTGCCTGCACGATTATGCAGTAACGGCGGACGATATGAAAAACCTCGAGGAAGCCTCGTTCCTAGTAATAAACGGCGCGGGGATGGAATCCTTCATGGATAAGGTGCTTCGGCAGTTTCCGGGATTGAAGATAATCGATTCGAGCAAGGACATACCCCTTATAAAAGGAGAGGGGGACGAGGGCGACAACCCCCATATCTGGGTGAGCATTTCCGGCGCCGTTATGCAGGTAAAAAACATAGGGGAGCAGCTTTGCGCAGCCGACCCGGAAAACGCCCCAAAATACAGGGAAAATACCGACGCCTATGTAAAAAAACTCGAAGCGCTGAGAGCAAAGATGCATTTCGCGCTTAAAGACATCAGGAACCGCGACATAATAACGTTCCATGAGGCTTTTTCGTATTTCGCGCGTGAATTCGGTCTAAACATAGTCGGGGTCGTCGAGCGCGAGCCGGGCTCGGAACCGAGCGCGAAAGAAATAAGCGACACGATAGACATGATAAAAAGCGGAAAGGCCGACGCGCTTTTCGCTGAGCCGCAGTACCCCGCGACGGCGGCGGATACGATAGCGCGGGAGACGGGGATGAAGGTTTATTATCTCGATCCGGCGGTCACCGGCCCGGTCGAAGCCGACGCATATCTTAATATCATGGAAAAAAATCTCGAAGTGCTCGTCGAGGCGCTGAAATGAATCGGCAAGCTGACAACGGCCGGAACGGAGCCCGCTGCGGCGCCATTTGCTGCACGCGGATAATCAATCTCGGGGTAACCCGCGGACAATACGAAATACTGCGCGGAGTCAACCTGCATATCCACTGCGGGGAGCTGACCGCCGTAATAGGCGGCAACGGCGCCGGAAAGACCACTCTTTTAAAAGCCATAGTAGGCGAGATCCCGTATTCCGGTGAATTGATATATCTTGACGAAAAGGAAACCCGCGCAAGCGGCCCCGTAATCGGTTATGTCCCCCAGAAATTCGATTTCGACAGAAGCTCTCCGATAAGCGTTTTCGATTTTTTCGCCTCGTTTCTTTCGAACAAACCGGTATGGCTCGTCCGGTCAAAAAAATTACGGGAGGAAATACTGCAAAGCCTTTCGCGCGTCGGCGCGCAGCATCTTATAGACAGAAAATTAGGCGCGCTGTCGGGCGGCGAACTGCAAAGAGTTTTGCTGGCGCTCGCGCTCGACCCCGTCCCAAACCTTCTTCTGTTGGACGAGCCGGTATCCGGAATAGACCACAGCGGGCTCCGGATGTTCTATAAGTTAGTCTCGGATTTAAGAAGGCAATTCGACCTTTCGATAATATTGGTTTCGCACGACCTCGGCATGGTGGAAAAATACGCCGACCGGGTCATATTCGTCAACAACAAAACCGTGGAATTATGCGGGACGCCCGAAGAGGTGTTTTCAAACGGCGGCGTAGCGGAGCTTTTCGGCCTGAATCTCAGAAGCCGCGGGAAAGGAACCCAATGCTGACGGAGATTTACCGGCTGATAGATACGGTGCTGCCCTTTGACTGGGCGAGCCATATTTTCATGAAGAACGCGCTTATCGGCGTGCTTCTTATCGCGCCGATATTCGGGCTTATGGGAACCATGGTAGTAAGCAACCGCATGGCGTTCTTCTCCGACGCTTTGGGACATTCCGCGCTGACCGGCATCGCCATCGGAGTAATAATAAACATCGGACAGCCCTTATGGGCGATGATACTGTTTTCAATACTTCTGACCGTAGCGATCATCTCCGTAAAAAAGGCCAATACGGCGTCGACGGATACCGTTATCGGCGTGTTTTCCTCGACCGCGGTGGCGCTCGGGGTCGTGCTGCTTTCGCTGCGCGGAGGTTTCGCGAAATACACGGCGTACTTAATCGGCGACCTGTTGAGCATCGATTCCTACGACCTGCTGCTTCTGGCGGCAACCTTCGTTATCGTTATCGCGCTGTGGCTTCTGATATTCAACAAACTGTTAGCCGTCAGCTTCAACCCGTCCCTCGCAAGGAGCCGCGGGATACGTTGCGTCGTTTACGACACGCTTTTTATGCTTATCGTCGCGGTGACGGTTACAGTATCGATACGGTGGGTCGGCGTGCTGATAATCAACTCGTTGCTTGTGCTGCCCGCCGCCGCCTCGAGGAACATAGCCCGCAACACGCGTCAGTACAGCCTGTTTTCCGTGGCGATCGCGCTAATATCCGGTCTTGCCGGCCTGATACTGTCCTTTTATTTGGGGACCGCCTCGGGCGCGACGATCGTTCTTATCACGGCCTTTTTCTTTGCCGTAACTTTTGTAATAAGGCCGGCGGCACGATGACTAAGACGATGAAATATTTTTGTGTCAAAAGCACGGCGCCGCGGTATAATGTTTATGCGTACGGAGAGAAAGCGTAATGAAAAAGAGAGATTACCTCGCGGAGGAAAATATCAAAAAAACAAAACAGAGAAAAGCGCTGCTTGAAATACTTGAAACGGCTCGCGTCCCTCTTACGGCTTCCCAGATACACGCTCAATATCAAAAAAAAGAAAAAAGCGCGTCGCTGTCGACCACATACCGCATCCTTGACCTTTTTTGCGTTCGCGGGATTACGGAAAAGATAATTTCCTCCGAAAGCGACTCGGCTCTGTACGAGCTGAGCAGGCACAGGCATTACGCGGTATGCAGAAAGTGCCATAAGCTTTGGGATCTTAAGGGATGTCCGGTAAAGGATATAAGGCTCGGTTGCGAAGAAGGGTTTCATGTGACCGGCCACAGGCTCGAGGTATACGGCTACTGCGACGAATGCTACAAACAAGAATGAAGTACGATCATTGAAAGAGAATGAGATGTTGCGATACCGGAGGAACGGCTTGAAAAGAATAAAACTTATACCGGCTTTATTTTGCATGCTTATCATTTTTTCGTCCTGCGGTTATTCGGCTCCGATAACCGTAATTACCGCTCCGCCTTCCGAAACGGCAAGCGCGGCCCCTCCGCCGCCTTCAGCATCTCCGTCCCCTTCGGAGTTACCGTCTCCGCCGCCTTCCGCGTTACCGTCTCCGCCGCCCGCCGCGACGCCGGACCCGCTCGACGAATATATCTCAAAAATGAGCGACAGGGAGCTTATCGGGCAAATGGTCATGATAGGCTTCGACGGCACAAGCGATATGGATTCCGGCAGAAGGAAATTGATGAACGATTACCGCATCGGCGGAGTCTTTCTTTTCGGATGGAATACCGACACTTTCGCGCAGACCGCGAAGCTGATCGATAAGATAAACTCGCGAAACGGCGGACATATACCGCTTTTTATAGGAATAGACATCGAGGGAAGCGTCCGCCGGTTCACATACGACCATTGGAGGCCGTCGCTTAAGTCGGCGAAAAGGCTCGGCCAATTAAAAGACCCGGAACTCGTATATAAACAGTATTTCCAGATCGGCACGCGCTTAAAAGAGATCGGGTTCAACATCGATTTCGCGCCCGTGCTCGACATATCCCATAACCCGGCGTCAACTTTCCTCAATAACCGGATGTTCGGAAGCAACCCCGAAAAAGTATCGGCGCTCATACGCAGGGCGATAAACGGGCTGCACGATTCGGGCATAGCGTCTTTAGGAAAGCACTTTCCGGGGCTCTGCGACTCGTCGGCCGATCCGCATAACGTCCTGCCGGTTATTGACCTTACCCGTGAACAGATCGAGAACTACTCGCTCATTCCATTCAAGGCCGCGATAGACGAAGGCGTCGACGCGATGATGGTCACGCATATAATGTATCCCGATATCGACCGCAAATATATAACTTCGGCGTCCCCGGAATTTATCGGCGCAATACTCCGCGGCTCGATGGGTTTCGAGGGCGTGGTGTTTTCAGACGACTTGAGGATGAGAGGGTTTACAAAGAAATATCCCGTGGGCAAGGGCGCCGTTATGTTCATATTGGCGGGAGGAGACGTCGCGCTAATAGGCAAATACCCGAAGATGCAAAAAGACGTATGCGATTCGATATATGACGCTCTTCAGGACGGCACATTGACGCGCGAAAGGCTCGAGCAAAGCGTGAAAAGGATACTGCGCCTTAAGCAGGCATACTGCGGTTTTACGCCGCAGTAAGCGTCATATGTTTTTCTTTATGACTTCTTTCAATATATCCATGCCCTTGCCGATCTGATCGACGGACGGCATCGAGAAATTAAGGCGCATCGTGTTTTTATGTCCGCCGTCCGGGAAAAAATGGGTCCCGGGTACGAACGCGACCCCTTTTTCGACGCACTCCGCGAATATCTTCTGCGCGTCGCAGCCTTCGGGCAGCTCCGCCCAGATGAATAGCCCTCCGTCCGGCCTCGTGTAGGCGACGCCTTCCGGAAACTCTTCGAGTTTTTTCAGCATCGCGTCGCGTTTTTGGGCATAGCTTTTACGTATTTCGGCGATATGCGCCTCGAGCTTTCCCGAATGTACGTACGCTTCGACTATCTCCTGAGACAGGTTCGGGGTATGAAGGTCTTCGCCCTGTTTCGCAATGTTGAATTTGCGTATTATCTGCGCGTCCGCCACCGCCGCGCCCACGCGCAGCCCCGGCGAGATTATCTTCGAGAAACTCATAAGGTATATGACGCCGTTGCTTTCGTCGAAGCTCTTGATAGGCAAAACGGCCTCCCCCGAATACCGCAGGTCGCAGTACGGGTCGTCTTCGAGTATCGGGACGCCGTGCTTCGCGCAGATCCGCGCCGCGAGCTTTCTTCTTTCGACGGACGCCGTCCTTCCGGTCGGGTTCTGGAACGTTGGGATCAGGTAAACGAACTTGGGCCTGCGTTTTATTATCTTTTCTTCGAGGTCGGCGGGGTCTACGCCGAACTCGTCGGTCTTTAGCCCTGCGAGCTCCGCTTCGTAAATCAAAAACGTCTGTATGGCGCCGATAAACGTCGGCGACTCGGTAAGGACGGAGTCTCCGGGATTCAATAGCACCTTTGACGCGAGGCCTATCCCCTGCGTCGAGCCGGAGGTGATGATGACCTCGTCCGGCGTAGCCTTTATTCCGCGCTTTGCGGCGATACCGACGACAGTCTCCTTCAGTCTTCCAATCCCCGGCGTCCCGCCGTACTGAAGGACATGGCTGCCGTTTTTGGCGAGTATATCCGACGCTATCCGCGCGAGGTCGGCGTTCGGGAAGCTGTCCGGCGACGGGTTCCCCCCTGCGAACGAAATGAGTCCCGGCTTTGCCAGCAGCGAGAAAATCTCCCTTATCGCGCTGCCGGTAACCCTGTCCATCCTTTTCGCGAATTCCATGGCCTTCCTCCAAATGCCGTTTTGTTGATTATAGTATGCGCGGCGTGCCGATTTCAACAAGAATCTGAAGATACGCGCGCACCTGTCGACACGTATAGCGGAATCATGGTAAGATATGTTCAAAGGAATATGAAAGAGGTGCGGCGCTTGGAACTTTACATCAAACAAAAGGTTTTCACGCTCAAAGACAAATACGACGTATTCAACGAGATGCCGGAGCAATGACATGGATCTTAGATTTGACGTCTCAAAAGTCCAAGGATACAGCAGCAAATCGCAGATATCGAGGCTTTTGACCGAAAAGTGGGTCGAAAGGAACATATACTGCCCGAACTGCGGCAACGACCGTATTGTCAAATTCGAAAACAACAGGCCAGTGGCGGATTTCTTTTGCGATTCTTGCCGTGAGGAGTATGAACTGAAAAGCAAAAGCCTGTCGTTCGGACATAAGGTTTCCGACGGCGCATATAAAATGATGATCGAGCGTATAAGTTCAAACAATAACCCGAATTTTCTGTTTTTAAAGTATAATACTAATAATTTGACGGTCGAGAATCTGTTTATTGTTCCGAAGTTTTATTTTATTCCCCGCCTAATAGAAAAACGCAAACCTTTAAGCTCGACCGCCCGCCGTGCGGGATGGATAGGCTGCAACATACTTATCGGTCAGGTACCTCAGACAGGGCGGTTATATCTTGTCAGGGATTATAAAGAGATCCCCAAAGAAAGCGTAATAAAAAAATGGAAACAGGGAGCATTTTTAAGAGATCAAAGCGAGGATTCGAGAGGCTGGCTGCTCGATATAATGAACTGCGTCGATGCTATTCAAAAAGACGAATTCACATTGGACGACGTGTACAGGTTTGAAGAAAATCTTAAAATACTTCACCCCAATAACAATTTTATCAGGGATAAGATAAGACAGCAGCTTCAGCTTCTTCGGGATAAAGGGATTTTAGAATTCGTTTCGAGAGGCGTTTACAGAAAAATCTGAAGAAGGTGAAAAGTAAGAACATATTGAAAAGCCGGAATGCTTTAGAGGATAATCGCCGGTGAAATTTCTTCGACGTTATTTCGGAGGAAAATGAAATGCCTGTTGTAAAAGATGCGGGCATTTTTATATTCTTTTTTATTTACCCGGAATTAATATTAAGCCAATTAATATGACCTCGAATTCTTTAAAAGAGGCTGATTTTTTTCATTTTTAATATCCAAATCACCAATGTTACTTATTGTCTGTAGACATATCGCCTGAAAAGTTTGTAACTTGAAATTACAGGAAAAGCCTTATTTTATTATAACGGATATCTATTAAAGGATATCGATGGTTGAAAAAACAATAACAAAATGGGAGCCTGAAAATTTTGAATTGCAGACGAATACCGTTTGGAGTTTTCCCGAAAGGGGCGATTGGGCGACTCACGACGCCAAATATCGCGGGAACTGGTCGCCCTATATTCCGAGAAACATTATTTTAAGATACTCAAAAGAAAACGATGTCGTACTCGATCAGTTTGTCGGAAGCGGAACGACGATGGTAGAAACAAAGCTCTTAAACAGGCGGGGAATCGGTGTCGATATTGTGCCTGAAGCCGTTGAAATTACAAAAGCGCATCTTAACTTTTACAGACCCGATTATGCCTATATTGAGCCGGATATTCGTATCGGCGACGCCCGCGATTTAAGTTTTATAAAAGACGCAAGCGTCGATTTAATATGCACCCACCCTCCTTACGCGAATATAATTCAATACAGCGCGAATACCGCCGGCGACCTTTCCAATTACGACGTCAAGCACTTTCTCGGCGAAATGAAAAAAGTAGCGGGCGAGTGCTGTCGTGTTTTGAAGAAAAACAAATTTTGCGCTATCCTCATGGGGGATACGCGTAAAAAAGGATGCATAATTCCCATGAGCTTTGATGTGATGAAAATATTTGAATCGTCGGGTTTTACGCTAAAGGAGATTATTATTAAAGAACAGCATAACTGCAAAACGACGGGCTACTGGAAAGCTTCGAGCGTTAAATATAACTTTTTGTTGATCGCCCATGAATATCTGTTCGTTTTTAGAAAATAGCCCGCCTTACCTGTCCGCGCCGTAATTCGACTTCGCGAACGCAAGCACGGTCACGCTCGTAGCGCCCGCTTTTTTCAGCTCCGCCGCGCATTCGAGCGCGGTAGCCCCGGTCGTCAGCACGTCGTCGACGAGAAGCGCGGCGCCGCTTACGTCCGCGGCCTTTTCGAACGCCCCCGAAATATTATTCCTTCTCTGTTCCTCGGTGAGCTTCGTCTGCGTCTTTGTGTTTTTTATCCTTCGGAGCGCGGGGACATACGGTATCCCCGCCGTTTCGGATATCCGTTTCGCGAGCTCTTCCGCCTGGTCGTAACCGCGGCTCCTTTTCTTCTTCGGGTGAAGCGGTACTCCGCATACGAGGCTAAAACCCGTTTTTTGCGGAAGCGCCTTGAGCATTTCGTCCCCGATGAAGCGCGACAGCCATTTTTTATTGTTGTACTTGAATCCGGAGACTAACCGCTTTGCCGCGCCGTCGTACCGGTACGCGCAGAACGCGCGCACGCCCTTTAATTCGATCTCTCCGGCTTTTAAGCGTTCGAGCGCCCGGGCGCAGGGTTCGCACAGGTATTCCCCGACGCCTTTCTCCGTTCCGCAGCAGACGCATGCCGGTATATGCGGGAACAGGAATCCCGCGACCGCGCTTACCGCCTTTCCGAACCGCAACCGCCAAACACCTCCGCAAGCTCTCTTATCTCATGGTCGAGCGTCGTATACCTGCCTAAAATCCGGTTGTTTTCGACCATGTACTCGACAGTGCTTTTCTGGCCTATTATTATGACTTTTTCCATCGCCCTCGTAAGCGCCGTATAAAGAAGGTTCCGCGAAAGGAACCTTCCGCCGGAGCCGAAAAGCGGCATTATCACGACCGGGAATTCGCTCCCCTGCGATTTATGCACGGTAACGGCATAGGCGTGCTCGATCTGCTCCAATTCGTTGAACGAGTATAGAGCGTCCCTGTTGCCGTCGAACCTTATCGTCACCTCTTTTACCTCAGGGTCGATGGAGACTATCCTGCCCAAGTCTCCGTTGAATACCCCCAAGCCTTTGTTATAATAGCTTGAATCGTCGGTATAGTACCATTCCATGCCGTAGTTGTTTTTGGTCTGCATTACCTTGTCGCCTTCGCGGAATACCGTTTCGCGCAGGGCGGTTTCCTGCTTCGACGCAAGGCGCGGATTTAGAAGCTCGCGTATCTGGTTGTTTATGTTATAAACGCCCAATACTCCCCTCTTTACCGGGCAGAGTATCTGCACGTCTTCGAGTATGTCGTATTTTTCGGCAAGCTCGCCCCCGGTTATTAGCTTTTTGAGCCTGTCCAATACTTCTTCAGGCCCGCTTTCGGGGATGAATATGAAATCGCCGGTCGTGTAAAACTCGGGGTATTCGCCCCTGTTGACCCGGTGCGCGTTCTCGACTATGTTTCCGCCTTCCTTCTGGCGGTAAAATTTCGTGAGCTTCATTACCGGAAACGCCCCGCTGTTTATCATGTCGCGAAGCACGTTCCCGGGGCCGACGGACGGGAGCTGGTCGGCGTCGCCGACGAAAACGAGCCTCGTTCCGTCGGACAGCGCGCGGAGCAGCGAGCGCATGAGGAAAATATCGACCATGGACGCCTCGTCGACTATAACCGCCTCCGCTTCGAGAGGGTTGTCCTCGTTGCGCATGAACCTCGCGGAATCGTCGAACTCGGCTTCCTCCCCGATGCCGTATTCGAGCAGGCGGTGTATCGTCCTTGCCTCTCTGCCCGAAGCCTGCTCTATGCGTTTCGCCGCCCTGCCGGTAGGCGCGCAGAGCGCGGTCGTTATCCCGCGGCGCTCGAATATCGAGATTATCGTCTTTATTATCGTGGTCTTTCCGGTGCCCGGCCCGCCCGTAATGACGCATACCTGGTTCGAAAGCGCGAGAAGGACCGCCCTCTCCTGCTCCTCGGACAGCTCAAGCCCGCCCGCGTATTCCGAATAGGCTTCAGTCGCGTCGTTTAAGGGGACTCTCGGAGCGCAGCATGAGAGCAAATAGAGCCGCCTCGCGACGTCCGTCTCCGCGATATACGCGCAAAGATGGAAGACCGCGGGCACCCCGTTTACGAATTTCTGCACTATCTGCTCGGAGAAGGTCATCGCGCTTACCCTCGAGGCTACGAGTTCCTCCGACACTCCCAACATCCTCGAGGCGCGCCTTATAAGCTCCGCGCGCGGAAGGCAGGTATGCCCGTCGTTCATCGCGCAAATAAGCTCGTGCTTTATCCCGTTGTCTATCCGGTATTCGGAAGTCTTGTCGACGCCCAAATTCTGCGCTATCCTGTCCGCGCGCTCGAACCCGATCCCCGCGATATCCTCTATCATGCGGTAAGGGTTCTGCGCGATGAGCGCCGCCGCGGCGGAACCGTATCTCTCGAACGCGCGGAGCGCCTGCTTTACCGAAAGCCCCATGCCCTGAAGGTCTATCATTATCTGCTTGACCGCGACGTGCTCGATAAAGCTTTCCGCTATGCATCGCGCGAGCTTCGCGCTAATGCCTTTTACTTCCGCGAGAAGCTCGGGAGAGTTTTCCATCACGTCGAACGTTTTCTCGCCGAACTTATCGACTATGCGGCCCGCGAGAACGTCCCCGACGCCTTTTATCAGCCCGCTCGAAAGGAACATCCTTATCGATTCCGCGGTGTTTGGAAGGCGGGTCTCGACGGCGGTAGCGGCGAACTGGCGCCCGTAGAGCCTGTGCTGCGTCCACGCGCCGAACAGCCGGACGTATTCTCCCTCGTGTATGTGCGGCATGCAGCCGACCGCGGTCGTAAGGACTCCCTTGAAGTCTATCGACATCACCGTCCAGCCGTTTTCTTCGTTGCGGAAGGTTACTTCGAGTACCGTTCCCTCAATGCTCGTCATGCGTACATTTTACCATACGAACCTTCGTTTGTGTATCGAATAATGCCGATCCTCTAAGGCGAGGGGGTTTTACGGACACGCGCTCCTTTAAGCCTTACAAACTAATAGACCTTGCACGGTCCAAAGGAATAAAAAAGGCCCTTTTTATGAGCCTTTAATGAAATCCTTTTAACTTAGTTTCGCGCCGCATTTCGAGCAGAACGCCGAACCTTCGGCTGCCGGGCTATAACAATATATTCCGGAGCCGATCCTTGTATTATCTGCTTTTCCTTACCGTTTCGGCTATTATATCCACCGCCTCGTCCGCGGAAAGCTCAACGGCTTCGGCGGAGCCTCTTCTTTTGTATTCGACCATGCCTTCCGCGGCGCGCCGTCCCGCCGTCACCCTGTGCGGGACGCCTATTAGATCCGCGTCCTTGAATTTCACGCCCGCGCGTTCTTCCCTGTCGTCGAGAAGCGTTTCGACGCCCGCGTCGGTCAGCTTTTTGTAAATCTGCTCCGCAAGTTCGGACTGGACGCCGTTCGCGGACGCAACAGGGATGACGATCGCGTTGTACGGCGCGACGCTGTCCGGCCAGATTATGCCGTCCTTATCGTGGTATTGCTCTATCACCGCTTGCATCGTGCGGTTGAGGCCTATTCCGTAGCTGCCCATCACGCAGGGCCTTTCTTTGCCGTCCTCGCCCAAGTACATGCAGCCCATCGCTATGCTGTATTTCGTGCCGAGCTTGAATATATGGCCGACCTCGATAGCGTGCGCGAGCTCAAGCCCGCTCCCGCACTCCGGGCACGCGTCTCCGTCTTCTATCAGCCTTATGTCGCAGACTTCCTTTGCGCTGAAATCCCTGCCGTAGTTCACGCCTTTGAAATGGTAATCCGTTTCGTTCGCGCCTATGAGAAAATCGCTCATCGCCGTTATCTCGGGGTCGGCGATTATCCTGTCGGCTTTAAGGCCTATCGGCCCCGCGAATCCGACCTGAGCCCCCGTCGCGCGCCGCACGGCTTCGGGGCCCGCGAGCTCGAGGCTTACGCATCTTAAATGGTTCTTGAGCTTTGTCTCGTTTATCTCCCTGTCGCCCCTTACCATCGCGGCGACGACCTTGCCGTCGGCGATATAGAGAAGGGTCTTTGCGAATTTGTCCGGGCCGTACCCGAAGAACCCGACAAGCTCTTCTATCGTCCCGGCGTTCGGGGTATGGACTTTTTCCATCCGCTGCAGGGGCTCCGCCGCTTTTGCCGGCCGCGGGCAGGGCGCGAACTCCGCGTTGGCGGAATAGCCGCATTTCGGGCAGACCGCGATTACGTCGTCGCCTATGTCCGACTTTACCATGAATTCCTGAGAGCCGGAGCCTCCCATCGCCCCGTTATCCGCGTGCACGACGCAATATTTGAGGCCGCAGCGGTCGAAAATGCGCCGGTACGCGTCGTGCATCTTTTTATAAGACTCGTCGAGCCCCGCTTCGTCGGCGTCGAACGAGTACGCGTCCTTCATAACGAATTCCCTGCTCCTTATCATGCCGAACCTCGGGCGCCGCTCGTCCCTGTATTTGGTCTGTATCTGGTAAAGCGTCTTGGGCATCGATTTGTACGACTGCATCTCGGGGCGAAGAAGGTACGCGAATATTTCCTCGTGCGTGGGCCCCAAACAGAAGTCTCTCCCGTTCCTGTCCTTGAACTTTATCATCTCGGTGCCGTAAAGGTCCCACCTGCCCGACTGCTGGTAGTATTCCGCGGGCAGCAGGGCGGACATGATAAGCTCCTGCGCTCCCGCCGCGTCCATCTCCTCGCGTATTATTCTTTCTATATTCTTAAAAACCTTAAAGCCCAACGGCATAAGCGCGTACACGCCGGAGGCGAGCCTTCTTATCATGCCCGCCTTGAGAAGCAGTATATGGCTTTCCGCCTCCGCCTCGGAGGGGATTTCTCTGAGCGTGGAAAACAGCATCTGAGACATTCTCATCGTAAAAACTCCTTTTTATGCGTCATCGCAAAGTATAGCATAAATACAGGGGGCGCACAATAACGCCTAATCGGGGAATGCCGTTTCGAAACTTATGGAAATAGTTAATTATGTATGCTATATATTATTTCATAGTATTAAATATCATTTACGCGGGGGATTGCAAGATGGAAAAAACGAAGAAAGAATATGTGCTGGTAAATATCGCAGAAGAATTGGTAAGAAAAAAAGCCCGCGAGCTGATGGCGGATTACGATATCTGCAAATGCGAAAAGTGCTTCCTCGACGTATGCGCGATCGTGCTCAACCAGTCGGACGCCATGTATTACACGACCGAAAAAGGGAAGCTCCTTCAGCTCCTCGAGGCGACCGATTACCAGTTCAAGACGGACCTTGTCGTGATGATACTGCAGGCGATGAAATCCGTAAAAGAAAACCCGAAGCACTGACTCTTATGGCTTTTCATTTGCATACAGCCTTTTCATGATTTTATAGCTTGGCCTGAAAAGCAGCGCCGCGGCCAACGCGTTTGCGCCGCAATGCAGAAGGTCGAAAGGTATCCCGTTGACCCAGTATGCGGCCGCCGCTCCGGCGCCTCCGATGAACAGGTACGGTATCGAGCAGAGGGCGCCGAACAGCAGCCCGAAAATCCCGGATACTATCGCCCAGAAGATCGCGCTCTCGTTTTTCCGCATAAGAAGTACCGCCGCCGCCAATGCCGCCCAGATATAAAGGTAGCTTATCCACCAGATCCCGAATCCGAATATGAGCCCTTCCGCCAGCACGAATATGTATACGGGATAGAAGGCTTTGCCCCGAAGAACGAGCGTATAGACGATTATGAACAGCGACACGAGCTCGATATTCGGCAGGAAAGACAGCGCAAGCTGCGCCGTTACAAGTATGGCGCCCAAAAGCCCAAACAGCAGTATTTCCCTTGCCGCCGCCCTCGCGTTACCAGCCGGTTTTGAACGTGATCTCAAACTTGTCGCCATTCTTTATCGGCGTGGAGTCGACTCCGGTCGAAAGAGGCTGTCCGCCCTGCGTAAAACACCACCACTGCTGTTTCGTATCGTCCGCGGTTTCGCCGTCAACCGTTATCACATACAGCCCGTAAGAGGACTCCGTCCCTTTTATCAAATTCTTTTCTTCCAGCGCTTTTCTTAAAAACTCCGCGTCAGTCTTTATTTCGATTGTCTTTTGCGTCTTGTCGGAGTGAACGATCTCGACAGTTATCTCCTTTGCTCCGCTTGCCGGCGGATTAACGGCGAGGAAATAAACGGCCGCAAAAACCGCGATCAGCGCGGCAAATACCGCGGCGGCGATCATTATTCTTTTTCCTGTTTTCTTTTCCATAACAGACCTCTTTCTTTTTATTTTGAAGGAAAGAGGCCCGCCGGAATCAAAAACGCCCGGGCGGGAATGCCGGACGCGCGTTCAATATCGCAGAGCATCTTCCCTCCGAAGAAACTTTTGCTTCGACCCTGCGGCAGGTTTACCGGCTCGGCTTCATCCCGCCCGAACGCCTTCCCGAAAGAATCAGTGGCATCAGTGTCCGAACGGTCCGCCCTACGGTAGCGGGGGCTGCAGCGGCTTTTACCGCTTTCCCTATTATCCTAAGAAACTTATGTTTCAAGGCACCGCAAGATCCGCTTATTAAGTTGTATTTAAAATAGCATGAAGAATATGATTAAGTCAAGCCGTTCAGCGCCTGTCGGCCATGCCGAACAAAAGAAACAAAAATATCAAAAGCGCGGCGCAAAAACCGATAAAACTGATGAGGGGCACTCCCGCAAAGCATACGGGCAGCCCCGACAGGCAAAGCAGGCTTGAGCCGACGAACAGCGAGCCGCATATAAAAGCGAGCATCGCCCTGTCCCAAACCTTTCGGATCCTGTAAAAAGACCGCTCCGTCTGGGAATTCTCGACCGTAATCTTAAGCTGCCCCCTCGACGCCGCTTTCAGCACTCCGGAAAGCTGTCCCGGAAGCCGCAGGGCGTGCCTGCCGAAATCGTACAGATGTTTCGCGCCGCTAATAAGCTCGCTTTGGAGATCTATATCCTTCCATGCCGATTGCGCCATGCGTTTCGCGACTATCTGCAGAAAGTTTATCTCCGGGTCGATACGGCTGAGCACCCCCTCTAAGGTAACGAGCCCGCGTCCTAACATCGCGATATTGGACGGCACCGATATCCCGTTCAGATCCGCCACCGACAGGAAATCCCTCATCACCTGCCCTATGTCTATCCGGCCCAGCTCGAGCGAGCCGTACCTGGCGAGCATCTCCTCGATGTCCGAGTAAAGCCGCGCGTGATCGATCTTTCCCGTATATACTCCGATTTCGAGCACGATATTCTTAAGCGAATAGATGTCGCCCTCCGCCACCGCTTCCATCGCGGAGGCGAGAAGGCGCCTGTCCCTGCCCGAAAGCCTGCCCGTCATGCCGAGGTCGATCCAGACGATCTTACCGTCCCGGATATGGATATTCCCCGGATGGGGATCGGCGTGAAACAGTCCGTCGTCCAGGACCTGCTTCGCGAAATTTTCCGCGAGCTTCAAGCATATCTCCTTCGGGTCATAGCCCGCGGCCTTAAGCTTTTCGGTATCGTCGATTCGTATCCCGCTCACGTCTTCCATCACGAGGACTTTTTTCGTCGTAAGCTCCCGTTCGACTCCGGGGAACGCTATGTATTTTACGCCTTCGTTTGCCTGCGCGAACTGCCTTATGTATTCCGCTTCGGTGAGGAAATCGAGTTCCCGGCGCGCCGCCGCCCACATTTCGTCCATGACCGCGTCGAGGTCGACTACCCTCTTCGTGCCCGTCATCAATTTTATCATCCCGGATAATTTATGGAACAGGCGCACGTCCTGCTCCATCTTCTGATATATGCCGGGGCGCTGAACCTTTACGGCGACCCGCCTGCCGTCCGCAAGAACCGCCTTGTGGACCTGCGCGATAGACGCGGAACCCGACGGCTCGCGGTCGATATGCGAAAAAACGCTCCGCCAGTCTTTGCCGTACTCTTCTTCCAGCACTCTTTCGACTTCGCCGAATTCCATCGGCTTTGCGTCGGTGCGCAGGAGCATCAGCTCGTCGCAGTATTCCATAGGCACCATGTCGGGGCGCATGGAAAGTATCTGGCCCGCCTTAACGAAAGTCGGCCCCAGATCCTCGAGTATGCGGCGAAGCTTTGCGGGCGTCATGCGCGCGACGCCGTGGCGGCGAAGCACGCAGATTATCTCCTTGAGCCGTGACGCCGAAGCGTCGCCGCTATTTTTATCCTTGCGCATCTTTGCCCGCTTTTTCGATCTCGTCGAGCTTTTTCCTGATTTCTTCAAGCTCGGCCTTATCCATCTTTTCGAGCCTCTCGAGCGTGGTTTTTAAATTCATTTCGCTTATTTTTTCCCTGACGTTATGGATAAGCTCTTCGTTTAGCTCTTTGCCTCTCCTGACCGCCTGCCCGCCTCTTTCGGCGAGCTTGTCGATAAGCTCCTTGCCCTGCTCGACCGAAAGCTCCCCCTTCTCCACGAGCCTTTTGACGATCTCGCCCGTCTTTTCCGCGGCGATCGCCGCCGCTCCTATGCCCGCGAGCAATATCTTCTTAAGATCTTCCCCGAAATTGCCTGACATAACTGTCCCTCCTTCAAATGCGCTAAAAACAATTATATATTTTCAACATCATGATTATACTACGATTTGTTTTCTTATGTTAATACCGATGTAAATTTGCAGGTTGACAGAGCGGGCCGCTGATATTAAAATTGTCTGTGCAGATAAAATGGGGGTATAGCTCAGTTGGTAGAGCGCTTGAATGGCATTCAAGAGGCCAGCGGTTCGAACCCGCTTATCTCCACCAGAAAGTCCGCGGCGGCGGACTTTTTTTATGGCGGAAAGATTCGCAATAAGCCGGGCATTCAAAGAAATCGGTCGCGCAGCCCCGTTTTTTTATAATACCTGTCCGCCTGTTTGTCAAACATTGACGATTAACCGCGTCCTGTGATAAAATACGCCAAAGCCCATGGGGTGCTGAAAGGATGGACGATTATGAGCGAAAAGCTGGAGGCCGAAATACTCGAAATTCTCGAAAACGACGCTAAGACCGCGCCGGAAGACATCGCCGCGATGACCGGAGCGGCGGAGGAGGAAGTCCGCGCGGCGGTGGATAAGCTTGAAAACAACAAGGTGATCGTAAAATACATAGCGATAATTAACAGGGAAAAAACGAACGCCGAAGAGGCGGAGGCGCTCATAGAGGTCAAGGTAGTCCCCACGCGCGGGCTCGGTTACGACGACCTCGCCGAAAGGATATATAAGTTTAGCGAAGTCAAATCCGTATACCTCATGTCCGGGACGTACGACCTGGCGGTCATAGTGCACGCCCAAAGCATGAAGCAGATAAGCCAGTTCGTGTTCGAGAAGTTGGCCGTTCTCGACGGCGTTTCGAGCACGGTAACGCATTTCATAATGAGAAAATACAAGGAGCAGGGCGTGATATTCACGGAGAAGAAGGAAGCCGAAAGACTGGTGGTATCGCCGTGAATCCGCAGGATCTCGTTTCCAAACGGGTAAGAGACGTCCCTCCTTCCGGTATACGCAAGTTCTTCGACATAGCGAGCGAGATGAAGGACTGCATTTCATTGGGAGTCGGGGAGCCGGATTTCGATACCCCCTGGAACATACGCGAAGCCGCGATATACGCGCTCGAGTCTGGGCGGACTCATTATACGTCCAACCATGGCTCGACGGACCTGCGGCGCGAGATACAAAAATACCTCGATTTAAGGTTCGGGCTTAAGTACGATCTCAACCAGGTCGTCGTTACCGTAGGCGCGAGCGAAGCGCTCGATCTGGCTTTTCGCGCCGTGATGGACCCCGGGGACGAAGTCCTCGTCCCTTCGCCGTCGTACGTTTCGTATATGCCCGGAGTATCCTTCGCGGGTGGGACGCCGGTGCCGATGAAGCTCAAGGAAAGCGAAGCATTCAGGCTCACTCCGCAAAGCGTCAAAAACGCCGTAACGCCAAGGACGAAGGCGATAGTCGTCCCGTTCCCGAACAACCCGACGGGCGCAATAATGACGCGGGAAGACTATGAAAAGATAGCGCCGCTTATAATCGAGCATGACCTTCTCGTAATAACGGACGAGGTCTACTGCGAACTGACCTACGGTCACGAGCACTGCTCGATAGCGTCGCTGCCGGGGATGCAGCGGCGCACGATAGTGATAAACGGGTTTTCGAAGGCGTTCGCAATGACGGGGTTCCGGCTCGGATACGCCGCGGGGCCTAAAGAGCTTATCGACGCCATGGTCAAGATACACCAGTATTCGATGCTATGCGCGTCCGTTTTCAGCCAGGACGCCGGAGTAGAGGCGCTGCGCTACGAATACTCGCACGGGTTCGCGCAGGTAAAGAAGATGGTCGCCGAATACGACAGGCGAAGAAAGCTGATGTATTCGTCGCTCAACGATATGGGGCTCACCTGCTTCGAGCCTCTCGGCGCTTTTTACATCTTCCCGAACATAAGCCGCACCGGCTTAGACGCGGAGACGTTCTGTAAGCGGCTGCTTTTCGAAAAAAAGGTTGCCGTCGTTCCCGGAAGCGCCTTCGGCGACGGGATGGAGAATTACATCAGATGCTCATACGCGTCCTCGCTCGAGAACCTGAAGGAAGCGCTCAAAAGGATAAAGAGTTTCATCGAAGAGCTTAAATAATAAAAGAAAAAGAAAGCGCGCCGGATTTAATTTTAATTAACCGCCGGTTATCGTCAAATACGGTGCCAAAAACGAAAATATGATAATGTTCTGACTTTGACTTTCTTTGACCTTTATGATACAATCCGGTCAAAGATGACAGGGGAGGGATATGCATGACGATAATAAAAAGCATCAGGCCGTTTGGGTTTTTGAACGAATTTTTCTGCGAAGCGCCGTTCTTTTCCGCGATGAAGGCGGACGTTAAGGAGACCGAGAACTCGTATATCGTCGAGGCGGAGCTGCCCGGCGTAAAGAAAGAAAACGTAGAGCTTATTTGCGAGGAAGGCGTGCTTACGATAACGGCCAAGGCGGCCGCCGAAAACGCGGACGAAAAGGCGCGGTATTTGCGCAGGGAAAGGAATACGGCGGAAATTGCGAGACGGTTCGAGATATCCGGGATAGACGAGGAAAACATAACTGCAAAGCTCGAAGACGGAGTCCTCTACGTAACGCTTCCGAAGAAAGCGCCGGAGAAGAACGAAAAGCACATAACGATAGAGTAAATCATATTTCTTTGAAGCTTCCTGACGGGAGCTTCTTTTTTTTATGAAAAAGACGCGTTGTAAAAGATTTACGCCTGAAATATAATACGGATAACGTAAAAAGTATGAGCCTTGCGAACGGAGAATGATATGGCGAAGGAAAAAAGCGTTTTCATATGCGGCGAGTGCGGGTACGAAAGCGCGAAATGGCTGGGGCAGTGCCCTTCCTGCCGCGCTTGGAACACGCTCGAGGAAACCCGGCCGCCCGAAAGGGGCGCGTTTGCCGCTCCTGAAGGCGAAAAGGCGGTGCCGCTCAGGGACGTGTCGGCGCTTCGTTCCGACAGGATACCGACGGGTTTCGCCGAACTCGACCGCGTGCTGGGCGGCGGGATCGTCGAAGGCTCGGTGGTGCTTTTGGGCGGGGAACCGGGGATCGGCAAATCGACGCTCCTCCTTCAGGCCGCGGATAATCTTGCAAAAAACGGCAAAAAAACGCTCTACATATCCGGAGAGGAATCTTTAGGGCAGATACGAATACGCGCCGACAGGTTGGGGGTCTTGGGAAACGTGCTGCTGCTTTCGGAAACCGACGCGGACAACTGCGTTTCGAGGATGAAAGAAATACGCCCGGATTTCGTCGTCGTAGACTCTATACAATCCTGTTATTCGCCGCGGCTCTCGACTTCGGCGGGAAGCGTGAGCCAGATAAAGGAATGCGCCGGCGCTTTCACGCGCGAGGCGAAAGCCTCGGGCGCGGCGGTATTCATAATCGGGCATGTGACGAAGGAAGGGACGATAGCGGGACCGCGGATACTCGAGCATATGGTCGATACGGTGCTGTATTTCGAGGGAGAGCGGCAGGGGACGTTCCGTATACTGCGCGCGGTGAAAAACAGGTTCGGCTCGACGAACGAGATAGGCGTATTCGACATGCGCGAGGAAGGGATGACCGAGGTCGAAAACCCGTCCGCGCTGCTGCTTGGAGAACGCGCCAAAGGCGTTTCCGGTTCCTGCGTATATCCGGCCGTCGAAGGCACGCGTCCGGTGCTCATCGAAGTGCAGGCTCTCGTGTCCGCCACGGCTTTCCAGATGCCGCGAAGGATGGCCTCCGGGCTGGATTACAACAGGATGGCGCTCGTCATAGCCGTGCTCGAAAAACGCATAGGGTTGAAGATGTACAATCAGGACGTATACGTAAACGCCGCGGGAGGCATAAGGCTTTCCGAGCCTGCGGCGGATCTCGCCATGGCCGCGGCGATAGTATCGAGCTTCAGGGACAGGCCGGCGGGCGAGACTGCGGCGATAGGCGAGATAGGGCTTACCGGAGAGGTAAGGGCGGTGTCGCAGGCGGAAAAAAGGCTTTCGGAATGCGCGCGGATGGGCTTTAAAAACGCGCTGATCCCCGCGTCGAACCTGAAAGGCTTAAAAATCCCCGCCGGGATCGAAGTGAACGGCGTGAAAAGCGTGTTCGACGCGTTAGAGATAATATTCGGTTAAAAGGAGGTTTTTAATGGAAAAGAAAGCTCTCCGCGGATGGTGCGCCGCGGCGACATTATCGACTTTCCTGCTCGCTACGTTCTGGCACTTCCTGTACAGCGATTTTCTTCGCTGTTATATCGCCGCCGCGATTGCGCCGGTGAACGAAAGCCCGTGGGAGCACGCGAAACTGTTTTTCCTGCCCGCGGTTATAACATATCTTATACTGTACCTGATTATAGGCAGGAAGTTTGAAAACTTCGTTTTTTCGCACGCGGTGTCGCTTCTTATAATGCCGTTCCTTATGCTGCTGTTGTTTTACGCTTATCAGCTTGTGATACCTGAAAACCTCGCCGCGGATATCGCGCTTACCTATATCGTGATAGCCATAGGCCAGCTTATCGCGTATAAGATGACGGTGTCGGGAACGAAGCTTTCGGGCGCCGTATTCAAAGCCGCGTCCGCGCTGATAGTATTGGGGCTTCTGGTGTTGTTCGCCGTTCTTACGTTTTTTCCGCCGCACTGCGGCATATTTTTCGACTCGAATTCTATGCGCTACGGCATATAAACGTAAATTATTGTTAACATTCGTCTAATACATTTTAAACGGCGGCCGCTATCTGATAGAATGTTTTATGTGTTATAAAGAACCCGTATGATTTTTTGGAGGACGCAGGTGGCTAAAAAGAAAAGAAGAAAAAGGATCATCGTACTCGCGGCGGCGCTCGCCGTCCTGGCGATCGCCGTATACGGGTATATTCGCATACGCGAAAGCTCGGCGGAACTTGCGAAAACGGCTTACGATATCGTGGACGTAAAACGCGCAAGCATAGAGGTAAAGGTCAAGGGCGCGGGTTCGGTAGAGCCGCAAAACGACGATTCGGTATACGCCGCCGTCGCCGGAACGGTTAAGGAAGTATATGCGGAAGACGGGGATGCCGTTTCCGCCGGGGATGTCGTCGTCGTCTTTGAAAACAGGGACCTTAAGTCCGAGAGGGATTCTCTCATCACCCAGATAAACGACGCCGACGCGTCGATCGCTTCGCTTCGCGGCACGGAAGGAAGCGAGTATATAAGAGCGGCGGCCGGCGGGACGCTGAGGATAGTTTACGCGAAAAAGGGGGACTCCGTCGAAGCCGTAATGGACAAGTTCGGCGCTCTCGCGGTCATAAGCCCGGACGATATGTTAAAAACCGTACTCCCTTTGAATTCCGCCGTATCGCAGGGACAGCGGGTTAGCGTTGCTTCAAACGGCAAAAGCGTACAGGGAACCGTTACGGGGATCGACGCGGCGGCGGGAAAGATGACGGTCGGTTTTAAAAGCGGCGGATTCGTTCCCGGGAATACCGTTACCGTAACGGCCGGGGACGCGGCGCTCGGGGAGGGCGCGATAGAGATCGCCAATCCCGTATACGTTACCGGCAGGGGCGGCAAGGTAAGCGCGGTATATGAAAGCGCTGGAAAAAGCGTCTCAAGGGGCGACAAGCTGTTCCGCCTCGGCGGCGACATATTGTCCGACAAGCTTTACTCGAAGATAGACGAGCGCGAAAGACTTAAAGAAAAACTCGCCGCCGCGGAAGCGGATATTATGTCCCTGACGGTCAGGGCCGGGACGGATGGGATAATATCCGGCCTGTCGCTCAGCAGGGACGAGACGGTGCAGGCCGGGCAGAAGCTTTTTACTGTCAAGAGCGGCGGAAAAGTAAAGATCGACGTGGAAATAGACGAATTGGATATCGCGGACATAACGTTGGGACAGCGGGCGACGGCGGCGTTCGACGCGCTTGACGGCAGGAAAATCACCGCAAGGGTCGCGAAAATAAACCCGATAGGAGTATCGCGCAACAACGTGACCCATTACACCGTAACGCTTGAGCTTGACGAAGCGCAGGGGCTGATGTTGGGTATGAGCGCGGACGTCGAGATAATATCGCGCAGAGCGGACAACGTTTTATGTGTTCCCGTAGAGGCGATACAGATCATAAACGGCGAAAAATACGTCGCTCTCGAGGGGGACATAGATAAGAAGTCGGGAGCCGTCATCGCGACGCGCAAGGTGACTACCGGAGTCTCGGACGGGGTCAATATAGAGATAACCTCGGGGCTTTCCGAAGGCGACAGAGTCGCCGTACCTCAGGTAAAACAAAGCACGGTAAACATGTTCGGGATAGGCGGAAGAGGAGCCGCAAACATGGGCGGCAGCCCTTCGGCTCCGGTGCGGTCATGATAGAACTGAAAGGCATAATAAAGACGTACCGGATGGGCGCAACCGAGGTGCGGGCTTTAAACGGGATCGACCTGGCCGTCGAAGACGGCGAGTTTATTGCGGTGACCGGGGCTTCGGGGAGCGGCAAGTCGACTCTTATGAACATAATAGGCTGCCTCGACCTTGCGGACGAGGGCGAATACAGGTTGGGCGGCCGGCTCATAGGCGATTACAGCGAGCGGGAGCTCGCAGAGATACGAAACCGCGAAATAGGGTTCGTGTTTCAGCAGTTCAACCTTTTGCCGCGGCTTTCGGCGTACGAAAACGTCGAACTTCCTCTGATATATCAGGGGCTTTCGCTGCCAGAGCGCAAGAGGCGCGTGCGGAACGCGCTGGAAAGGGTCGGGCTCTTCGACCGCATGTCTCACAGGCCTTCTGAGCTTTCGGGAGGCCAGCAGCAGCGCGTGGCGATAGCGCGCGCCCTTTCGACCTATCCGTCGCTGATACTCGCGGACGAGCCGACGGGCAACCTCGATTCAAAATCCGGGAAAGAGATAATGAACATACTGCTTGAATTAAACGCGGACGGAAAAGGGATAGTTCTTATCACGCACGACAGCGCCATAGCGGCCGCGGCGAAAAGGCGCATCCACATGACGGACGGGAAAATAGACTCCGACAGTGCGGGAGGCGGCTCATGAAATTCACCCAATCGCTGAAAATGGCTTTCATCGCGCTTCGCGGAAACAAGATGCGTTCGTTTCTGACCATGTTAGGCATCATAATAGGCGTGCTCGCGGTTACGGTGCTTATTTCCGTCGTGCAGGGAGCGACGGGCGTTATAACCGGCCAGATAGAAAGCCTCGGGAGCAACCTTCTTCAGGTCAGGTTTACGGGCGCGGAGCCGACGTATCTTACCAAGAGCGATTTGAAGGCGCTCGAGCAAGAACCATATATAAAGGGAGTTACGGGCGTCATATCCAAAAACGCGGACGTCAAGGCGGGCGACAAAAGCGGCTCGTACGGCATAGAAGGAGTAACGAGCATTTACCAGTCCATCACCGGGCAGGTTTTGGAGCGCGGAAGGTTCATCTGCGACGTCGACGACGAGATACACAACCATGCCGCGGTGGTGGGCGCAAACGTCGCGACGGACTTGTTCGGAACGAAGGACTGCCTCGGAAACAAGCTCAATATCAACGGGTACGATTTTACCGTCGTCGGGCTTTTGGAAGCGTCTCAGACGATGCTTGCAAACAAGGACGACACGATAATAATCCCTCTTACGACCTCGCAGCGGCTTTTCGCGGACAAGGAGTTTTCGTCGCTGTATATATCCGCTTCCTCTCCCGCCGACGTAGACGCCGCCCAGACCGCGACTGACGACTTTTTGACGCGCGAGATAGGCGCAAACGACGATTACGACAAGTACAGGATAATAAACCAGAACGCGATACTCGACGTGATGAACCAGGTTATGGGCGTGATGGAGATACTGCTTTCGGGAATCGCCGCGATATCGCTTCTCGTGGGCGGTATCGGCATAATGAACATAATGCTCGTTTCGGTCACGGAGAGGACGCGCGAGATAGGGATAAGAAAAGCGATAGGCGCGCAGAAGAGCGACATACTGTCGCAGTTCCTTATCGAAGCGGTCGTGCTTTCCGTCGCCGGCGGCGCGATAGGCATAGCGCTTTCTTTCCTCGCGCTTCAGGTGATAGGCGCCGCGATGGGGATCGGCATGACCGTCAGCGCGGGGACGGTAGCGCTCGCGCTCGGGTTTTCCGCTTTCGTCGGAGTAGTGTTCGGCATATATCCTGCGAACAAGGCCGCGAAATTAAACCCGATCGAGGCGCTGAGATACGAGTGATTTGATTGAGCGAAAATCCGTTGCCGAAACGGTACGCGACCGGTTACTTTTTCATTGTATGAATCTTGCTCCGCAGCTGAAACAGCAACTCCGGTCGCTGCGCTGCACCATACCGCAGACCGGGCACTTCAAGTTGTCGGAATCCGGTATCCGTATATCGCCGATAAAATACGCCCCGTCAGAAGACGATGAGAGTTTCGGGAATTACCTTTCGGATTATGAATAGGCGGCGGATACGGGGAGCTTAATAAAAGATGCTTGGCGCCCGTATCCCGGGTTATGTACCTTAAGTATGATCGGAAACAGCCGCCAAAACTCCTTCAGCGTCATATCGGACGGCCGCTTTTTCATTTTACCGCGATCCTCATCCTGTAACAAAAATGAACCGGCCGTTTTAGCCGCCCGAACTCCGAAAAAACCGTCTCCCGGAACGCGTCGATATATGAGGCGAGCGCTCCCGGCCGAAGCTTTATTATGCTCTGTATGCTCCCCTGGCTAAGGGCGAGGCCGACGAACCTCTCCGCGTCGCAGCTTTCGGCGTTCGAGAAGACTATTTCCCTCGCGAACCTGAAATATCCGCTGTTTATTATGTTTGTAAGATGTTTCTCCTTGTCCCATTTCACGAACCTGCCGCGAAGCGACGCGTCGCTTCTCTCCGTTTCCTCGGCGCGGGCGATAAGCTCTATAAACGCCTTCTCCGCGCGCCATCCGCATACCGGCGGCCAGTCGCAATCGACCGCCGCAAAAACCCCGCCGCTTCTTAATATCCTCGCGGTTTCGGCGAGCGTCGCCGCGGGCTCCATCCAGTGAAACGACTGCGAGCAGACAACCGCGTCCGCCGAAGCGTCCGCAAGCCCCGTGTCGTGCGAACAGCCTTTTTTGAACGTTATCCCATCAACCCTTTTTTTAGCCGCCGCCTCGAGCATGTCGTCGTTCGGGTCGATCCCGACGGCTTTCGCGCACCTTCCCTTCCAGACGAGCGTCGAAAGCCCGGTGCCGCACCCCATATCGACGACCAACCCGGGTCTTTTTCCCAAATATGCCGTTATTATCTCCACAGGAAACAAAGGCATCGCCGGCCTCGCCGCGTCGTAAAGCCCGGCGAATCCCGTAAACCTGTCCGCGTTGCCGATATCCATCCGAAAAGCCCTCTTTTCTTTCTTATTGGGAAAGACCGTCGCGCCGTTCCGCGTACCCAAATAAAAAGCCGACGCCGCCCGTTTGCGGAAGCAATCGGCTTTTCAAAAAACACGTACTAAACTCCAAAAGCGGATTATTTGTTCAGCGCTTCCGCGACCGCGACCGCGACCGCCACGGTCGCGCCCACCATCGGGTTGTTGCCCATGCCGAGGAAGCCCATCATCTCGACGTGCGCGGGAACGGACGACGAACCCGCGAACTGCGCGTCGGAATGCATGCGCCCCATCGTGTCGGTCATGCCGTACGACGCGGGGCCCGCGGCCATGTTGTCGGGGTGAAGCGTCCTTCCGGTGCCGCCGCCCGAAGCGACGGAAAAATACTTTTTGCCCTGCTCGACGCATTCTTTTTTGTACGTGCCCGCGACGGGATGCTGGAAGCGCGTCGGATTTGTCGAGTTGCCCGTGATCGACACGTCGACGCCCTCGAGGTGCATGATCGCCACTCCCTCGCGGACGTCGTCCGCTCCGAAGCAGCGCACCTTCGCCCTCTCTCCGTTCGAGTACGGGATCGTTTTGACTATGCTCACCTTGCCGGTGCCGTAATCGAATACGGTCTGGCAGTATGTAAAACCGTTTATGCGCGAAATGATCTGCGCGGCGTCTTTCCCGAGCCCGTTCAAAATGACTTTGAGCGGCTCTTTGCGCGCCTTGTTCGCGTTCTTCGCTATCCCGATCGCGCCTTCCGCAGCCGCGAACGATTCATGCCCCGCAAGAAACGCGAAACACTTCGTCTCGTCGCGAAGCAGCATTGCGCCTAAATTGCCGTGCCCCAAACCGACCTTGCGGTCATCGGCGACGGATCCGGGGATACAAAAGGACTGAAGCCCTATCCCTATCGCTTCCGCCGCTTCGGCGGCCGTCCGGCAGTTCTTTTTTATCGCGATCGCCGCGCCGGCTGTATACGCCCAGCAGGCGTTTTCGAACGCGATGGGCTGTATTTCTTTCACGATGTCGTACGGAGAAAAGCCTTTTTGCTCGCAGATGCTTTTCGCTTCTTCGAGGGAAGATATCCCGTATTCCGCGAGCACGGAATTTATTTTATTTATCCTTCTTTCGTAACCTTCAAATAAAGCCATTCAAATCACTTCCTTACTCATGCCTTGGGTCGATAAGCCTGACGCCTTCGGCGAACCGGCCATATGTCCCGGTGGCGTCTTTTAAGGCTTTGTCGGCGGGGACGCCCTTTTTGATCGCGTCCATCATTTTCCCCAAATGTATGAACTCATACCCGATTATCTGGTTTTGATCGTCGAGCGCGATACGGTTGACGTACCCTTCGGCTAATTCGAGGTATCTTGCCCCCTTTTCCTTCGTGCCGAACATCGTGGCTACCTGGCTCCTCATGCCTTTGCCCAAATCCTCGAGGCTTGCCCCGATTGGAAGGCCGCCCTCCGAAAACGCGGTCTGGGTCCGCCCGTATACGATCTGCAGGAACAGTTCGCGCATCGCGACGTTGATAGCGTCGCAGACGAGGTCGGTATTTAAGGCCTCGAGTATTGTCTTTTTAGGGAGTATCTCGGCGGCCATCGCGGCGGAATGCGTCATCCCGCTGCACCCTAACGTTTCGATAAGCGCCTCCTCGATTATGCCGTTCTTGACGTTAAGCGTCAGCTTGCAGGCGCCCTGCTGCGGCGCGCACCAGCCTACCCCGTGCGTAAGGCCGCTTATGTCCGCGATCTCCTTGACCTGAACCCACTTGCCTTCCTCGGGGATGGGAGCCGGGCCGTGGTATGCGCCTTTTGCGACGGTACACATGTGCTCGACTTCTGTTGAATAAAGCATCTATATTTTCCTTTCTAAAAAATTAATATTTTTGATTCCAAGAGGTGTTGAACAGAAACGCGCCGGAGGGATCGCCGGTATTTGCCGAAAACTACGGCCGTCGACGGCGCCGCGCTCCGGCCGCCGTATAAGCGCTTCTTTCCAAAAGGTATTTTAATTCAGCGGCAATAACATTGTCAACAAAACTACTGCGGCGTATGCCCGAATATTTCTGTATACAGGTCTTCGCCGTATGCAGTCTCCAACGGTTCGCCTTCGGTCAGCTTAAAAGTCCGCGTCCCGTCGGGCTGCCTTTCGGCTCTTAAGAAAAGCGAATTTCGCGCCCGTTTCATATGATAGCCGTGCGCGAAATCATACTGGTGAGTCACGAAAAATACCTTTATCCTTTTTTCGAGCAGCGCGCCGGTTATCTGTCTTGCGATCTCCGACCCCTCCCGCTCGTTCGTGGCCGCGAACGATTCGTTGAACAGGATCATTGAACCGGGCTTGATATTGTCAACGATATCGCTCATCCTGCTCAGCTCCTCGTCGAACTTGCCGCTTTTCATGGAAGCGTCCTCCTCGCGCTTGAAATGCGTGAAGAGCCCGCCGCATATGTTCGCGCAAAACGATTCCGCGGGAACGAACATCCCGCACTGCATCATAAGCTGCGCGACTCCGACGCTGCGCAAAAATGTAGATTTCCCGCCCTGGTTCGCGCCGGTTATTATCACGAGGTCTTTATTGTCCGCGTTGACGTCGTTCCCGACGACTTTTCCGTCTATTAGGAGCGTCAGGCAGACGTCGTACAAGCCGGCGAAGGAATGCCTGCGTTCCTTTATATCCGCCGGATCCGGAAAGCATACCGGCTCGCCCTTTGCGGCAAGCCTGTCGTACAGGTTGAGACAGCCGACATAGAAGCCTAATTCCGTTCTGAGCATGTTAAAGAAGCTCAATATGTGGTCGTTCGACTGCGCGAGAGCGTTCGCCACGAGATTGATGCCCCTGTCCCTGAGGCCGGAGAGTATCTTCGCTCCGCTCTCGTCCCGCTCGGCTATATAGAACGTATATTCCTGCGGCCTTTTGGACAGGACGCGTTTAACCCATCCCCCCTTGGTCTCATGCGGCTTTCTAAGCACGTAGTTGTCGGACGTATTGCTTTTCCCCAGTTCGGCGCTTATTAGAACGCCCTGGTTGAATTTCAGCCGCTGAAGGTGGTCCTGGACTTCGCCGAAGTAATCGTCGCTAAGCTCGCGTTTTATCATTCCAAAGAAAACTTTAAAACCTTCGGACTTAAATTTGTCCGAATGGGCGTCCGCAGTTTTTTTGAGCCTTTTAAGCATATTGACGAACATCATCAGCACGTCGACGGACCTGTGCAGTATGGACGAGGGATGGTCGCGCGAGAATATCCCGAAATAGTGCTCCTTCTCGCTTTTGATCGTTTCGACGGCGAGGGCGTACATCGACCGGATTACTTCCGGATTGTTTATGCAGTCTTTCAGTATGTCCTGGCGGTACCTGATCGATTCCGCGTCGCGAAGGCTCGTCAGGACTATTTTTTTAACGGCTTCGGCTATGAACCTGTCTTCCTTCGCCATAGCCTTGAACATCGCGGAAAGCTCAAGGTCCCGTATCAGGGCTTCGTCAAACCGGGACAGCTCGGCGCTCATATCGAAATCTTTGTCTTTGTATAGAAGCAGAGCCTTCATTCTTCTATCCTCTCTTTTATGCGATCGAAAGTGAGCCGGTATTTTTCCGCTATCGAATGCGCATATGCGAGCCCGTCCGCTTTTTTGCGTATTATTTTAAAGGTGCGCGTCGCGGGGTTTTCGGGGACGACGGTGCTGACCATGCTTACGGTTTTTTCGCTCATATCGGCGATTTCGACTATGAACGTGACGCAGACGCATAGCGAATCGAGCCTGAGGATATCCGCCATGATCTTTTTGCTTAAGAATACCGCGTCGTTGAGCGTGGCGGAATTAAAAGTTTCGTTCATGATGATAATGCTTTGAGGCGTCGCCTCGTTGAGGATGCCGCGGAATCTGACGATATCGTCCTGCAATTTCCCCCGCAGATTGGATAAGTCCTCTACTCTCTCAAAATGCGTGAAGATCCTGTCGAACAGATACAGGCGCGCTTCCCTTCCGGGGACGGGGCAGCCTAAGCTCGCGAGATAGTGCGCCTGACCGAAAGCGCGCGCGAACGTCGTTTTCCCGCCCTGATTGGGGCCGGACACCACTATTACGCGCTCTTTTCCCTTCAGATAAAAATCGTTGCTCACGACGGCGCAATTTTCCCGCGTCAGATTATACGCCAGCGCAAGATCGAAGCCCTCGTAGCTGTATATTTCCTTGCTCGAAGAGCTTATCTCCGGATAACAAAACTTAAGCCCCGCGCATTTCAAGTCGTTTATATAATCGAGGCAGGAAACATAGAACTGTATCTCCCTGTAAAAGTTATTGATTGTTTCATCAATGAAAACCTTGTTTTTAGCGCAAAAGGAGCTCAGGCGCGAAAAGACGCCGGGGTAAAGGCGTGCCAGCAGATCGAGGACTCCCGACATCACGTGATTTATCTCGTATGTGCTCCGAAGCTTGATCCTGTAATCCTTAACGGCGCCCGATTTGAATTTCTCGAACGTTTTTAAGACGTCGGCGCTGTAATCCGGCTCGCCCTCATATTTTCGCACCTTGATGCAATTGCTTTTTACGGTCATGCAATACCTGATTTCCGACAGATCCTTCTTTAGCTCCGCTGCTTGCGCCCGCAGAGTTTTGAAGCCGTCTGAACCGGTATAGCCTGAAACGTATTCGCGAAAGCTAAGCAGTCCCGATGAGGAAAGGTTTGCGTTAATAAGATCGTCCTTAAGCAAATCAATAGCTTCGCAGTAATCGTTTACCGCGTCTAAAAACAAACCTTCTTCGAAATATTTATAGCCGATGTTTTTCAACGAATCGAGGCTTTGGATTATCGAACGCATCCGCTGCGTATATAATTTTATTTTCTCGATCAGCTCGTTATCCTCAAGGTCGCGCATAACGCTTTGCCGGTAAACGATCGTACCGGTATCCCGAAGAGGAGAATAAAAAACCGGTTTTAGGTTATATTCGTCCCTGCCCGCCGTAATCGCGTCGACTATCTGGTCAAGATTGAGGTCGCTGAAAAAATCCGGGGCTTTAGCGGCTTCGGTTCCCGCCGTATTGTCCTTATCGTATAATATGCTTTTAAAAACCATAATCAAACCCAACTAAGCTATTTTATCGCGTCAACGAACCGTCGGCCGAGGCTTCCTCGGCGGTCTTTAGCCCCGATAGTTCATATCGGCAATAAAAAAGCCGATCGCTCTGTAATATACAGAAGTCATCAGCTTTACAAGCATTTTGGTATCAGCCCGGGAGAACTTCTTTCCCATGATTGATTTTAAAGCGCCGGGACGGAGTTGTCAACCGGTTTTCGCAAACGGCGTTATATGGAAAAAGCAAACCGGATCGAATCGTTTCGCGGCGTTAAATGTCCGCATACAAAACCTCTCCATGCGGAGCAAAACGGCCGGCTGAAGGCATATTTGACGCATACTATTAATCTAAGACGCCTATTTGAAAAGAAGCCTGCAAACAAGGACGCTCGAAACTAACCCCACCGCCTCCGCGAAAAGCCCCGCGGGGATCGTGTATCTCGTTTTTCTTATGCCGACGCTGCCCGAATACAGCGCCGTAGTGTAAAAAAGGGTCTCCGACGAGCCGAGCAGCGTGCTCGCGCTCCTCCCTATGAAACTGTCCGGGCCGTATGTATTCAGTATGTGCGAAAGGATCCCTATCGACGCGCTGCCCGAAAACGGCCTCATAAGAGCGAGAGGCAGTATTTCCGGCGGGATTCCCGCGGGCTTTAACACGGGCGAGAGCGCAAAGGAAAGGTAGCCAAAGCACCCCGAAGCCGAAAACATGTTTATCGCGAATATAAACCCGACTACGTACGGCAGTATCCGCACCACCGTTTCAAGCCCCTGCTTCGCGCCCTCTATGAACGATTCGTATACGCGCACCTTCTTTATCGTTCCGTATACGATTATGCCCGCGATAAATACCGGAACGAAGGCGGCGGATATATATGTCACCGCCTGCATTTTGTTACCCTTTGAAGCACCCTGCCGGTTATTATACCCGCCGAAGTCGCCGCGGCCGTTGCGATAAGCGTCGACAAGACTATCTCCGCGGGCGCGGCGGAGCCGGCGACGCTTCTTAGAGCTATGACCGTAAGCGGCAGAAGCTGCACCGAAGACGCGTTGACTATAAGGAACATGCAGATCGAATCCGAAGCTTTCTTTTTGTCTTCGTTCAGGTCGGCAAGTTCTTTTATAGCCTTTAAGCCGAAAGGCGTCGCGGCGTTGCCCATGCCTAACATGTTGGCGACTATGTTGAGCGTAATATAGCCTATCGCGGGGTTCCCCTCCGGTATCCCGGGGAAAAGCCAGCGTATGACCCTTCGCATTTTTTTCGCTATCGCGTCGACGAGCCCCGCGTCTTTCGCTACGTTGAGGATGCCAAGCCAAAGCGTATACGCGCCTATAAGTCCGACGCAAAGCAGCGCGGCGTCCTTGGCGCCGTTGACCGCCGCGTCGGACACAGCCTGTACGCCGCCGGTAATAAAGCCCGCTGCGGCGCCGATTACGATCAGAAAAGCCCAGATATAATTGACCATAATGCGCTTTCAACGATTATTTATGGTCTATATATATTCAATTATTAAAAAAATATTAACAATCTCTATTTTTTGAATTATATGTTGACAGTCATTATGTATATTTGTTATATTTTTCGTATAAAGATATATACAATATATATATCTATTAGAAATTTCATTTGGGGAGATGAAGTGTATGAAATCAACAGGCATTGTAAGGAAAGTCGACTCGTTAGGGCGCATTGTGCTTCCTATCGAACTCAGGCGGGTGATGGGAATCGACATCAAAGATCCGATTGAGATCTTTACTGACGACAACCATATCATTCTCGGAAAGTACCAGCCGGCTTGCATTTTCTGCGACAACGTGACGGGAGTCACCGAATTCAAGGGCGCAAAAATATGCAACGAGTGCTTCGCTAAGCTTAAGAAGAAATAATAAGCTTGTACGCACGATTCTTTTTAATACTTAGACTTTTTGATGCCGCTTCCGCGGCATCTTTTTTTGTCATCCCCGCTTGCGTATATTTTTCGATCAGCTCTATTATCTGCGCGTCCGAAGGTTCCGGGCGCTTCTGCGCGCCGCCGATTACAACCGTATATTCTCCTTTGTTTTCGCCGCTAAACGCTTCGAGCGCATCTCCCGCCGTCCCGCGGAAAACGCTCTCGTGTATTTTCGTAAGCTCCTTCGCCACGGCTAAACGCCTCTCCTCCCCGCAGCAAAGCGCGATGTCGCGAAGCGTCGAGGAAAGCGCGCGCGGGCTTTCGTACAAAACGCAGGGAATCGAGCTTGCGGCTATCCTTTCGAGTGCGCGCTTGCGCTCCGCCCCCTTTTTCGGCAGGAACCCCAAAAACGTGAAAGGCCCGAAAAACCCAGACAGCGTGACCGCGGCCACCGCGGCGCACGCTCCGGGAAGCGAGGTAATCCCTATGCCTTCTGCCGCCGCGCGGGAAACGAGCGCCGCGCCCGGGTCGGAGATAAGAGGCGTGCCCGCGTCGGAAACGAGCGCGACGTTTTTGCCGTCCTTAAGCAGCGATATCAAAAACCCGATCTTGTCTTCCCCGCTATGCTCATGGAAGCTTATTAGCTTCGTTTTTATATCGTAATGGTTCAGCAGCTTGACCGTTTGCCTCGTGTCCTCGGCAGCTATGAAATCCGCTTCCTTGAGCGCGCGCAGCGCGCGAAGCGTTATGTCCTCGAGGTTGCCTATCGGAGTAGCGACTATGTAAAGCACCGGTTTTCTCCTTAAATGCGGTAAATCTTTTTTGCCTGCGGCGTATAGCTTGCGTCTTTTTCGTAAACCGCGAGAGGCGGCAGGAACTTCACCCCTTCTTTCGCTCCTTTTCGCCCCTCGACTAGCGCGAAATTGGGCGCTTCGCCGGTTCTTTGCGACACGAGCATCACGCGTTTCGGCTCCAAGCCGCTGCGGCGCATCTTCTCCATGAGCTCCGCGAACCGCTCCGTCCTGTATATCATGTACAGCCGTCCGCCGGCGCGAAGCAGCCTCGAAGCCGCCGCAAGCACGTCTTCAAGAGTGCACATCTCCTCGCGCTTTGCGACATTCCGGGACTCGTTTTCGCTTCGCATTCCGGAGTTTTTTTTCTCGTACGGCGGGTTTGAGACGACCGCGTCGAAACCCGGAGCGGCCGTTCCCGGCTCCCGGAAATCCCCGTGAATAATAGTTATGCTTTCCCCGAGCCCGTTTAAAAGCACGCTGCGCTTCGCCATATCCGCGAGCGGCTCCTGTATCTCGACGCCGGTGACGTGTATCCCCTTCGTCCTTGCGCACATGAGTATCGGTATTATGCCGCACCCCGTTCCCAAATCTGCCGCGCGCTCCCCTCTTTTCATCTTCGCGAAATCCGCGAGCAGCACAGCATCGGTCCCGAACGGAAAATATTCCGGGTTCTGTATTATGCGAAACCCGCCGCCTAAATCCTGCGTTTTTTCGCCCGGCAAAAGAAATCCCGTCTCATCCATCGGGATAGATTATACACCATGGAACGCTAAGATAAAACCTGCGGATACGCCGAAGAATTATCGGCGGGCTAAATTTGTCTCGCGGCTGCGGCGGTTTGCCGGAGGATTTTAGCGCAGTCTTTCGAGTACCCTATGAACCCGTAATCGCAAAAGGCGCCGTATACGTCAACGAATATATCCTTACCCTTGCAGAGCGGCGTATCCAGCGCCGCCGCCTTAAGCATTTGGGCCTGTTTTGTTTCCAGTTTAAAATTTTCTCCGGTTCGCCTGACCTCGAGCTTCAGCATGATTATAAAGCTTCCGTCGCTAAAGTTCAGCCCGCATGCCGAAGTCACCGTTACGGGAATCGACTCGCCGAAAAGCCATTTCAAGTCTTCTTCCGGCATGTCGGCGCAGTGAAGAAGCCCCGGCGTATCCGTATCTTTTATGAGCCGTAAAAAATTATCCTTGATCTCTCCTATTGTCCGGTCGCCGGGCGCGCGCGTATGAATATCCGCAGCCGAAATTAAGCCTTCGTACGAAGCGGAGGCGTCCGCAGAATAATAAACGGAATTTGCGGCCGGTCTATCGCCTGCGACGGACGAACAGCCCGCCGCGCAGAGTATGACGGCCGCAGATAAAAGCAGTATTTTTTTCATCATCCGTCCTTGCGTCAGCGCGTCAAAACATTTCATAAACAAAAGACGCAAGCCCGCGCCCGTTTGTTCCCGGGCGGGTTTTTACGTGCAAAAAAACGGCGTGAAATTTTCGGGGGAGGGTATTCGCACTTTCGAAAAGATAAACAATGCCTTGATTATTCATAAACGGCTGCTCCGGTCTTCCCGCAGTTCTGCTGTCGATCCGTTGATTCGGATTTGGAACCCGATGCGATTGAATATGAGCGGTTTAGGCTGTATAATAAAAACAATATAATCAGGAAGTTAAAAGAATGAGTGAAAACGTCGAAATAAGCCCCTTAATGCGAAATATAATTAGAGATATCGTGGAAACGAATCTAAGGAAAGCGCTGATACAAAAACCGGTATATACTCTGCGCGAAATACTTGCGCAAAAAACGGTGGCGGATCTGAAGGAACTGGCAAAGGCGGCCCAAACGGCGGGTTACGGCAAAATGAAAAAGCAGGAGCTTGTTGATGCGGTTTGCGAGTCTTTGCCGAACCAAAAATACCTGGAAATGGCGCTAAACGGCTTTGAAAAGGACGATTGGGACTTCTTTAAAAAAACGGCGCGGAACAAACAGATCGTCAGTGATTTTATTTTCGAGAAAAATTTCCATAAACCGCAGTCCTTCGGTTTGTTGCAGGCGTTTTTTGATGAAGGCAAAATGATATTCGTCGTTCCGGAGGAAATACGATACGTTTTCGAAGAAATGATCCGAAACGGCACCGCCGCAAAAATTGAACGCTCGGTTCTGATAGACTGCTATGCCCGCGCCGCGGTAAACCTTTACGGCGTCATCCCGCTTGTTGAACTAAAGGAGATATTCAATGGGCAAAACGCGAAAAAGACGACGGATGAAGAACTCTATTTAGTATTGTCGGAGCGTATCGACGAAGACTCAGATTATTTCTTATGGGAAGACTATTTGGTCAATTGGGAATTTGGAGAAGAAGGCTTTAAAAACATTCCCGCGTTTGAAAACGTCATTCGGGGGAAAGAGCGGTATATCCCGCCGAAAAATGAATTCCTCAAATATGCCGACGAAGGCTATTACGAGCATACTCCGCAAACGTATATGCTTGAAACATTCATCAATGAAATGACGCAGGACATGATAGAAGCGCATCTCATCACTAAGAAAATAGCGCTGAAATGTATGGCCGAAGCTCGTTTAAAAGAGATTATGTACGTTTTTGATAAGCTTGGGATCATATTTGAAGAGGAACAGCTTAAAAGATTTTTACCGATACTTATGGATGTTTATAACAATTCACGGATCTGGTCGAATAAGGGACATACGCCAAACGAGATTGCGAGCGCTCATGCGGTACCCATGTTGAAAGTCATGCCGGGAGGTAATAAAAAACCCGGGCGAAACGATCCCTGCCCTTGCGGCAGCGGTAAAAAGTATAAGAATTGCTGTGGCCGCGACGGCTAATGCGCCTCTGAAAAGGAGGCTATCTCTAATAAGAAATATTGTTTAAGAGGCTCCTTTTTGAAAGGAGCTGCCGGCGAAGCCGGCTTAGGATTGCAATGCTGATAGCAATCCTCCGGCGCTTATGCGCCACCTCCTTTGAAAAGGAGGCTTTCACTGATATTATCAGAGGCTCCTTTTTAAAAGGAGCTGCCGGCGAAGCCGGCTTAGGATTGCAATGCTGATAGCAATCCTCCGGCGCTTATGCGCCACCTCCTTTGAAAAGGAGGCTTTCACTGTTAGAGGCTCCTTTTTGAAAGGAGCTGTCGGCGAAGCCGACTGAGGATTGTAAAGCAGTAAACAATCCTCCGGCGCTTTTGCGCCGCCTCCTTTGAAAAGGAGGCTTTCACTGTTAGAGGCTCCTTTTTGAAAGGAGCTGCCGGCGGAGCCGGCTGAGGATTGTTATGCTGTCAACAATCCTCCGGGCGCTCCCCGCCGCCTCCTTGAAAAGGAGGCTTTCACTGTTAGAGGCTCCTTTTTGAAAGGAGCTGTCGGCGAAGCCGACTGAGGATTGTAAAGCAGTAAACAATCCTCCGGCGCATCCGCGCCACCTCCTTTGAAAAGGAGGCTTTCACTGATATTATCAGAGGCTCCTTTTCTAAAGGAGTTGCCGGCTGAGGATTGCAATGCTGTCAACAATCCTCCGGCGCTCCCGCGCCACCTCCTTTGAAAAGGAGGCTTTTACTGTTAGAGGCTCCTTTTGAAAGTAGCTGTCGGCGGAGTAGACTGAGGATTGTAATGTTGTCAACAATCCTCCGGCGCTCCCGCGCCGCCTCCTTTGAAAAGGAGGCTTTCACTGATATTATCAGAGGCTCCTTTTCTAAAGGAGTTGCCGGCTGAGGATTGCAATGCTGATAGCAATCCTCCGGCGCATCCGCGCCACCTCCTTTGAAAAGGAGGCT
>Ga0078972_1003217_pt1 | contig 49884 bp, 38 predicted proteins | sample YelNatPaOPGAMG01_FD_67568 | JGI IMG/M metagenome (GOLD analysis project Ga0078972, IMG submission 67568) | Hot spring thermophilic microbial communities from Obsidian Pool, Yellowstone National Park, USA - OP-RAMG-01 (SPADES assembly) (version 2) | ecosystem: Environmental > Aquatic > Thermal...
TTTAATGATTTTGTGATTAATGATTTTAATGATTTTGTCGGGGCAACCGGCCGGGTGCCCCGACAACAACAAAAACAACGACAACAACAAAAACAACGACAACAACAAAAACAACGACAACAACAAAAACAACGACAACAACAAGAACAACGACAACAACAAGAACAACGACAACAAATACAAAAACACAATCGATCAAACATACAAAACGGTTATTTGGCAAATTATGACAAGCCGCATGGACCGAAGAATAAATCATTATCATCGTTTATTGCAGGTTACAAGTCATCGGTTACCAAACGAATAAACCAGATTCGCCAAACACCAGGTTTCCCGGTTTGGCAACGCAATTATTACAAACACATCATCAGAAACGAAATTGAATTAAACAAAATAAGAAAATATATTCTGAATAATCCGTTAAATTGGGAAAAAGATAAAAATTACAAAATTTGACAAAATTTTCTAATGTGCTTAAAGCACTTTCTTAATTCATATATTCTCAAGAGTAAAGAGAGTTGGAATCTCTTAACAATTCAAATAGGGTAGGTGCTTAATAGTACTTTTTATTAAGCATTGGAGAGTGTAGAGAGGTGAAACCTCTTGGAGGCAGAGCCTCTCTTCAAGTGTTTTTGACAAAATATCTACTGTTTAGTATATAATAAACTTGTAGGGGCGAATCTATCTGAAATTAGATGTGGAGTTAGGCAATACTTTATTTAGCTCCATTTACGAGGTAAGGAACAAGCACCTTTGTAGGCGAGGTGTAGCATGAGGGATGGCATGCAAGGTAGTAAAAGGTACATCATTATACATATTGATAATTTGGTATTTGATTTGGCTAACTATTATCTAGATTTAATTGACCTAGTGAATGAAACTCTCGTCAGCAATTTTGGTATAAACAAGAGAGAATTTACAGATTTGCTTATTACGCACTTGAAATCTTCAACAAAGCCAACGGAAGATATTATATCAATAGCATACCAAATTCTCCAGAATTCATACAATAAAAAATTAGAATTCCCGAGTACCCAATCAAAAAATTATTTTTGTAATTCCATAAAAGTGAAATTTAACAATGCCAAGAAATCTATACTGAAACTTTTACCAAACTCCATTCAGGTGTTAGATTTCCTTAAGAGTGAGTATTTCGTAATAATAGGTATAACAAATCTATCATCAACTTTGGCAAGGACTGACTTAAAATTGTTAGGTATAGATAAATATTTTGATACTGTTTATACCTATGAAGATTCCATCAAATTCCATAAAAAAAATTCTACTGATCTGCACAATATATGGATAAATTCAACTTTAAACACTACTTCGTCAACATCATGTGATATAGTTGAACTTCCTTCGAACATCTACAAGCCTTCTAGAAGGATAGTTGAGAAAATACTAAACGACTTTGATTTTAAGCCATTAGATGCTATAATGATAAGTAGGAATATGGAGCAAGACTTGTTACCTGCCAAATTACTTGGAATAAAAACTGTCCTTATAGACACCCAAATAAAAATAAAAAACAGATCAAACTTGAGGATTTTGTTACAAAACCTAGGTAGTAAGCACTTGAGAACATTACTAAACTTATACAACAACAAACTGATATCCCATGAAGTAAAACCTGGGCTAGAGTTAAAATCTATGCAATACTTAACTTATGCACTCACAAATAAGTAGAGGATGTGATTGTGTTGAAAAACAGGCTTGGCCTGCTTTTTTACAAATTAAGCTTCTTTAATTATTTAAGAAAGTGCTTTAAGCACCGCGTGCTTCAAGCACCCCGCCCACCCACCCAATTATGTAAGGGATGCTTCGCATCCCTTAACCCTATAAGTGATTATTGATTTAGGAATACTTTAGTGCTATAAGCATTTAAGAAAATCCCATCCACACATTTTATTGTTAGAAGGCGAAGTTAACCCTGTAAGCAGTTTTTCTTTCAGGAAAGAAGTAGGTATTTTGCAAAAGTGAAGAGAGGCAAAGCCTCTTGGAGGCGGAGCCTCTCTTCAACCAATTAGGGTGGGCGGGACCACTAAAAGGTGCTTTCAGCACCACGTGCTTTCAGCACAAGTGCTACTTAACACAAAGTGTTCTAAACACAAAGTGTTCTAAACACCGGGTATGAAAAAATCACACAACCACAAGAAGATAGTTTTTCCCTATTAAGAGTGTTTAAAGCACCGCGTGCTTTAAGCACCGCGTGCTTTAAGCACAAAGATTTTTTCAACAGAATTGTAGAGAATGTCGTAAATTATTTGAATTTATATTTATAATAACTTTCTGTATGAGGAAAGATTTGAGGAGAAAAGGAATAATATTAGCAGGTGGAAGTGGGACAAGGTTGTACCCAATTACAAGAGCAATAAGTAAGCAACTATTACCTGTATATGATAAGCCTATGGTGTACTATCCACTTTCAACACTTATGTTAGCTGGAATACGAGAAATACTAATAATATCAAACCCAGAGTTTATAGATTTGTATAGGAAACTTTTTGATGATGGTAGTTCAATAGGCATAACTGTAGAATACAAGGTCCAAGACAAACCAAAAGGAATAGCCGAGGCATTCATACTCGGTGAGGAATTTTTGGGGGATTCTAATCCGGTTTTAATATTGGGAGATAATATTTTTTACGGACAGGGATTCACGGGATTACTTGAAAAGGCAAATATGACCGAAGGAGCATGTATATTTGGATACTATGTAAAAGACCCAAGCTCCTATGGAGTAATAGAAGTTGATAAAAATGGTAGACCTATATCAATAGAAGAAAAACCTGAAAAACCAAAATCTCACTACGCAATTCCGGGACTTTACTTCTACGACAACGAAGTTATACAGATCGCTAAAAGCATGAAACCTTCGGCAAGAGGGGAGTTAGAAATAACCGATGTGAATAAGGTTTATCTAAAAAAAGATAAATTAAATGTTATTTTATTCGGAAGAGGGTTCACTTGGTTTGATGCAGGTACCCATGACGGATTATTAGAAGCATCAAATTTCATAGAAACAATACAAAAAAGACAGGGATTTTTCATAGGTTGTCCTGAAGAGATAGCATACAGAAGAGGTTATATAACAAAAGAACAACTTATAGAACTTGGCAAGAAATTAGAAAAAACTGACTATGGAAAATACTTAATTGAAATAGCAGAAGAAGATAACTAGCCATTTTGGACGATGGAAGCATACTCTTCAGTTTCATATACTTTTACATACTCTACTTTGGGTAAGTTACTAAAGCTGTTTTCATCAAGTTGATTGGATAAGTAAAAAAATATCAACTTCGCTATATTTTCGCAGGTAGGTACAACATCTATGAAGTCAGGATTTTCATTGAGGTAGGAGTGATCCATTCTTTTAATAATCTCATGTAAATAGTTATCAATCAGCAAAAAATCAATAACCATTCCATCTTTATTGAGTTCTTTAGAAGAAATACATACCTCGACTTTGTAGTTATGCCCATGAATATTTTCCCACTCCCCATTTGCTAACCTTACACGGTGAGCAGCAGAAAAAAATTTGCTTACCAAAACCTTGTACAACATTATTCCTCCCCAATATTTAAATAATTTATTCCTTTCCCCTCTTTGATTTTCTTCTCCTCAAGTGCTAACGCCTGTTTTTCCTCAAGCAATTCATCTATTAATTCTTGATCTGGGTTTGTCTTCATAACATTACTTATTATTTTTTGTATTTCCTTCTTTCTCTCAGAAATCCTCTTTACTTTATATATTGAAATGAGTGTATCAAAATCTTCGCTGTAAGTGGTGTTCGCAAAATTTCTGGTAAATTCCATAGCACGAGATTCTACCTCTGATTCAAGAACATAGAGTTCATTAATATCACTTTCTGAAACCTCTTCTTTGAATAAGTATTCTTCAAGAAATGAAAGGTAATACCTTACAAAATCATCTTTAAAATCATTTGGATTAAATTCAGAAAGTAATGTTTCAATAAGACTGTGGTTTTTTGATATAAAATAGGCAATAAGCATTTCCAACTCATTTAATACCAGCTTATCAATGTTATTGACAAAAACATCGCGAGAAACGAATTTTTTACTCTGGTACTTCTCAAATTCTGATCTCATGACCTCAATTGAGATACCGACACTCTCTGAGATCTTCCTCAACATTTCCTCTTTCTCATAGACATTATTAATGAGATATATGATAGAAAACATTGATAGTACAAATTTCATTCTCACATTACTATCGCTACTTTTGATCTCATTCTCTCTAACTTTAAGAAAGAAATCAACAATATCGTATGAGTATTTCTTCAAAGTATCTTCAGAAACATCTGCTGAATTCTTAACAAACTCATCTGGATCTTTAAATGGTGTAGTAATGATCTTTATTTTTACATTACTACTCAGAAGATTATCAGATAGTATAAGTTGTAAATTCCTTTCAGTTGCGTTTATACCAGCACTATCGTTGTCAAAAAATAGGTAAAACTCACTCACTTTGTTTGCAAGTAACCTTATTTGTTCAACTGTAAGTGATGTGCCCATGGGAGCGACAACATTACGAATCCCCTTACTATAAAGGGAAATAACATCAAAGTACCCTTCAACGATATAAACCCTACCAGTACTAACTATACTATCCTTTGCCTGATAAAACCCAAAGAGTATACCTCTCTTTTTGAATATTGGTGTTTCAGGTGTGTTTATATACTTTGGGGAGTTATCATTCTCATCTATCTTTCTACCTCCGAAACCAACAATACTGCCGTACTGGTCTATTATAGGGATTATAACTCTGTTTCTAAAAAGGTCAACAGGACCTTTTGGTGTTTTGGTAACCATGCGTGATTCAAATATTGACTCATCTGTAAAGAACTTTGATTTTAAGTATTTATAAAGCAAATTACCGTCAGGAGGGGCAAAACCAAACTTAAATACTTTTGCAATATCGGAGTTTACGCCTCTTGCCTTGAGGTAACTTATAATTTCCTTTGAATACTTGCTTTTCAGAAGGTAGTATTTAAAAAACTTCATGGCCTCATTGTTTATACTTTGCACAATGGAAACGAGAGATTTTTCTCTCTGATTTTCACCCAGAAAGTACGGAGTTGGGTCAATACCTGCCTTGATTGCCAACTTTTTTACAGCTTCCACGAAACTTATCTTCTCAATATCAGCAACGAAAGTTATTACATCACCACTTTTACCACAACCAAAGCAATGGAAAAAGTTCTTTTCAGGTGAAACCGTGAATGATGGCGTTTTTTCATGGTGAAAGGGGCAAAGTGCTATATAGTTTTTACCACTTCTTTTGAGTGCTACATAACTCCCTATAACATCTTCTATGAGAAGTCGGTTTTTTATTTCGGCTATGAGGTCTTTTATATTCATACACTAAAGCAAAACAAATTTTTTGATAACTTCGGCACCGTTTTGGTGACTCTTCTCGGGATGAAATTGAACAGCAAATACATTGTCAGAGTATACTGATGAAGTAAACACTTCACCTTGATAATCAGTAAAAGTGTTGATAATATTTTTATCTTTTGGGTTTACATAATAAGAGTGGACAAAATAAAAATACTTTCCATCATCCTCCTTTGAGAAAAACGGTGTTTCTTTGACTACTGATATTTGATTCCAACCTATATGCGGTATTGGAGCGGCCTTTTTGAATTTTATAACTTCTCCTTTAAATATCCCGATACCTTCGTGTGTTCCCATTTCATAACCAAACTCGAAGAGCACTTGAAGTCCAACACATACCCCCATGAATGGTAAGCCCTTCTTTATCCATTCCTTCACGAATTCATCAATTTTGTTTTTCTTTATGTCGTACATTACACTTCCAAAAGCCCCAACACCAGGCAAAATGAGTTTATCGGCACTTCTAAGCAAATCTGGATCATTTGTTATAACAACATCTTGGCCAGTAGATTTAGCTATACGAGATATGGCATTAAACATACTCCTTAAGTTACCTGCTCCGTAATCAATTACCCCTATCATAATAAGAAATATAACAAATTACTAACCTCATAAACAAATAACAAAAAGTGCTCATTAACATTTCACAATAACTACCATTTTTATTATAATATTTACTAGATGTTAGGTTTATTTCTTAGAAATACTCCCCTTTTCAAGGGTATAGTCGTAGTTTTCTTAATCTTTATTGTATACTTTGCTTTGATAACCTTAACTAATTCCTTGCTAAACTCAAATAAAAATGAAATTAGGAATTTCATGTCAAATTTTGGAGTATCGTTTGATTTTTCAGAAATTAGACTTTCATACGATTTGAACCTTTATGTAAGCGATTTGAAAATTTCAATGAGCAATTTTGGTTTTTACTCAGAGAAAACATACTTTGGATTAGATATAAGAAAGGCTCTACTTGGTAGATTACCGGTGAGCAAAATGTCTATTTTTAATAGTGAAATTTCTATTTATTCTGAATTTACTAACAAAGAATCTCCTGAAGGTGATTATGAGAAACTCCTGTCTGATGTACTAGATCGCATTGGTAACTTGTCTGTTGAATCTAAAAACTTGAAATTGGCATACATTGGTAGTGATTTTAGTGGTGACCTACTTCTAAAGCAGTTTTCAGCAAAAGTTATAAATGGTGAAAGTGTACTTTTTGATTTGTTTTCCGAGTTAGATGTATCATTAGGTAAGTCCATCACATTCGCTAAAACTGAATTGTCAACAACGGGTATATTGACTCTTAAGGATGGCAAGATATCAACTTTGAGTGGGAAAGTTTCTTTGGGAAATTCAGAGTTATTGAGAGTAAAATTGAAAGATATAAATTTTAATTTTTTCTTCTCAAAAGGGCAATTAGTGGGTACTGGTTTTAGTGAACATTACAATATTGACTTTGAGTTATCAAGAAATGGTGTGAAATTAAATGCAGAAGTTTTAAATTTTATAGATAAAGGCGATTTTTTCACAAATTATGAGGCTGATATTTCTCTATACAAAAACACAGAGGTAGAAGCAATATTAGATGACTTACTTAGATATTTTAGTTTACAGATAGTAGTTGGTAACAATGGTGCAATAGATTTAGGACTAAAATCAAGCAACACATATCTAGAGTATCATAAGGTAAATGATGGTGATAAACTCAGTTTTTTATATACTAATTCAGATAGGTACATAAAGGTTCAAAAAGTTAATAACTTTTTAATTGCTTCTGGTCATAAGGTTAATGTGTTTGGTAATGTAGTAAATCTTTATATTTCGACTGTTCTGAGTAGCAATAACATCAAATTTAATAGTACTGAATTATATATAAATGGTGTTCCAGTCAATTTTATAGATAATTTAAATGTATCAAACAATTTGTTAGTTGTTAACAATAACTATATAAAAGGTAGTGTAAATTTAAGTGATTTAACGGGGACATTGGAGTTGAGAGATAATCTTTTATCATCTTTGTTGGAGGTATTGAAAATTAACTTTCCTTTCCATTTAGATGGTTATGCTGCAATTAAGATGGAGAGAGGAAAGATTATGACAGGGCTTAATTTTAGTCTTCTAGATGGGTATATACTTATAAAATCTAACGAAGTTGAGTTACAAAATGTACGAGTTATCCCATACGGTATAACTATAAATGGTAAAGGTTTCAAAACAAACGATAACTTTAAATTTAATTCTTTGGTGAAACTAAAAGATGAGGTCGTACCTCATGAGGTCGTACCTCATGAGGTTGTACCTCGTGAGGTTATACCTCTTAGTATTGATTTGTTTAAGAACAATTTGAGGATAGTAGGGAAGGATAATATATTTATAGATGGTGACATTAGCAAAGGGATATTTAATGTGGGTATTTATAACATTTCTTTGGGTGGATTTGAAATAAAGGCCATTAATTTCAGGACTTCACTCAATGAGAAACAAATAAATGGAAAGGCAGATATTTCGTTTAGTAACTTTAGATTGAAGGGAGATCTTAAAGGTAATTTAGATGATATAAACATTGATGGATACTTGTATTCCCAAAGCAGGACACTGGAAGTTGTAGGTGAAATATTCCCCAAAGGTAAGGAATTAGCAAAGTTCAAGATTGATGACTCAACTATCGCTTTTTCTACTGAAAATGAGGGAATATTGAGTGTTGATGTTGATTTGAAAAAATTGTATTTACCTAATGCCTTTAATTTACCTGTGACGAAACTATCTGGTAATGCTGTCCTAAGAATTGATTTAAGCGAAACAAACATTTTTAAGTCAATAGTATACGCCAAGGGCTATATAGTGTCATATCTTAATGGTTTATTTTATAAGTCTGATGTGTCCTTTTATGTTGATAAGGATAAAGTAAATATTTCTGCCAACTTATATAACTACTTTAATGTTGTTAGTATGGAATTAGATTCACCAAAAGAATATGGGGATGTTTACTTTGAAACTCAAGTTTTACCTAGGATTAAGAGTAGAAAACAGGCCCCTAATTATATAAGATTCAATGGCAACTTGAATGATGGTAGGTTAAATGGCAAATTAATCACGAGAATTAATGATTTCTCTGGGTTAAGGGAAATTTGGGATAGAAGTTTGGAATGGAGTAGTGAGGGTATAAAACTCATTGGTGACGGAGACGGCTTAAATATTTTGTACAGTAACGATAAACTTAGTTTGTCTTACATTCGTGAAAATAAATTACTCTACACTATGGATGGTAGCAGGGACAATTCTTCGGGTAATTTTGTTGTTAAAGTAAATGGTACCATGCCTCTTGAATTTCTCATCATTCCTGACTTTATAACAAGTATAAAAGATTTAAAACTCACTACAAGTGACTTATCTGTAATCATAACCAAAAAAGGGGACATTGAATTGGTAGGTAATTCAAAGGTTTCTGGAAATTCTGTAAAGCTATCGTTAGTTAAGGATGAATTAAGAAACATCAGTGGTAATATTGTAATGAACAAAAGCAAAATAGGTTTTGATAATGTGTTGTCTAAGAGTGGTAATGGTATAGTTTATGTATTAGGAGGGATTGATATAGATAACATATCAAATCCATTTTTGGATTTGATAATAACAAACAAAGGAACTATTCGTGCTATTTTAGATATCAGTGGATTAAAGGTTGAGGGTGATGCTAATGTTGGGATGAAATTATCAGGTTTTGTTGATAATCCGTACCTTTCTGGGGTAGTTAACTTTTTTGAAAATTCAAAAGTGTACTATTTCCTATCATCTTATTCACCACCAGTCGTTGAAGATGAATCTATTACTCCGAATTTTGCGCAAATACTCAACTTTAGCAGTTTAATTTTGAAATTTGATAGGGACCTTTACTTTAAGTCAGAAATAATTGAGGGATACACAAAATCACTATCCACAATACAAATAAATGGCTCAGTATTCAAAAATACTCTTTCACTTAGTGGAGATGTTTTGCTCGAAGACGGAACTCTAAATTATCTTGGTAGGATTTTTAATATAAATCAGGTTAAACTCGTTTTTTCTGGTAAGGAAATGTATTTTGTGCCCTATGTTATAGGTGAGTTTTATAAGTACAGTTTTGACTCATCAAGGAATGAACAAGTAAAAATAATCATGAAGACCTCAGGGAATGCTATGAAACTAAACCCTGTTTTTTCCTCTGAACCCGAATTATCAATGAGCGAAATATCAAGAATTCTGGGACTTTCTATTTCCTCTACAAATATAGCAAAGGAAAGCCTAGAATTAATTGAGTCAATAGGCATATATGATTTTGTTTCATATATTATGAAGAGTTATACAGGTTTGGATGTTTTTTATATAAAGTCTCCATTTGTTTCTAGTTATTTACTCAGTGTTATTGATAGAAATTACACACTATCGTACATTGATATGATAAAGGGTACTGAAATAGAGATTGGTAAAAATATACTTCCTTGGTTTTTAGTTGGTTACAAGTTAGGGTTTGAGTATGTGGGAAATGATAAATCTACGGAAAATGACTTTGTCCCTTTACACAGTTTCTCATTAGGTTGGACATACAGAAACCTTCTACTTGAACTGGAGTACAGCTCATTTATTTCAAAAACTAAAAATGTAGAGTATGAGCCTAGATTGGATGTAAAATTCAACAAAAGATTTTGACATCATTAATGTTACTTTCAATACAACACTTTATTTTTTTGTTGTTAATCAACGATAATATACTTATATGGCCAAGTTGGAATTAAGTATATCACCCCAAGAATTGCTTGAATATTTATCTTCTTCACTAAAGTTTATTATTGCCTTTGCTTGGTTCTTTACTATATTCTTGGTTTTCTCATTTTTCTACGGAATAAACGATGTAATAAAGTCCACTTATATCCTTGAGAAGCCAAATTTTTGGGATGTCGTGATAATATATGGATTAGGGAATATGTTGAATGTTACGCCTTTCATAGGTATATTTTCTCTGCTGGTTACTGGATACAGTTTGTTTAAGTACAAACTTTCTGGAGATGTTATAAAGTTCTCAGTGGTATTGGGGTTGATTTTATACACAATATTCTTTCTTGCACTAATCTTTAAGCCAAGTGTAGACAAACTAGTAATAGAATCACTAAAGAAATTTTCAACATCTCAAGCCACAAGTGAAATGATTTTTGTTCCTAACAAAATACATGTTATTGATGGCAATTCTATAGTACCTTTGCAGTTATATAAAGGTGGTGCAAGATTAGCGGTACTGAAGAATCAAAAAATTTTGCTCTATAGCACAAAAATATCAGTTGCCGACGACGGTATAAAACTAAAGTCAGATAACGAAACTATACTTGTGATACCTTACGAAAGGATAGTCCCGAGTAGTTATGGTCTTCCATACGAAAAGATATTTAGAGGTTTTATAAAAGTTGCCTCACAGTTTTCAATATTGGATTATATAAAAAAACTAGACATTTTAGGTTTTACCAATTTGATGTTGTACTGTCAAGCATTGACACTATCAATAGTTTATTTAACTTGGTTGTTTAAAGATGAATCAAAAACGAAAGTTATTATGTTGTCAACATTATGGGCGGTGATTGGAGTGGTACTAATAGGGTTCTTTGGAAGCATATTTGAATTTATGGCAGCAACTTCTTTACTTAAGGGGGTCAATGAAGTGATATCGGGTACTATGGCTTTCTTTTTAAGTGTGCTCATAGTTATTTCAGCAAGCAAAATAAATTCTATCTTTAAAGGGAAAGTAGGCTTATGAATTTAAAGAATTATGTTACAAATAGAATATTATTATCGTTCATTTTAACTCTTATTATTTTAATCACATTATCCATTCTAGTAACTAATCCACTTGCAGATGAGAAAAACAGGATTTTGAACTTGATTAGAGTTACACTACTTGAATTACCAGTTGCTGGGAGTATAGCAATATTCATTGTGTATACATTCATGTTGCCTGATAGCAGATTATCTTCATTTACATCAAGTTCACCGGGAAGTTTGTTTATCCCATCAATATTATTAGCGGTATTTGTCTTCATTACCATACTTCTCCTCCAAGAGTTGGTATTTCCAACTCTGATAAAACAGAAACTTTATTCAGAGGGTGTGAAGGATGTAATCGTAGGCCTTGATAAAAAAAATTACATAGTAATAGGCAAAGTAGACTACGACAAAAAATCTGGTAATGCAATTTTAAAAAATGTGCATATTCTTGATAAAAAGAATTTTTCAGTGAAAAGTTATTTTCCTAGCGGGCTTTACGCTCCAAAGACAAGGGAATTGATACTAAGTAAAAGTGACTATAAACTTGATGGGGACTTAGAAAAAGTTTTCTTGTTTTACATTTCAAAAGAGAACTTCATGAGTATATGGGAATTTCCAATAGTTAGAGATAGTTTTACTGTTTTCGATATAAAACCATCACCAATAAACTTGGTGCTTTATGAAAAGATATTCATACCCGTAATTGCACTAGTTTTTATGTTATTTAGCATAACTTTCGGGTGGATGTGGAGAATAAGGAAAAATTCAGTACTAATGCCCCTTTATATAATTGTTGGTAGTACAATAGTTGCAATCATAATAAAACTAGGATTCTATTTTGCTGTAAAATCATTTGAGTTTTTGGTTTTCACATTTTAATGCTAGACTCTACACTACTATCGTTGTTGGGACCCTATAACCATTGAAAGGTGCAGCATAGACAGTTGTGTATGCTCCAGTTGAGAGTATATATACAAAATCCCCTATTTCTGGCTCAGGCATAATAACATTCTTTGCCACTACATCCATACTATCGCAAGAAGGACCTCCTATATTCCAAGTTTTTGCTTTCTTCCTTGAATTTGTCTTAAAAATGTAGTTCATGTTGCCTATTACTTCCATCATTCCATTGAAAACACCAACATCAATGTAAAGCCAATTTTCTCCATCCCTCACTGCTTTGCCTATGACTTTAGAAACCATTACTCCAGATTCGCCAACAACTCTCCTGCCGGGTTCCATCTGAAGCACCAATTTTTCAGGATTTTTGAATTCACTCAATTTGTTGTATATCTTTGATTTAAATTCTTGGATATCCTTTACTTTACTTATATACTCTATTGGAAAACCTCCACCCATGTTTAGTAAGTACATATCAAGATTGTGCTTTTCTTTTGCAAAATCAAATATATTCTTAGCAATATCTAAAGAATAAACAAAACTGTCAGGAGAATTGTTTTGAGAACCTGTATGAAAGGTTAAGCCAACTATGTTTACCTTCCTCCTAACAGCATAGTTTATCAATTCTTTAGCTTCTTCCACTGTTAAGCCAAATTTACCACTCAGAGGCCATGAGCTTTCTTTGTTTTCAATCTCAAGTCTGATGTAAACTTTAGCGTCAGGAAATGCGAATTTTATTTTTTCAATCTCATCTTTTGAATCAGCACAAAGATAATTTATCCCGACTTGCCTACACACTTCTATAAAGTCAAGCGGTTTTATTGGATTACTTGTTATCATCCTACTGCCACTGACTCCCAATTCAACTAGCTTAACAATTTCAGATGTAGAAGCTACCTCAAAATTGGATCCAAGCGTTGCTAGAAGTTCAAGAATTGATATATTGTCGTTAGCCTTTACGGCATAGTGTACTTTAAAATCTGGGAAATTCTTAATCAGTTCATAATACCTCTTTTTGATAGCTATGGAATCAACTACAAGTAGCGGTGTCTTATTCTCGTACACAAGATAATCAATTTTACCCTTCAACCTCGCAAAAACCTTTTCTGGAAAAAGCAACTCAGACTTCTCAAAATTAGGACTACCAAACTCAGTCCGTATAGATGGCACCTCTTCCATTTCTTCTTGAAGAACCTCCTGTTTTTCTAAAAGTATAAAAAATATAAATACATTTTTCAAATTTGTGTGATTGTGTTGAAAAACAGGCTAGGCCTGGCACAGGCTTGGCCTGCTTCTTCTTTTAATTAAGAAAGTGCTGTAAGCACCTTTTGGTAGTCCCGCCCACCCACCCAATTTTATGGGGAGGGGGTTACACCCCCTCTCCACTCCCTAGAGCAATTTGAATAAAAAGTGTAAAAGCATTTAATTAAGAAGGTGCTTTGAGCACCATGTGCTTTAAGCACCCCACCTTCCCAATTATTTAGAGGATACGAGGTATCCCTTAATTCTGTAAGTGATTATTAATTTAAGAGTGTTTTAAGCATATTTTTTATTCAATATTCTTGAGAGTGGAGAGAGGTGAAACCTCTTGGAGGCAGAGCCTCTTGGAGGCAGAGCCTCTCTCCAACAAACAGGGTGGTGGGTGGGACCACCAAAAGTATTTGTGTGCTTTGGAAAAATTCTTTACTATTCGTTACATTGGGCATTAAATTGAAAAAACAGGCAATTGCGTTTCTTAATAATTTTTTCTATTATTGAAATTTTTTTTAATATTCTTTAAAAATATCAAAAATAAAGGAGGTTGTTTATGGCTGTTAAAGTTGCGATAAATGGTTTTGGAAGAATCGGCAGACTTGCGTTTAAGGCTCTAGTTGAACAGGGGCTACTTGGCAAGGAGATAGATGTTGTTGCTGTTGTTGATATAGTAAATGAAGCAGATTACTTTATTTATCAACTAAAGTACGATTCTGTCCATGGTAGGTGGGATAGACAATTAGGTGCTGAAAAGAGTTCTCCATCAGCTGAGTATAATGATGTTTTGATTGTTGATGGTAACAAGATTAAGTGTATACTTGCTCCAAAGGAAGGTATAAACAAGTTACCATGGGGTGAGCTTGGTGTTGATTATGTTATTGAGTCTACTGGTTTGTTTACTGATTCCGAAAAAGCAAAGGGACACCTTGAAGCTGGGGCTAAGAAGGTTATAATTACTGCTCCTGCCAAAGGTGATTTCAAAATGCTTCTCATGGGGGTCAATCATGAGGAATATGATCCTTCAAAGCACAATATCATCTCAAATGCATCTTGTACTACAAACTGTCTGGCTCCTATAGTCCATGTTCTAATCAAGGAGGGTATTGGTATTGAAACAGGTTTAATGACAACAATTCACTCTTATACTGCTACTCAGAAGACAGTTGATGGCCCTTCCAAGAAGGATTGGAGAGGTGGTAGAGCTGCCGCTATTAATATTATCCCCTCTACAACTGGTGCCGCTAAGGCTATTGGTGAAGTAATCCCCGTTGTTAAGGGTAAATTAACTGGCATGTCCTTTAGAGTACCTACCGCCGATGTGTCTGTTGTTGATTTGACCTTCAGGAGTGTAAAAGAAACTTCTATTGAAGAGATTGATACTCTTCTCAAGAAGGCTTCAGAAACTTATCTCAAGGGGATTCTTGGATATACAAACGATGAAGTTGTTTCTAGTGACTTCATACATGATTCAAGATCTTCAATCTACGATTCATTGGCAACACTACAAAATAACCTAAAAGGTGAAAAGAGATTCTTCAAGATCGTTTCTTGGTATGATAATGAGTGGGGTTATTCAAATAGGGTTATAGACCTACTCAAGTACATGATTTCAAAAGATAAGAAGTAATTTCAATAATATTTTAAAGGGGGATATCATCCCCCTTATAAATTTTTTTTTGTGAAAAAAGGAGGTAAGATATGACTAAAAAGACAGTTAGGGATATAGATGTTTCAGGTAAGAAGGTTTTCGTTAGAGTTGACTATAATGTCCCTATGGATTCGAATGGTAACATTACTGACTATACAAGGATAGATGCTTCTTTACCTACATTGAAGTATCTTCTTGAGAAAGGGGCTTCCATAATACTTGCTAGCCATTTAGGGAGGCCAAAAGGTAGAGATCCAAAGTATAGTTTATTACCTGTTCAGAAAGCTTTGGCGGAAAGGCTGGAGGTTAATGTTAAATTTGTTCCTGATTGCATTGGTGATGAAGTTAAGAAAGCAATATCTAATTTAAAATCAAAAGAAGTTTTGTTGCTAGAAAATGTTAGGTTCTACAAGGAAGAAGAGGCTAACGATGAAAATTTCGCTAAACAATGGGCAGATTTGGTAGATGTTTATGTTTGCGATGCTTTTGGTAGTGTTCATAGAGCGCACGCATCAGTTGAGGCTTTACCGAGAATAATGAAACAACAAAGTAAGCCTGCTGTTGCTGGATTCTTAGTTGAGAAGGAGTTAGAGTATCTTGATAATGCGATATCAAATCCAAAGAGACCATTTGCAGCAATACTTGGTGGTTCAAAAGTATCTACGAAAATAGGTGTTATAGAATCACTCTTACAGAAGGTTGATAAACTACTCATTGGCGGTGGGATGATGTTCACTTTCTACAAATCTATGGGAATAGAAGTTGGTAATTCACTTCTTGAAAAAGATTATGTTTCTACCGCTTTTGAATTACTACAGAAGGCAAAAGAAAAAAGTGTAAGTATTATATTACCTGTTGATGTAGTAGTAACCGATAACATAGATAATCCCCAAAAGGTTAAAGTTGTCTCCAAAAACGAGATACCTGCCGATATGATGGGCGTTGATATTGGTCCTGCCTCTATAAAACTTTTCTCGGATGAGCTGAAGAATTGTAAGACTATATTCTGGAATGGTCCTTTGGGTGTATTCGAAAAAGATGAATTCGCTAAGGGGACTATAGAAATTGCTAAAGTTCTAGCAAATCTAAAGGATGCAGTTAAGGTTATTGGTGGTGGTGATTCCGCTGCCGCTGTTGCAAAGGCTGGTGTTGAAAACAAGATGACACATATTTCAACTGGTGGTGGTGCTTCACTAGAATTCATTGAAGGTAAACCATTGCCTGGTATCGTTGTACTTGAGGATAAATAAGGGGTTTTAGTTACCCCTTTTCTTTTTTGATGAGATCCTACTTCTCGTTCGTTAAATCTAGATTCCTCTCTAATAAGCTTGGAATTGTTGGATTTGTAACAGTTGTATTTCTTGTGTTTGTTGCTATCTTTGCTGATTTCATCGCAAATGATAAGCCAATACTTTGTATTGTTAATGGGAGGTTATACCTCCCAATTTTTTATAATAAAGTTAATTTCTCAAATGTATCTTTTAAGGTAATGCCAATAGTACCGTATAGCCCTTACAAAATGGACTTTGATAACAAACTTTTGCCTCCTTCCAATGAACACCTTTTGGGGACTGATGACTTGGGAAGAGATGTTCTTTCTAGAATAATACATGGAACTAGAGTTTCTATTACAGTTGGTATAGTTGCGATGGGTACTGCTTTTGTTATAGGTGTCGTTTTGGGGCTTTTGGCAGGTTATTATGGCGGAATTGTGGACATAATCATTTCAAAACTCATAGAAATAGTTATGACATTTCCTACATTGTTTTTGATTTTAACTATTTTGGCGTTTTTGCCACCGAATATATACAACATAATGTTTGTTATTGGACTTACCGGTTGGACAGGTGTCGCTAGACTCGTAAGAGCTGAGAGTCTTAAAGTTGTAAATTTTGATTTTGTGAAGATTTCGAAAGTAACTGGTGCTCCTGACATCTACATAATGTTTAGACATGTGTTAATAAATGCTATTAATCCGGCAATTGTTTCTTTGGTTTTTGGTATAGCAGGTGCTATATTAGTTGAGTCTTCGTTGAGTTTTCTAGGGCTCGGGGTACAGCCACCTACACCTAGTTGGGGTAATATCCTTCTAACAGGTAGTCAATACATTGATTATGCTTGGTGGCTTGCCGTGTTTCCCGGTGTTGCTATTTTCATTACTGTCACTTCACTAAACCTTTTTGGAGAAGCATTGAGAGATGCCATGGATCCTAGAGTAGTTCTTAATTACTAGTAATTGTAACTACTAAATATTTTCTATTCATATAATCTTCATGGAATTGAAAAATCCTTCTTCTGAAAGTATTGCTTTTCTTTTTCCAAATGCCAAAGTGAAGAGAGTATTCCCTTGTTTTAGAATCAAAAGGTGCTATTAGCGACATGTGCTTTAAGCACCGTGTGCTTTAAGCACCGTGTGCTTTAAGCCCTCCCACCCTCCCACCCATTCTTATTGCAGAGAAGCTTCGCTTCTCTGCACTCTTAAGATCTTTCAATAAAAAGTATTCTAGATACCACAAAATGTAAGTAATTTAATAGTTTTAAGAATTGAGTGTTAAAAACACCAAGTGTTAAAAACACCAAGTGTTAAAAACACTGAGTGCTATAAACACTTAAGAAACTCCCACCCAATTATTTAAGGGATACTCTGTATCAAAGATACTTCGCATCAGAGATGCTTCGTATCCCTTAACCCTGTAAGCACTTTTCCTTTCAGAAAGAAAGTAGGTATTGCGAACTGAAGAGTGAAGAGAGGCAGAGCCTCTCTTCAGCCAACTAGGGTGGGTGGGCGGGACTACTAAAAGTAATTGTGCTATAAGCACAAAGTGTTATTTAACACAAGTGCTATGAAGCACAAGGTGCTCTAAACGCTTGGAAGCTTCGCATTCCAATATCTTATCGTTAAAAATGTGTTTAAGCATGCAGTATAAGTCTGTTTCTTATTTTCTTTGTAAGAAGGTGCTATTCAAAACTTCTCCCATTTTAAGCGCTTTTGTTAAAAAGTATGTAGATTTTTTCAACAATTTTTGTGTGAAAAATAGTCGTGTATTGATGTATAATTACTAATCATGTCAAAGTTTTTAGAAACACTTAAGGCTTATTACGACAAATACAAAAGTTTTGAAGGGAAAATAGTTAATCTTGACCCAAACAAAAATATTGAGGAGTACACAACGACTCTCAAAGAGATGAACAAAATCAAAGATTATGTTGATCTTTATAAAAGGATGGAAAAGATAGTAAACAATATAAATGAGGCTAAACAAATATTAAATGAAGAAAGTGATGAAGAGCTTAGGCAGGTTGCTAAAGAACAACTTGAAGAAAATCAAAAAAGGTTAGAAGAATTTGAGGAAGAAGCGGAAGATTTGCTTCTTTCTACTGAAGAAGATTCTAGAAGTGTTATAGTTGAAATACGAGCAGGTGCTGGAGGTGAGGAGGCTGCGCTATTTGTTACCGACTTATTCAAAATGTATCAGAGATTTGCTGAAAAAAAAGGGTGGAAGGTGAGTATTATTGATTATAACGATACAGGTTTAGGTGGATTTAAGGAAATAATATTCTCAGTGTCAGGTAAAATGGCTTATAAGTACCTTAAATTTGAAAGTGGTGTTCATAGAGTTCAAAGGATACCTATAACCGAATCAAGTGGCAGAATACATACATCAACTGCTACCGTTGCGGTCCTTCCAGAAGCAGAAGAAACAGAGGTATACATAGATCCCAAGGATATAGAAGTGCAAACATTTAGGTCAGGTGGTAAAGGGGGACAGCATGTTAATAGAACAGAATCAGCAGTAAGAATAATTCACAAACCTACAGGTATAGTTGTTCAATGCCAAGATGAAAGATCTCAGATACAAAATAGAGAAAGAGCAATGAGTGTATTAAGAGCTAAACTCTTAGAATTTGAAAGAGAAAAGAAAAAAGAGAAAGAAGACACAGAAAGAAGATCACAAATAGGGACAGGTGAAAGAGCAGAAAAAATAAGGACTTATAATTTTCCCCAAAATCGTGTCACAGACCATAGAATTAATTATACAATGTACAACCTAGAATCGTTTATGAATGGTGAAATAGAAGAGATGCTAGAAGCACTTATAGCTGAAAACAAAAAAAGACTACTTGAACAGAGGAGTTTGTAAATTTCTACAATCCCAATGTTATAGAGGCTATAACCCCTGACGGTTGGAATACTTCTGCGCCTTCTAATGGTACACCTTCGTAATTCATATTATTAGGGAAGCCATAACGATAACCAATTGACAACTTTATATATCTAGTTACAAAGAGCTTTAGCCCTATACCTAAAGATAGTGTTTTTGAATATATATTCTTGATCACCCAATCAGATATTGGAGAAGCAACACTGACATTTTTAAAAAGTTTTATAGAACTAGTATCAAGTGAGAGGGATATTGATGGACCTAAAAACAACAACCCCTTGAAAAAATTCCAAATATAACCAATTTCTAGTGTATAAGAATCAAAATTGTGAGTTAATTTATAATTGTTAGCAATTTCATCTACATTAATGGGATAAAATTTTGATAAGTAAGAGAAATCAAACAGCCAATTATTAGCTAAAAAACCAATGGAAATTCCACCTAAAAAGTAGTCTTTATTTGTGTTTGTAGTAAAAGTGCTCAACTCTTTGGGTTCATAATTTAGGTAAGAAGAAGTTACACCCAAAATAAACAAATTCCCAAGAGAATCCTTATCCTCTTGAGTAGCAGAAAAAACCGTTGGAATCACCACGGCGACAAGCAAAAAAAGAAGTAAAAAACGCTTAATCCTTTTCATAACCCACCTTAAATAAAATGTAATTACCATTTAATATAACTTTCAACTATACAAGATTCTGTTGAAGAAATCTTTGTGCTTAAAGCACCTTATGCTTAAAAGCACCTTTCTAATAGAAAACATACAAAGGTGTTGGGATACGGAGTATCTTTGATACAGAATATCTTTAATACGAAGTATCCTAACGACAGATAGGGTGGGTGGGTGCTTAAAACACTTTCTTATTTATGTTTGAGCAATTTCTCTTACAAGGGTTAAGGGAGGTGTAACCTCCCTTATAACTTTAGGGTGGGAGGGTGGGGCTACTTAAAGTAATGGTGCTAATTCTTAATAAAGAAGCAGGTTTAACCTGAGGCAATAGCCTGACGCAGGCCAAGCTTGTTTTTCAACACAATCACTATACAACGAGTTTGTTTCATATCAATAGATTTGTAACAACAAAAAATTATTTCTTTGATTGTTTTATTCCGATTTTATAGAATATAAGGTATGGAGGAGAAAGAGAATTTTGTAACCATTGCGGCTAAAAAAATAGTTAATCCTGATGATTATGAAGTTGATGAAAAATCAAAATTCCGATTAGAACCACCGAAGTTCTTTAAAAAAAAGTTGGAAATAAAGATAATGGAAGAGGAGCAGAAGATAAAATCTCTTGAAGAGGAGATAGAAAGACTTAATCAGGAAATTGATAAAAAGCAAGAAGAACTCAGTAAAATGCAGGAAAAATTTACAGAAGAAGCGAATGAAAAGGCGTCTACGATAGTTGAAGAGGCTGAAAAAGTTGCTTTTAATAAAATAAGATCATATATTGAAGAAAAAAACAGGATAATAGAGGAAACGAATAAAGAAAGGGAGAATATACTTTCTGAGGCAAAGAAAGATGCTCAAGAAATAATTTCAAAAGCTAAAGTTGAGGCGGAGGAGATCAAGAAGAAGGCACATGAGGAAGGGTTCAAAATAGGTATAGAAGATGGATTCAAGGAAGGGAAAAGAGAAATAGAGCTCTTAACTTCTAGGATTCAGGAAATAACTTCCTATATTGTCAACAAGAGAAACGAAATAATACAAAAATCTGAAAGGGAGGTTGTGGAACTTGCATTAGAGGTAATAAAGAAGATACTTAAAGAAATTACTCAAAACGAGAGGGATATCGTCATAAGGCAAATAAAATATGCACTGTCAAAGTTAGCAGGAGAAACTAAATTCATCATAAAAGTTAACCCAGCAGATCTAGAAATTACAGCTAGCCATAAAGAAGAATTCATAAAATTGATTGAGAAGAATGGTGACATAAAAATATTTGAAGATTCATTTGTTGAGCCCGGCGGTTGCATTGTAGAAACTGATACAACAACTATAGATCTAAAAATATTTTCTCAATTACAGGAAATAGAAGAAAAGATAAAGTCAATGCTTCCATAATTATATGAAACTCTCTTCTTTACATGATATTATAAATTACCTTTTTAGGTACTCATCTGAATTACTTCTTATTTCTGATAAAGGCGCATTGGTAGGTTTTATTGAAACACCTGAAGTTATAGCGTTAAGTAACATTTATTCAAGTTTATCTGACATAAGCAAAAATGACATCAAAGATTTAAAAGGAATTAAAAATTCTAAACTTGAGGGGAAAATGTACCCATTACTTGATATTTACGATTTTTCAATTGATTTCATTTCAAAAAACGAATTGATGTACATAATTGGTGAATCTGATCTCAACATTAACTTTGAGGCAGTGCTTAAGAATTTTTCTTTACCGGTCGTAATTACTGATAGATTTGGTAAGGTTATTTTTGCTAATTTGAAATTCCTTGAAATGTTGCAAATTTACGAAGAAGAAATATTTGGTGTAGATTTGAGTGCTATAGTCAATATTAATCGTAGATTAACAAAACTAAAAGGCAGAGAATTCACTGTCGATAAAAAACCAATGATAGTTGGAGATATCAAGATAAATGTTATTATTTTAATTCCTCTCTTGGAGGAAGATTAAGATAAGCCTTATCCATTTGCACTTTTCCCGTTGAGACTCCTAAAAACACCAAAAGCGATGAGATATTTATTTAAAAATAAGGGTACTCCAAAATTTGATTATGTTTCCAAACGAATACACTCCCTAGTTATTCTCCTTTCCTCTGCCATTCTGCCTTCCCCTCGTCATTCTGAACGGAGTGAAGAATCCCATTACAAAACAGAATTTTGGGACAGCTTCATTTAAAAATTGAAATATTTTTATTTATAGTTTATAATTCCTTGAAAGAGGTAGTTATGGAAAAAGTTCTGAAAAATAAGATAATTCAAACTTTTATAGAGATTGATCCTGAAAGGTGTAAAGGGTGTTTACTTTGTGTGTATGAGTGCCCTGAAGGTGTAATAGATGTTTCTAATAAGTTTAACTCAAAAGGGTGGATATATGTAGAGCCAACTTTTAATGAGAAATGTACTGGTTGTAGAAGATGTGCGATGGTTTGTCCTGATTTGGCGATAAAAGTCTTTATGGGGCAAGAAATTATAGCTGGACCAAATGGTTAATTAGGGAGGTAATTATGAAGGAACTTATAAAGGGAAATGAGGCTTTGGCTGAGTCTGCAATTATTGCTGGGTGTAGACATTATTTTGGTTATCCTATAACGCCTCAAAACGAAATAACTGCCTATATGGCTAAAAGAATGCCCGAAGTCGGGGGTGTTTTTGTTCAAGCGGAAAGTGAAGTTGCTGCAATAAATATGGTTTTTGGTGCTGCGGCCGCGGGGGTTAGAGTCATAACAACAACTTCTTCTCCTGGTTTTAGTTTGATGCAAGAGGGAGTATCTTACATTGCTGCCGCTCACCTGCCTTGCGTTTTGGCTAATGTGATGAGAGGAGGACCGGGACTTGGTAATATTGCCGGTTCTCAGGGTGATTACTTTCAAGCTGTTAAAGGTGGTGGGCATGGGGATTATAGACTTATTGTTCTAATGCCCGCTTATGTGCAGGAGATGATAGATTTCACAATATTAGCATTTGATTTAGCTGACAAGTATCTTATACCTGTCCTAATATTGACTGATGGTATTGTGGGACAGATGGTTGAGCCTGCAGAATTCCCTAAAGATTACAAACCGAATTTTTATGACAAGAGTTGGGCTTTGACTGGTGCGAAAGGAAGACCTAGAAACATTGTCAGAACTTTGTGGCTTGATGATTATGGTGTTGAGAATAATAATATTAAATTACAGCAGAAGTATGCTAGAATAAAAGCAGAGGTTGTTATGTACGATGAGTTTATGACGGAAGATGCTGAGGTTATTTTTGTTGCTTATGGTACTCCCGCTAGGATATGTAAATCTATTACCAAAAAATTAAGAGATCAAGGATACAAAGTGGGTACTTTTAGACTTCAGAGTGCTTTTCCATTTCCTGAATACAGACTTATGGAGTTAGCACTTGAGAAGCATGTTAAAGGGTTTTTAGTTGTTGAGATGAGTGCGGGACAGATGGTGGAAGATGTTAGACTTTCGGTAAAAGATTACAAACCTGTTAATTTCTACGGTAGGATGGGAGGTGTTTTACCAGAGGAGAACAAAATTATAGAATACGCTTTAGATATGCTTAAAGGGGGAGTTGAAATTCACTAAAGTTTTTGAGGAGGTATATTTATGGAGTTAAAATTGATTTTTGATAAACCTAAAACAATGACTGATACTAAAACTTACTATTGTCCGGGTTGTGGGCATGGTATTTTACACAGAATTGTTGCTGAGGTTATAGATGAACTTGGTATAAAGGATAGTGTTATTGGTATAGCACCTGTTGGTTGTGCGGTGAGTGCTTACGACTATTGGGATATTGATATGAGTGAGGCTGCACATGGTAGAGTAGCGGCAGTTGCTACTGGACTTAAGAGAGCTAGACCCGATGCTATAGTTTTTGGTTATCAAGGGGATGGGGATTTGGCGGCGATAGGTTTGGCAGAAACTATTCATGCTGCAAATAGAGGAGAGAATATAACGATTATATTCGTTAATAATGCTACTTATGGTATGACTGGAGGACAGATGGCACCAACGACTGTGCTTGGGCAGATAACAAAAACGACACCGTATGGTAGGAATCCAAGCAGAATGGAGGGATACCCCTTGAAAATTTCCGAAATGATATCAATGCTAGAAGCTCCTGTATATGTTGAGAGATGTATGGTTACATCTACAGAAAGCATTTTAAATACAAAGAAAGCAATAAAAAAAGCTTTTACTCTTCAAGTGCAAGGAAAGGGATACTCTTTTGTTGAGGTACTGAGCCAATGCCCAAATGAGTGGCGTATGCTTCCTGTTGAAGCAATTAGATGGGTAGAGGAGGAAATGACAAAAATTTTTCCTCTTGGTGTTTTTAAAGATAAGTACCCAGAAGTAAAATAGTTTAGTACATTATCAGCTTTGCTATTTTTACATACCTTTCGGAGGTTTTATCTACTATTTCTTTAGGCAAATCGGGTCCGGGGTATGTCTTATTCCATTTCAATGTTTTTAAATAATCTCTGACAAATTGTTTATCATAACTTTCTTGTGGCTCACCTTCTTTGTATAATTCTTTAAACCAAAACCTTGAAGAGTCAGGTGTCAATACTTCATCTATTAAAAGTAATTCCTCTTCGTTTGTGTAACCAAATTCAAGTTTTGTATCTGCTAGTATTATTCCTTTTGTCTCAAGGAATTCAGATCCTTTTTTAAAAAGCTCTATGCTTTTTTCTTTTATTTTGTGAATGATACTTCCTACAACTTTTTCTGCTTCTTCCAATGTGATATTTTGGTCATGTCCTACATCTTCCTTTGTTGATGGTGTGAATATTGGTTCTGGTAACTTTGAGGACATTTTTAGTCCTTCGGGTAATGAGATGCCACATACAGTTTTTGATTTTTGGTATTCTTCGTATCCAGAGCCTGCCAAGTAACCCCTAACTATACATTCTACCTTGTAGACATTGGCTTTTTTTACTAAAACACTCCTAAAAAGTAGTTGGTCTTTGTATTTTTTGCATACACTAGGGTATTCATCAACATCAGCGGTTATTAAAGCATTCTTTACTGTATCTTTCATTTTTTTGAACCAAAAATAGGATAACATGTTTAAAACCATCCCTTTGAGTGGTACAGGAGTTGGTAAAATTACATCAAATGCTGATATTCTGTCAGTTGAAACTATGAGAAGGTTACCATCAACTTCGTATATATCTCTAACTTTTCCCCTTTTTACTAAGTTTAAGTCTGAGAAGTTAGTGAAGTATAGAGTATTGATTTTCTTTGCCTCTTCAGATTCAAGAAATTGCTTAAATTCTTTTAAAAGATCTCCTTGCATTCCTTACCTCCCATAAATTTGAGTTATTATAAATTCCCTTATTATTCACTTGACAATTCTCGCAGGAGCAATGCTTAAATAGAAAAAATGTAGTATTTTTATTTATAATTCTTTGAAAAACTTTAGAGGAGAGAATTATGGGAGAAGCAGTTCCAATTGAAAGGATAAGAAATATGGGTATAATTGCCCATATTGATGCTGGTAAAACAACTACTAGCGAAAGAATATTATTTTATACTGGTAAGATTCATAAGATGGGTGAGGTGCATGATGGTTCTGCTGAAATGGACTGGATGGTGCAAGAAAGAGAGAGGGGTATTACAATAACAAGTGCTACTACAACATGTTTCTGGAAAGATTACAGAATAAATCTCATAGACACACCTGGACATGTTGATTTTACAGTTGAAGTACAGAGGTCTTTAAGGGTGTTAGATGGTGCAGTGACTGTACTTGATGGTAGTGAAGGTGTGGAACCTCAATCTGAAACTGTTTGGAGGCAAGCAGATGATTACAAAGTGCCAAGGATGATATTTGTTAATAAATTGGATAAGATAGGTGCTAACTTTTATATGTGTTTGGAGTCAATAAAAAAGAAACTTGGTGTTAAGCCGTTACCATTACAGATACCGATAGGTTCAGAATCTTCATTTGTGGGTGTGATTGATTTAGTTGAAATGAAGGCTCTGTATTGGGATACTGATGAATTGGGTAAGGACTATAGAGTAGGTGATATACCTAAAGATCTTGAAGAGAAGGCAAAACTTTATAGAGATAAATTAGTGGAAGCGGTATGCGAGGAGGATGAAGAATTGCTAGAACTCTACCTTGAGGGGGAGGAACCTAATGTAGAAACGATAAAGAAAATGATAAGGAAGCTGACGATTGAAACGAAAGCTTTTCCTGTTTTGGCTGGGTCTTCTTTGAAAAACAAAGGAATTCAACCTCTTCTTGATGCTGTTATTGATTATTTGCCAAGTCCTATAGATGTACCACCTGTAAAGGGGCACAAAGAAGATGGCAGTATTGTTGAAAGAAAACCATTGGATAGTGAGCCTCTTACGGCACTTGCATTCAAAGTAATGACAGACCCCTATGTTGGCAAACTCATTTTTACAAGGATATATTCAGGAGTTATAAAATCAGGTATGTATGTTTATAACTCGACGAAGGATAAAAAAGAAAGAGTCTCAAGAATACTTTTGATGCATGCCAACAAAAAAGAGGAAATAGAAGAAGCAAGTGCTGGTAATGTTGTGGCACTTGTTGGCCTCAAGGATACCATAACAGGTGATACACTGATAGCTGAGGATAGCGAAAAGATAGTTTTAGAGTCAATAAAATTCCCTGAACCAGTTATATCAATGGCAATAGAACCAAAAACAAAAGAAGACCTTGATAAATTATCAAGTGTTTTAGCAAAACTACAAGAGGAAGATCCAACATTTAGAGTTAAGATAGATCCAGAAACTAATCAGACAATCATGATGGGCATGGGAGAGTTACACCTTGATATAATGGCTGATAGAATGATAAGAGAATTTAAAGTTCAAATAAATGTTGGTAAACCTCAAGTTGCATATAGAGAGACAATAGAAAGTACAGCAAAATCGGAAGGGAAGTACATAAAGCAAACTGGTGGTAGAGGACAGTATGGACATGTACTTATTGAGATAGAGCCATTACCGAGAGGTTCAGGATTTAAATTCATTGATAAAATTGTGGGGGGTAGGATACCTAAAGAGTATATACCTGCAGTTGAATCTGGAATAAAGGAAGCAATGGAAAGCGGAGTTGTGGCAGGTTATCCTGTTATTGATGTACAAGTTACACTTTTTGATGGATCCTATCATGAAGTAGATTCATCTGAAATGGCATTTAAAATTGCCGCTTCAAAAGCATTTAAAGATGCTATGAGAGACGCTTCTCCAATAATACTAGAGCCAATAATGAAGATAGACATTATAACACCTGAAGACTATTTAGGTGATGTTCTTGGAGATCTTAATTCTAGGAGAGCAAAAATTATATCAATGGAGCAGAAAGGTAATACTAGAATCATAGATGCTCACATACCACTATCTGAAACATTCGGTTATACAACTGTTTTGAGATCGCTTACTCAAGGGAGGGCAAGTTACATAATGCAGTTTGAGAAGTACGATCCTTTACCGAGAAATCTATACAAGGTCATACCAACATTAAAGGTGGCAGAAGAGGTAGAAGAGTAAGGTTAGGCTGGTGTAGCTCAGTGGTAGAGCGGCTCACTCGTAATGAGCAGGTCGTGGGTTCAATCCCCACCGCCAGCTAATCAGCAAATCTCACTTTTGATATATTACCCTCTTTAAAAACAAAAATCTTTCTGTAGTTGGTGCTATCTGATATCTCTCTTTTGTGGGTTATTATGAAAATCTTAACATCCCTTTCTTGTGAGTAATTCTCAAGAAATTGAAAAATCTTTGAGTTGTACCCTTCATCAAGCGTATCAAAACCTTCATCAATAAAAAGAGTTTTTATTGAATTCTTTGAAAGTATTTCATTACTTACGGAAAAAGCTAATGCTATCGAAAAAAGAAAACTTTCACCTCCACTTAAACTCTTTACACTATTTCTATTACCATCTGAATACATAACATCAAAGTCCAAAGAGTTACTACTAATGTTTACCTCTAGTTTTTTGTCCTGTATCCCCATCACTTTAAGATATTCATTGGCAACTTCTACAATGTCTTGCATCTTAACTTTTGTAACAAAGTTTATTATTTCATTGGCTTTAAATCTGTCCTTTAGCTTGCTAATAACATTGAACTCCTTTTCCAAATCCTCCTTCTCTTTCTCTTTATCATTGATTTCTTGAATCCTGTTTTTTATTGAGCGTATTCTTGACTCAATTTCTCCCAATAACTTACTTAAATTCTCCTTAAATTTTGAGATTTCTCTTAGCCTCTCTTCATTTTCCTTTATCAAATCACTGAGTTTGTCTATTTCCATATTTAATACTTGTTCAGGAACACCTTTGGTTATGCTTTCCAATATTTTTTTATTCTCTTCTATCCTGCTAAAGTTTTTGGAAATTTCAGTAAGCATACCTAAAAAATTTTTTAGCACACTTAAAACTTTTGCCTGCTTATTCAGATAGCTATTTATCTCATTGTAAGTTTCTTCTTCAAAGAAATTACTCAATTTTACTGACTTGGCATCACCTAAATTGAGGTATTGAAAACTTCTTAAAAATTCATTCTTAAACTCATGAAGTTCTACCTCATTTTTTTCAATCTCTTGGTATCTCTCTTCCATAATTTCGTACTCTCTGTGAAGGCTATGTAACTCTTTATCAAGTTTATCCCTCATGGCTCTGCTTTCCTTAAATTCTTTTTCCCTTGCTTTTAATTTGTCCTCCAAATCCTCTATATCCATTAAAGATTTTATTCCCTTGCTTGATAATTCTGAAACCTTCGTTGAGCGGTCCCTATCGTAAGCTTTTATTTGGTCCGTTAAATTATCAATCTCTGCCTCTAATTTTGCTATTACCCTCTTCGTATGATCTACTTTATCCCTAATGTCCTCAAGTCTACTTTTAAAAGTGCCTAACCCCTCAGAATCAATACCTTTGATTTGTTCTGTTACCTTAGAAGAAAAAATATTACCACAAACAGGGCATGTATCACCTTCATTAAGGTTTTTTCTAATATACAAAGAATAATACTTTACCTCTTCTTGTAAACATTCCTTTTCCTCTTCTACTAGTTTTTCTAAATTCTTCCTCTCTACCTGTAGAATACTCTCCTTGTTTTTTAATTCATTCTCATAAGATTGTATTTTCCTCTCTAAATCCTCAACCTCGTTCAAGTCTCTCTTTAAATGCGAGAGTATCGTTATTTCATCTCTCAATTTATCTTCACCAAACTCACTTAACTTTGTATTTAGCGACTCCAAATTTTTTTCAAGAGATAAAATGTAAGAATCCAATTCCTTAAATCCATCACAAGCACTTGAAATTCTAATCCCCGTTATTTCTTCTATCCTTTTTATTATCCTCTCATAGTCACTCTTTAATGTTTGGTAATTTTCTCTCTTATTCTCATAATTTACTTTTGCTTGCTTTATCTCTCCTACTAAAGAATTGAGCTTATCAATTTCATCGTTTAAGATAACAACTACTTCATTTACGAGTGAGTAATTTTTTGTATTTACTAGATCCAGTATCCTATCTTTTAGTTGATTTGGGAGATCTGTTTCTAGAGCAATTCCTTTGAGTTTTGATAAATCATTCTCCATAGAGAATGATAATCTTCCAATGTCTTCATTTAGTTTTAGAATTTGAACTAATGTGTGTTGATATAGTTTATACTCATCTAAAGTAGATGTTATTTCTTTATTTTTCTCCTCAAGCTCTAGTAATTTTTTGTTGTACAAATTTTTAACTCTTTCATACAATTTATCAATCTCATCTTCAGTGAAATTTTCTTCAATTCCGAAGCTTTTAAGAATCTCAGTCATCTCAGATAATTCACTTTCCTTCCTTTTCTTATCTGATTCAATTTCACCATTTTTAAACTCTAAAGCATCCCAAATTTTTTTATACTCATTGCTTATTTCTTCTTCAATCCGTGAATACACATTTAGTTCGGGAAATATTCCTTTTATTATTTCCCTTTTTTCTGATGGGCTATCCGATTTGAGAAAATCGGCAAATCTACCTTGTGGTAAGATTATTGTTCTTGAGAAAATATCAAAGTCAACACCAGTTATTTGCCTTATTATTTCCTTGTCTAATTCGGTTTTCTTACCAGTTTTTTTCTTATTTTGTTCCTCAAAGAGCACTTCGTATTCTTGATTGTTTCTCAATATCCTTGAGATTTTGAATTCATTGCCATTTTTAGTTATATGAACCTCAACCTTTGTTTCTTCGTCATCCATTGAAGATTCTAGTTTAACTTTGTTTACTTCTTTGTCGTTATATCTAGGTACTTTTTGGTATAATGCAAATGATATTCCATCAAGTATACTACTTTTCCCAGCACCTGTATCCCCAGTTATTATAGTGATGGGTGAATCATCAAATTCTATATCAGTATTTTTGTGTGAACAAAAATTTTTTAAGATTATTCTCTTAATCTTCATAAAATTATGATAAACAAAACACATCGTTAGACTCAAAACCACTTTTGATTTTTTCTTCTAAAGCAGAATTAATGTAAACAAAGTCAAGTGTTGTTTTTTTACAACAATACCCCTTTTGCCCCCCTTCGGGAGACTAGGGAAATAGAGGCTTTAAGATTGGTGTGCAAATTTTGCACAAGGGATGTAAAAATTTTTCACACTTTTTAACTGTTTTGGCTGATTCAGGAATTTTTGTGATTATTCATCTTGGTTGGATTTTCCATATCTTTAAGCCAATTAAGTTATTCTTTACCTTGAATTGGCATGAAATTTGTATTATAGTAATTAGGAGTTACAAGAATTAGAAATTGAAATTACAAAATTTACTGTTCAAATTTTGGAGTTAGAAACGGAACTTGACGAGTTTTATATATAAGGAGGTAAACGTGCGTAAGGTTAACTTTATTTTCTTGGCCTTGGCGTTCATAGCACTTGCGATTTTAATATTGCCTACCTTGTCCTTTGGACAAGCTACAAAAACTAAACCATCTAAAGCTCCTATTGCGAGCACAAATACAAACCAAGTAACTGAGGTAACAACTAATCAAACAACCTCAACTACTACTGTAACTACTCAGCTAAACATAATCCAAGAACTAAAGCAAGAGGGATTATTAAAGCCAACGAACGAGGTAGAAACATCTCAACCTAAACCTCAGGAAGGTATAGAGTATATCTCTGTATACTCAAAAGAAAAGGGACTAAAAATATACCTCGAAGCAGGTGGGGGACCTCTAGTTTCAGGTGGTATTATCTGGAGGTTTAATCCAATATTTGGGGTAGGTATAGGTGGAGGTTATACTCCTTTACCTTATAGGAATTTTGGGCCACTTCTTGACCTGAAGGCTGAGGTTGTGCCGCTTTACTTTTTCATAGCCGGGGATGAGCTGAAGATGAACATACTAGCAGGGATAAGAGGTATTATCTTCTTCGGCTCTATGACATACTACACAGGTGTGGATGTAGGTACTGAATTTTTGATAAAGAGATTCCAATACATCATTCCAGGATTACATGCATATCTTTACTTAGCAGGTAACAAGATAATACCGCAATTTTCTTTTCAGCTAAGATTTACTTTCTAAGGAGGTGATTTATGAGGAAAATTATTTTTATTACTTTCGTTTCTTTTTTAACTTTTCTAGTGCTTAATTCTTGTAACTTGTTTGTTGGAGTAGGAGACAAGGACACACAGCCGCCTACAATTGAGATAACATCACCAAAAGATGGTGATGTGTTTGGTGCTGAAACTATAAATATAAAAGGTATAGCAGGAGATGATGAGAAACTATCAAAAGTGTACCTAAAGACAACTGGTGATTGGATTGACCTAGGAAATGAGGAGAACTGGAGTTATAAGTGGGATACTTCACAGGTTGGCAGTGGTAAATACAAGATACAAGCGAGAGCAGTTGACTTGGTGGGAAATGAAGCAACTAACGAAGTTGAGATATACATTGACAAAAGTTTACCAACGCTTTCTATATCTTCACCGACAAATAATCAATATGTGAAGGGTGTTATTCAAATTTCGTTGACGGCGAGTGATGATGAAAGCGTTTCTAATATACTCCTGAGCACAAATGCAGGTACAACTTTTGATATAGTGTTGTTCAGTGGTGGAGGAAAGAATGTAACAATCAGCACTAACCTTGATACAACGAAGTTACCGGATGGTGATAACATTCTTTACTTCAAAGTCGTTGACTCAACGAGTAAAGAAAAGAATTATCAGCTTACATTGAAGGTTGATAATCAAACTCCAAGTATAACCATATTATCACACACACCAAACAATGGGTATATAATCTTATCAGAAGATACAATTATAAGTGGAGTAGTTAATGATGTATATCCTCCAAAGTCTTTTACATTGGTGGTGGGGGCTAACACTAATGCAGTTGAACTTTCAGGTTTCTCGTGGAAAAGCCCTCTTTCATTTACATTAGCTGATCCAACGACAAACACGATAGCGATAACTGTTGTAGATCAGGTTGATGTGACAAATTCAACTAACATCAATATAATAGTTGACAAAGCAGCCCCTCAAAGTTACATTACTTTCCCTACAGCAGGATATATAACAAACGGTACGATTATAACTGTGTCGGGCTATGCGGTTGATGATATTGGTGTTAGTAAGATACAGATATCGTTTGACGGAGGAACAAACTACGGCCTAGTTTCATTTTCAAACGCTAATGGAACTAATTACTTTTCAACAAATGTTAACTTGAATTCATTCCCGGAAGGGAATGCTACATTCATAGCTAGAGCATACGACTTTGCTGGTAAGTCCCTTAACTCTCAAGGAGTACTGTTTACCATAGATAAAACACCTCCAACCATAACTGTGTCATCACCGACCAACAATACTACTGTGAGCACTCAATTCAACATTATAGCATCGGCAATTGACAACTATGACCCTATAAGGATGATGATAATAAAGATAGACAATGTTCCTGTGAAGACAAATTTGGGCAACAACATAGCGTATACATACACAACAAACACATCAGGAGAGGGTAAAAGAAATATAGAAGTGATAGCAATTGACCGTGCAGGTAACCCTAGTAGTGCACCGATTAGTGTCATCGTTAATACTGACCCAGCTAAAGTATCCAACGTAGCAATATCAAGTGGTGGAAGTGGTATCTATACAAGAGGTACAGTTACCATAACTGGGACAGCATACGACTCAACTCAAATTTCAAATGTAGGTTATGCCATTGATAGCATAACGAATCTAACATGGTTTATATCCAACGCAGGTGTTTCAAACACAAACTTCTCATTCTCATTTGATAGTGCTTCTTACCCTGATGGGTTACATACTATTTACATAAGGCCTATTGATAACCTTGGTGGATTTGTTGATTTCTCAACAAACATTTACATAGACAACACAAAGCCAACTATAACATTCATAAACCCAAGTGGGGACTACCAGAACTATGGGGGAATTCTTAACATTACTATACAAGTCAACGACAATATTTCACTCTCCTCTTTTGCAGTGTGGACTAACGGAGGACAACTAACGAATGATACAACATCAATACTTGGACAAACATCAAAAATTCTGACTTTCTCATGGGATCTTACACCATTATCAAATGGTCAAACAAACTTCATAGCTACAATGCTCGTAGATAAAGCGAACAACACAAACTACGCAACAAACTACTTCATAGTGTCTAACGATTTACCTGAGTTAACAGTGTACACCCCGAATGTTGGTAATTTCGTATCAAGTAACTTAATCATAACAGGAGTAGCTATATACTCTAATGGAATAAAGAATACTCAGTACAAAGTGGATTCTAGTGCTTTACAAGATGTACAAGTAAATGTTTTCAGTCCTGATGGAACAACAAACAACTTCACAAATATTTCAACAACAACATCCTATGTAGAAGGTTTCACTTATGTTACAGTGAGAGCAATTGCTAGTAATGGTAGTTATGTTGACAAAAGTATTCCAATTTACATAGACTACACCTCCCCGAGAGGTATAATATCATTCCCAACAAATGGTGATTACTATGGAACAATAACCATATCAGGTGTAGCAAGTGATACTAATTCATCAGCTTACAACTCAGGTGTAAAAACCGTAAAACTCTACATAAAGACAAACAATGTGAGCTTAACAGGGTGGGATGGTGTAGTACTTCTAGATAACATAAGTGCATCAGTCACGAACTGGAGTACGAATTGGGATACAACGACATTACCAGTAGCGACGAATGTAAACATAATACTCGAGGTTATTGATAATGCTGGTAATGAGTATTACACGACAAACACCATAAATGTGAGACCGTACATAACATCATTTGATAAGTACGATACATGGATAGGAAACACACTGACAATAAATGGCTATAACTTCGGTACGGGTAGTGTTGAGATAGTATTCAAAGGAAATAGCGCAATTTCCACAAGCGGTTCGGGTACAAATAGAGCAATAACTATACCAACGGCAAAGTCTGGATATGTAAAACTCATAGTAAATGGAATAGAAAGTATAAACTCTAATTGGATTGATTTGTGGGATTTCGTTAATGTACCTGAAAATTCAGCACCTCAAGTAAATTCTAGGTTTGCATTGGATGAAAACAACAAAATTTACTTTGTGCAGAGTGGTAAGAGTGGGGCGACTTGGGCGACTAACTTCTTAATCACTGATGCACTAGGAAGCTTCCAAGTTATACCAATATTTGGCTCATCAGTACCAAATGGTGAGGTAACTGGTAATGGTAACGCTATATATGTGAGGAGTAACTTGATAGTGGCAGCCTATAGCCCTGTAAAAGCAGGGGGAATAAGGGTATCTGTACTAACAAACAACGGTGCTAGCATACAGATTAGAACGAACATACAGATTGATACGATAACACTAACGGGTACACCTCTAATTGATGTCTTTATTGATAACTCAATGAAGATATATGTGGCATACTTTGCTAAGGATTTAAACGGTGGAACGGTGAGATTAGCATATTCATCAGATTACGGAGCAACATGGACAATAGAAAATGTTGAAACAAACCTTGGTGCTGATCCAACTATACTTGATGCACATCCGAGTGTGTATGTTGATGTGTACTCAAATCCTCACCTTGCCTACCTCAAATATAATGGTGAACAACACTTGAGACACGCATACAAGAGTGGTACATCTTGGGTTGTAGAGACAGTAGATTCAATACAGTATAATGGCCTCTTCTCAGATATGGTTATTGATACGAATAACAACATACACATAAGTTATGAAAATGTTGACCAAGGGGATACTATGTATGCTTCAAAGAATGGCGGAGGATGGACAAGAGAATTAGTTGACTATACGGGTATAGCAGGGTACTTCACATCCATAGATGTGAAAGGTAATGAAAAAGCAATATCTTACTACAACAATGTTTACGCTAATGGTTCATTAGCATACTATGATGGGACACAATGGAGAGTTATATTAATACCACAATACACAGGAGTAAACACAATCTATGGTAAATACACAGGTGTAAGGTTTGCTACGGATGGTAATGTGTGGGTAGGATTTACTGATGGTGCTAGCCAACTCTGGGTTGCAAAGTACCTTAAGTGATAGGTTACTTAATTAAATTACTCTACAGGGCGGGCATCGCCCGCCCTCTTTATTCCTGACTCTTTTGTCACTGAGGGTGCTCCGAAATTTGATTATCCCTCGTCATTCTGAACGAAGTGAAGAATCCCGCTGAACGAAGTGAACAATCTTCTTGAGATTCTCTGCTTCACTCGGAATTGACAGTAAAGAGGGCAGATAGATTAATTGTACAAATTACAAGACAGAATTCTGGAACAGCCTCTTTTGTCACTTGCAAAAACACGAAAGCATGTATTATTAATATATTATGAATGAAACTAATTTATCGCTTCTTAGGGGTTTTTTAAATTATCTTAATTACGATAGAGGATTATCTGAAAATACTGTAGACTCGTATAGGTTTGATTTATCACAGTTTATAGAGTTTGTTGAATCCGAAAATGGTGAAGAGAAGAAGGTAAGCGATATATTACCAAGTGATATAGAAAGATATATTTATTTTTGTTCAAAGAAGGAGATTTCTCCATTAACAATAGCACGGTACATATCAGCAATACGGACATTCTTTAAGTATCTAATATCAAATGAGTACATAACTATGGATCCAACTGAAGTGATAGAAAGGCCAAAAATTTCAAGAGAAGTGCCTATATTTTTATCAGAGGAAGAGGTAGAGAGGATAAAAGACACAATTAGAGAATTTGAAAAAAACAACGCTAAGAAAGTTAGGGATTTAGCAATCATAGAGCTTCTTTTTTCATCTGGTCTTAGAGTATCCGAACTAGTAAATCTAAAAGTTGGAGATATAAACATGAGTAACGAATATGTAGTGGTTAAAGGCAAAGGCAACAAGCAAAGAGCTATACCTATAGGTAAAATTGCTAAGAAATATCTAGAAGAGTACTTGCTTGTTAGGGGAAAGACTATGAAAAAGTTTACCAAAGATGATGGATACCTTTTCATATCAAAGTTGGGGAAAAAAATAAGTAGAGTTAGTATTTGGAAAATCGTAAAAAAGTATGCCAGACTTTCAGGAATAGAAAAGAACATAACTGTACATACCTTTAGGCATAGTTTTGCAACAGAGTTATTGAAGGGTGGTGCAGACTTAAGGTCGGTACAAGAGTTACTAGGGCACAAAAGCATACTAGCAACACAGATATACACACATATAACTGATGAGGCAAAATTTAAAGCCGTATTCAACATTGACTTTGAGAAATTTGGTAATCAAAAAATTTGAGCAAATTTTCTTGACAAGTAAGTTCTTATTATATAAGATTTTTTTAGAAGTTAGGAGGGCATTATGGTGAGTAGGTATCTATTTTCTCTTGGTACTATAGAGGGGTTCAATAAATCGCTGAGGCACTTTTACAAGACCAGTGGTGTGATGAACTCAATAAAGGAGAAAAAAAATCCTGCTGATATATTAAACGACTATTTAGATTCTGGTGAGATAGAACCGATACAGATAATACCAATAACATACGCGTTGCTAGTACAAAAATTTCATTATTCATACAAATCGTATAATTTGGCAAGGAACATTGATGAATTTAATAACATAGTGGATAGAGTACAGAATTGGGATAAAGTAGATGTTGTATTGGTTTATCACAACCCAACAATAGGTTGTATAGCGATAAATCCCAAGAATCCAAATCATTTCAGAAAAGTCGGATTTTTGCAAAAAAATCAACTTGTTACGATCTATACAAAGTGTTTTGATGATTCAATAGATGAATCTAAAGGATTGGAAATTGAAAGAAAGGCAATAAAACTTACAATGGACTTACTTGAAGGTAAGGATATAGATAATGAAGATGCTGAATTGATATCAGAAGGTAAGAAGGCAAAAAAACAAGAGGTAAAAAAAGAGGAAATCTCGGATGAAACTTTCCAAGTTACTCCCAAATATGGAGTAGAGGTTTCAAATGAACTTTTCCACAATGGGAATGTTGAGGCTTGGAAAAATATAATAGAGGCTTACAATGTTAAATATCCTAATCTTAAAGTTATGGTATTCCACGGTGGTGAGCAGATAAATGACCTAAATGCACTATTCAAATGGGGAAAAGTTAAGCATGGTGATACTATATTTTTCTGCATAGCAGGAAAAGGGATAAAGGATATAAACAAACTGAGGAAATATCTCTCCGAAGGAGCGAGCAACAGATTCCATGTATTTTTGAAACGAGATGTGAATAAACCTCTCGATTTATTTTAGGAGACTTCTATGTCAAGTGAGGAAAGAGTAAAAAGATTAGAAGAGGAACTTAAAGAGAAAGAGAAGAAAATAGAAGAGTTAGAGAAAATAATAAAAGCATACGAGGCAGTGTCAGAAATAAGTAGGAATGAGTTATTGGATGCTTACAAGACGATAGAAGCTCAAGAAAGGGCGAGTGCACTAACCCGAGCTGAACTCATGGAAAGGGACGAGGTAATAGAAGCTGAGGAGACGGTAATGGAAATGAGCGCAGAAGAATTGAGACAAGCCAAAAGAGAAATAATGGCTAGGGAAATAGTAGAGGAATTATCAAGAAGAGAACTTCTTGATAAAGACAACATAATAAAGGCAATGGAGATAGTCAGCGAAATGATGTCGAAAGACATAAGAGAAAAAGATAAGATAATCCAAGCATTTGAACTGGCAGAGGATATGGCAAGAAAAGAGTTAATAGAGGCAAAAGAAGAACTATCAGCAAGGGACAAGGTCCTAAATTTATCGGAGGAAGAAAGAAAAGAAACATTAGATATAGTAAAGGCATACGAGAATTTAGAAGAGTATGCAAGGATAGAAAAAGAAGAAATGATAAGGACTTCGAGGTTTTTATTTGAAATATTCGTAAAATCCTTAGTAGAACTTGGATATATATCCAAAGAGAAAGAAAAAGAGGTATACGAGATAGGAAAGAAACTAGCAGATGAAAAATGGTACCTACACATGCCAAAAATAGGCAAAATAGACCTTCCAACGGCAATGAAAATAATAGAGGCACACGAAATGGTTGAGGAGCTTATGAGGAAGGAAAAAATAGAGATGGATAATGTGCTGAAAGCTTATGAAGTGTTAGATGAGGTAAAAAGAAAACAATTTATAGAGTTGTATAGCATACTGTCAGCGTATGAGAATTTGCAATCGTATATATCAAAAAACAGGGAGTTTTTTGATAAAGTGATAAAAGCGTATGACAATGTACAAGAACTTGATAGAAAAGAAAAAATGGATATGGATAAAACGATAAAGGCACTTGAAATAGTTGAAGAACTTGCAAGGCAAGAATTGATAGAGAAGGATAAAATAAATGAGGCATACGAACTTGCTGAAAACTTTTCAAGAAAAGAGTTGGCAGAAAAAGATGCTTTAGTAAGAGCCCACGAAATAGTTGAGGAGCTTGCAAGGCAAGAAATAATACAACTTAGGAAAATTGATGAAGCACACGAAATAGTTGAAGAAATGGCTAGGAAGGAGCTAGAAGAAAGGGACAAGATAATAGATGCATACGAAAAACTAACGGATTATGTAAGAGAGGAAATGAAAAAACTAAAAGAACCAGGTAAATGATATATTGTCATAACACATTTTTGAGTGTTTTTAGTTTTTTAGGTTTCTATGTCTATTGTGTTTGGGTAGGATTTGGAAGTTAGTTTTACATATTCAATAAATGTATCTACTAGTTTTTTGCTTTCTTTGGTGTTTTTTACTTCGATGTACCCGTAGCCGTTTTCAAACGAGAAATTACCCCTTTCATGAAGAGTATTAAAAAAGTACATTGCCAAAAATTGTATAACCCCTGATATTCCTGCACATACAATGTCTTCCCCCTTCTTTGAATAGCCAGTATGCCCTAACAAAGTTATTCTTATAGCATCACTACTTACTTCCACTCTAACCTTAACCATTCTATCACCTTCTCCCTTAAGTTCATAAACTCTTCGTAACTCGTTTTCCCATAGTATTTTAAAACTTCATCGTTGAGTTCTGACTTCTCAACTATCTTTATTACATCCTCAATTGATAGGATGATGCTAATGTATCTTTTCAATTCCTCGCTTATATTTATCTTTTCTTTGAGTTTTTCTACCATTGTTATTAGACTCACTCCAATATATTCACTACTTACCCTTTTGAAACTTGAGTAAAATATTTTACTTAGTGTCATTTCTATATCCAGTAGCCCACCTTCTCCCTTTTTTAGGTCAACTTTATTGCTATCAAACTTTATTGCCTTCCTCCTTAATTCATAAAACTTTTGATTTAAATCATTTGAAATACTTGAGTTTATAGAGTTAACTACCGCTTGGCTAACTTTTTCCTCCACTCTTTTGCTAGAACTCAAACACTTTGATTTCAGATATGCGATTAGTTGCCATTCTTCCAGACGCGATTCCCTCAAAGTCCTTTCAGATATAAAAGCACTGCCCTTGTGAGCCCCTTCTACCAATCTTGTATCTATTTCAAATATTTCATTCAGTTTGTTGTGAATCTTTTCAACATTATTTTTTACATTGTACCATTCATCTGAATTTACTTCATGATTTATGAAATAAATCGTATCTAAATCAGAAAAGAATGTAATCTCACCTGTTGCCCATCTACCCAGTTTTATTATTCCAAATTCTTCACCTACAAATTTTGAGAAATTTTTAAAAACAATATCATAAAATTCAGTGAATATCCCCCTTACTTCATTTGTTGATAATAAGTTATTTGCTCTAAACAGGGCCATTGACAAAAGGGTAATTTCATACACTTCTTTTGTGTATTTTACAAACTCTTCTAAATTTGAACCTGAAAGGAAATCCTTAAGTTTAGTAAAGAGATTACCTCTAAGATAATCAGTAAATGCTTCGGGATCCATTGCTGCATCCCATACCCAGTGTTTTCTTCGTAGTATGTTTACAAATACTTCTTTTAATAAAGCTATATTGCCCATAAATTCAACATTGTTCTTGTCAAGAAATATTTGTATTGCTATTGGTAAATTACCTGTAACTTCAAGGATACTGTAAACATTACTTAGCGCTAGGTCAGGATACTTCGTCTTGGAAACAACCCTTAACAAATTCTTTAGTCCTAAACTTGTTTCTATGCCTCCCTTCGTTGATTTTGATACTATATCGCTTATGAAGTTGAATGAATTCCCATTAGGGTTTAAGCCATAGGATGCCAGTAAGTTTTTTACATCATCCTCGTCAGAATTGTATAAAAACAAAATTATTTCCTCTCCCCCCTTTATGTCTAAAAAATTTTGAAAAATTGTCTTTTTTACATCTAGCACATTACCTTTCATTTTTTTAAATACCTCCAATAACTTTTGCGGTTCATCTCCAGATATTTCACCTTCTAATGAGTATAGTAGTCTGTATATCCCCATCATTTTTGCATTATCTTTTACGGGTAAAGAAAAATCTTGTAAGTTGCTGTACAATTGAATGTAATTCTCAATCCTCCTCAGGAGGATGTATGATGTTTTTAGTTTCATTTCAATATCGCTGTTTATCATACCTTTGGAGAAAAGGTTATTTATTGCTTTTAGCGTGTTTTGAGTTCTAATGCTTTCTTCTTTGAATCCGAATACAAGCTGCAGTGCTTGAGTTATAAATTCAACATCTCTTATTCCGCCGGTACATTTTTTTACATTGTACTCATCACCTTTTATTTTTTCTTTTATGCTGAGTATTTGGGCTATATCGCTTTCAAGGATTGGAGTTGAATAAACAATCTCCTTTATATTCTTTTCAAATCTTTTTCCAAGTTCTTCTTCCCCTCCTACAAACCTCAATTTTACTAGTGCCTGTATTTCCCAAGTGTCCGCTCTTCCTGTGTAGTAATTGTAATAACTTTCTTCACTTCTGACCAAAGGTCCAAACTCACCATCAGGTCTCAATCTCGTATCAACTCTAAATAAAAAACCTCCATTTACTCTTGAAGTTAGGTCATATATTATATTTCTTGCTAATTTGTCAAAAAACTCACTATTTTGTATTCCTTTAGTTGTTTCTCCTTCTTTTTCGTAAACAAACATGATATCTATATCTGAACTGTAATTCAATTCTCTCCCTCCAAGTTTCCCAAGTCCTATGACACAAAATTCCGAATTTGGCATACCATAATTAAGTACTAACTCTTCATTATTTATTTTTATTACCAGATGCACTACAGCATCTGCTAAATCAGAAAATTCCCCTACTGATTCACTAAAACTTGATAGACCTAAAATCTCCCTCATAGCTATTTTTAGAAATTCTCTTTGCTTTAGGTTATTTAATATTTTCAAGAATTTACTTTTTGATTCTTGCGAGAATTCAAGATACGACAAAACTTCCTCCATGAAACCTTCTTTGTTGAATGGCTCATTTAATCTATTTAACACATGATTTAAGAATCCGGGATGTGATAGTACTATTTCTTTTAGGTATTGACTATAACCAAATAACTTTGAAAAAAAAGGCGTATTCTCTTTGATTAGTTTTTCTATTGAGTTGGGGTCATAGTGTTGGCTTAAGAATTGTTTAATGTTCTCATTTACGATGGATGGGATGGGGGCATAGTAAAGTAATTCTTTCTCAATCTCGTGCTTCATGAACCAAATTATTAACGATTTTTGAGTAAAAGTTAAAAAGTAAAATGATCTATAAGAAATTGTCTGTGAGGTAAGACTTCTTTATTGCTTTGAGCACCTCCAACTCATTCGCTGGGGAAAGATTAGTTATAGCGTTTATCCTAACAAACCTATCGTATGTTCTGAGTTTTACTATCAAGTTTTTATAATCTTCCGTTATATTTGAGTCAACTATTACAACAAGCCTAACATTGGTTTCAACATACTTTGAGAAAGATTCTTCTTCAGATGTAGCAGTGTAAACATCTGTGTCTGCGTAAAAGTCAGGAGACAAAACAAATCCTTCATTTTTCATTTTCTCAACAAATAAAGCGACTGCTTCGGAGTGCATAAAAAACTTTTGAAGATAGTTGCTATCAGTAGCTTTCATGAAAGTAACAAGCAAAACACCCCTTTCTGAGCTATAAAAACTTATCTCGGTTTTTCTGTCTACTCCGCCTTTAATCCTATTCCATTTCTCGAAAGTTATATCTTCACCATAACCAATAATTATTATCCCTTTGTTAGTTATCTCTGTAGCAGAGATAACACTTCTTTTTCTTTTTGATAACCTATTAGCGTCATCTATAGCAGACATATACTTGTCAAAGTCTATAAAATTCTTAGTAGCAAAGGGTAATCTGTAAGTTTGAGGAAACAAACTTACGAGCTTGGCAAATAGAAGTTCCGAAAAAACAACTTCAATCTTGTTTATACCATTCCTTAAAAGAACTTCATAATGATCAAAGTCGAAAGTTGTCCCCTGAAAAAACCTAACCTCGTGCTTCGTTAACTTGTCGACAAACTTTATATCCTTTTGATATATGACAGGTATCGAACCACTATACTTTTCAAGTATCCTTAAACCTTCCTCAATATTTATTACCATACAAATAAAATTTTATAAACATTAAATAGAAAAATACAAACTTAACAGGTGTGCTGAGAAAACTTTAGCCTAAATGTGCTTAACTTGTGATTTTGTTGAAAAACGGGCTACTGCCTGTCACAGGTTAAACCTGCTTCTTTATTAAGAATTAGTACATTACTCTAAGCAATTTCCCGCCCACCCATTTGTTGTAGAGAGGCTCTGCCTCCAAGAGGTTTCACCTCTCTTTACTCTCGGGAATATATTAATAAGAAGTGTTTTAATCTCTTGATTAAGAAAGTGCTTTAAGCACCCACCCATTTTATCGTTGGAAGGCTACGCCTTCCAACACCTTTATAAGTCCTTTTATTAAAAAGTGCTTTTAAGTACAAAGTGTTATAAACACAAAGTGTTATAAACACCAAAGATTTTTGATTAGGGAAAAACGAATTCTAATCATAATTGCAGATTAAGTAACGAAGTTAACCCTTTAAGCACTTTTTCTTTCAGGAAGGGAGTAAGTATTGTGCATAAAGATTGAAGAGTGAAGAGAGGTAGAGCCTCTTTATTCGTATCCCGGTGATAGTTATTATTCTAATGAGTGGCGGAAGTTATTTGATTTTGATAGTAGAGGTAAGAAGGTTGAGGTTATAATAAATGTTAGCAATGGTCCGGGGAATTCAAAAGATGTTAATTTTGACCAAGCAATATCAAATCTTCGTTCTGAAGGATTTCATGTTATAGGGTATGTTTATACTTCTAATGGTACGAGAAATGCTTTAGATGTAGAAACAGATGTTGATAAGTGGTTTTCAATTTATGGGACGAATAGGATTGATGGTATATTTTTTGATGAAGTGTCCACGAAAGAGGAATATTTTAACTACTACTCTAACTTAACATCTTATGTTAAGCAAACTTACGGGAACGATAAAGTAGTGATATTCAATCCTGGTACTACAGTTAGCAAGGGGTATTTCAATATATCTGACAAAATAATTGTTTTTGAGTCACCGTATGATGAATTTAAGAATTTTAATTATGGCGATTACTCAGGTATAAATTCTGATAGGGTTTGTACTATCGTTTTGGGTATTGATAATAAAGCGAAGCTTGAAGAAGTAAAGGACAAGACTATAAAAAACAACAGTAGTTGTTTGTATTTTACATCTCAGCTTGATGATGGCTCTAGGGATAGTGCTTACCTTGTTGTTAGTAAGTACTTGATAGAGCACGAATTTTAATCAGCTTCGTAGTGTGGTTTTGAGAGGGACAAGAATTTGTAAATTCTTTTTAGTTCTTCTTTGTTTATAGTTATTTTCCCGGTTTTTAGTCCTAGGACTGAAGAGTTTACCAATTCCCTTATTACCGACAGAACTTCGCTTTCGCTTACTCCTACTAAGTTAGCAATGTCTTTAACTAAATCCGAAAGTTTTGAGTACTCTTTGTGTTCAGGTGCTTCTACTATGCTTTTTATTATCCTTGTTCTCTTGTCGTATTTTAGAAGTTCTTCAATTTGTTTGTCTGCTTCTCTAAGTCTCTCTGACATTTTGAGTATAACTTTGTAGGCGAAGTTGGGATTGTTGAGAATAACACTCTTGAAAGTGTTTTTGTCCAGTGCTATTAACTTACATGTTGTCATTGCTATTGCTGATGCCGACCTTGGCTTATCGTCAACTAGAGCCATTTCACCGAAAAAATCACCACTCCTTAGTATCATTAATGTTTTTTCTAAATTCCCGGCTTTCTTTGTGATTTTTACCTCTCCTTCAATTATTATGAACATTTCATTGCCGGGCTCACCCTCTCTGAATATAACTTTTCCCTCATCGTATATTCTGCCGTATTTTCTGATTAATTCATCTGAATAATTCAATTCTTGCATGGTGATTTACCACTTTACATATTCAAACAATTTTGGAAAAACTTCTTCAGATGGCATAGAAGTATCTTTAGCCATTGCTGGCATATCGTTTGCTGCCATTCCGGATATTGCAACAGGTATACCTTCGGTTCTGGGTAATTCTTTAGTTATTATTCTATTTATCCCTATTGCACCCGTTAGGACATCACAACCGGTATACGGCATAGCTAATAACTCAAGCACTCCCTGTATTACTCCATCTTCGCCGTACTTACCGTGTAGCATTATTACTGCCACATCAATGTTCTCTTTTACAAGTTTTCTTGCTATGTTTGCATCGACATCCATTTTGGTTACTTTGAATCCTAGGTTTATGAGTGCATTGTATACATTTTCTCCAGACCTTATTGAAACTTCTCTTTCTGAAGAGAGCCCGCCCATTAGCACAGCAATGTTTTTTGTTTTGTAGAATTCTATTAAGTCTTTGTACTTCGTTCTGATGTCACTCATATTTAATGATTATCAAAGAGAAGAGAAAGCATATACAATTATTTTCTGCTCACGCCATATCCAAAAATTGCCAAATCGTACTTTACAGGGTCTTCAAGGTCAAACTTTTTCAAGTTTTCTGTTATTTCCTCTGCTGTTATCCAGTAATCTTGTTTTCTTTCTGTGAGTCCCATTTCCTTTGCTATTTTTGAAACATGAAAATCTAAAGGTATTATTAACTTTGAGGTAGGTATGATGTCATTCCATAAGCCTGTATCAACTTTGTCTTTTCTTACCATCCACCTTAAAAACATGTTTAGCCTTTTACATGCACTACCTTTTCTGGGATTAGGTACGAGTGATGATACTTCTAATGGTACTTTAGGTAAAGTGATAAAAAATTCATCTACGAAATCCGTGAGGATTTCGCGAACATTTTTTGAATTTATATTCTTTCTACTGTATTCATAAAAAGCATTTTTTAGGTTTCCGTACTTCTTTATGATGTTCTTTAGTGAGATGAATAAGTAAACAATATGTTCGCCATTTATTACTCTGTAAGCGAAATGTGAGAAATTTTTTAATTCTTGAGGTGTATTATTAGAGTCAAACTCCATCAAGTAATCGTATGGATTACCTTTCATTATTCCGAAAAGTATTTCGTTTGATTTGTTTATTATGTTTACTCTCTTGCCTTGAGCTAGGGTAGAGGCTATGAATCCTGCTATTTCTCTGTCTTTCGGGTCATCAAACTTGTAAACAAATTGTATTGGGTCGGAGTGTATGAATTTTTCTGTTGCAAACTTCTGGTAAAGTGAGTCTAGTAGTTCTTTTGTGATTTCCATTTACATCACCTCTGGAGCACTTACACCGATTATCCAGAGTCCTTTTTTTAAAACATTTTTAACTGCTTTTACTAATATTCTTCTTCCTTCGTGTACTTTGCCGTTGTCTATCACTCTGTGTTTTGAATAGAATTTGTGGAATAACGAAGCTAGGTCTAAAAGGTAAGTCGTCATTCTCTGAGGTTCTAGTGATAGTGTTATGTCTACGATTTCTTCAGGGAATTTTGCTAGCTTTCTGGCTATTTCTTCTGATTCTGGGGTGTCTATTATGTCTTCACTACCTTCTATTGTGGGTAGCCCTTGAGAATTTCTGAGTATGCCGCTAATTCTTGCGTGTGCGTACTGAAGGTAATAAACTGGGTTGTCTTCGCTTTGTTTCTTTGCTTCTTCTATATCAAAGTCTATGTGTGTATCAACTTTCTTTGATACTAGGTAATACCTAAAAACATCTTTACCTACTTCGTCAAGCACTTCTCTGAGTGTGATTATATCTCCAGTTCTTTTTGACATTCTTACGGGTTCGCCGTTTCTGTAGAGTGACACCATTTGTCCTATGACTACCTCAAATTTTACATTGCTATTTATTGAAGATATGGCAGATGCTAATCTCTTTACATATCCGTGGTGGTCAGCTCCCCATATATTTATTAGTCTGTCAAACCCTCTTTCTATTTTGTTTCTGTGGTAAGCGATATCAACTCCGAAATATGTGTATTCACCGTTGGCCCTTTTTACTACTCTGTCTTTGTCATCGCCGAAAGATGTACTTTTAAACCACCAAGCACCATCATTTTCGTAGATTAATCCTTTTTCTCTGAGTAAATTGAATGTGTCATCTACATATCCGCTATCGTGTAGTGATTTTTCAGAAAACCAATTGTCAAAGTGTACATCAAATATCGCTAAATCTTCTTTTTGCCATTCAAGTATTACTTTTACAGGGTCCTCGTTGATTTTTGCTAGTTCGTGAATGTATTCTCCGTGATATCCGTTTTCTGGTATTTCTTTACCTTGCCTTAATGCTTCTACTGATTCCCTTAGTAATGTTATTTGGTTTCCGGCGTCGTTAATATAAAATTCAGATTTTATATCGTATCCGGAGGTTGTAAATGCTCTGTATAAACTATCACCTATTGATGCCCATCTTGCGTGTCCTATGTGTAGCGGTCCGGTTGGGTTTGCACTTACATATTCCAATAGAATTTTACCTTTCCCTTTACCAAAGTCGGATTTTCCATATTCTTCATTTTCTGAAATTTCATTGATGAGATTTGATAAATACTCTTTAGACAACTTTAAGTTTATAAATCCACCGTTTAGTGAATTAATTTCTGAAAATTCGGTTTTGAATTTCTCTTTTAGTCCTTCAATCATTTTTGAGGAGATATCGGGTAATTTGTATCCTTTGTCTTTTAGTAATTTTGAGACTCTGAATGCTACCGTAGTGGTGTAATCCCCGAATGTAGGATTATCAGGGTAGTTAACATCAATGTTGTCAATTTTTATGTCAAACTTATCTTTGATTACTTCGTTTACTGCTTTTCGTATTTTTTCTTTTAGTAACATAAAGGAATTTTATAAGATTTTTTGTCTTAATCTCACCTTATAATGGGGGTATTCTGCTTCAATACAATGGTCAAGCGATCAATCATGAGGCAAAAAGTAAAAAAATGGTATATCTTTCAATTATAATTTTTGTTATGGGACTACTGAAAGACAAGGTAATGGGGTTAAAGAATAAAGTTGAAGAAAACATTTCTGTTTTCTCTATACCTGGCAAGGAAAAGAGGATGAAGGAACTTGAAATACTTATTTCTGAATCTTATTCAGAAGGTAATATTAATAATGCTTCAAATCTTCTTATTGAACAATCAAGGTTAAAGAAAGAAGTTGAAAAGTGGTATAATTTGAGAGCAAAGGTGGATAACTTACTCTCGCTATCTGCAGAAGTCGAAGAATTGAATGATGAAAACATGACTAACGATGTTCTAAAGGAGGTGAAAAAACTAGAAGAGATAGTTTCCCAATATGAGATTGAAAGGTTCTTTGATAGCGAAGTTGATAGTAGTAATTGTTTCATCAACATTCATCCTGGTGCTGGAGGTACGGAATCCTGCGATTGGGCTTCAATGCTTTTTAGGATGTACACGAGGTTCTTTGAAAAGAAAGGTTTTAAATACGAGGTAGTTGACTTTTTACCCGGGGAAGAGGCTGGCATAAAGGATGTAACTTTGTATGTTCAAGGGGAATTTGCATTTGGTTATCTGAAATCTGAGACAGGTATTCACAGATTAGTTAGAATATCACCATTTGATGCATCTAAAAGAAGGCATACTTCGTTTTGTGCTGTTCATGTTATGCCTGAAATACCTGGTGATATTGATATGATGATAGATCCTTCTGAAATAAAAGTTGAGGTCTTCCGTGCAGGTGGTAAGGGAGGCCAACATGTTAACAAAACTGAATCAGCTGTGAGGATAACCCATATACCGACGGGTATCGTTGTGTCAATACAAAATGAAAGATCTCAAATACAAAACAAGGAAATTGCAATGAAGATATTAAAATCAAAATTGTACGAAATCAAGGAAAAGGAAAGGCAAAAAAAAATTGATGAAATATCAGGTGAAAAAAAAGATATCTCTTGGGGGAATCAGATAAGAAGTTATGTATTGCACCCCTACAATTCCATAAAGGACCACAGGACAGATTTAGAAACATCAAACACCCAATCAGTTCTTGATGGTGAATTGGATATGTTTATTAATGCCTATATAAAATGGTCATATTTGAATAAGTCAAAGGTATGAATTTGATTTATATTTTGGATCTTTTGGGGACGCTTGTCTTTGCGGCTACAGGGGCAATAAGGGCTATTGAAAAGAAGTTAGACCTTTTTGGTATTCTTGTTCTTAGTTTTATCACCGCCGTTGGCGGTGGTACAATAAGGGATGTAATACTCAGTAATAAGCCTTTCTACTTTTTTGACATAAATTATTCAATAGCGATTTTAATCGGGATGTCTCTTGTAGTAATACTGAGAGATAAAGTGATCAGATACCAACAAATACTTATCTACCTTGATGCCTTGGGACTTGGGACATTCAGCATAATAGGGAGTATGAAGGCTATTGATAATTCTATACCCGATATCGGTGTACTGATTTCCGGACTCATTACAGGTATAGGTGGTGGTATAATGAGGGATGTATTAATAAAAGAAATACCTTTTGTGCTAGAAAAGGAGGTTTATGCTACCGCTAGTATATTGGGGATAACTCTGTTTTTGGTTTTGGAAAGAAACAATCTTTTGGCAACAAGCATATCAGTATGGTTATCAATCTTTACTATCTTCGGGATAAGGATATTAACTTATCACCTTAAGTTAAACCTACCGAAGTTCTAAAGATTTTCATTTAGCCGCTTATACAATCAGTGAGCGTGTTTAAGAATTTACAGGCTACTGCCTGTGTCAGGCTATTGCCTCAAGTTAAACCTGCTTCTTTATTAAGAATTAGCACCATTACTTTAAGCAATCCCCCTCCCACCCACCCAATTTCATGGAGAGGGAGTTACACCCCCTCTCCACTCCCTAGAGCAATTTGAATAAAAAGTGTAAAAGCATTTAATTAAGAAGGTGCTATTAAGCACCCCGCCCACCCAATTATTTAAGGGATACTCCGTATCCCTTAACCTTGTAATTGATTATTAATTTAAGAGTGTTTTAAACACAGAGTGTTTTAAACACAAAGTGTTTTAAACACAGAGTATTTTAAGCACATTTTTATTCAACATTCTTGAGAGTG